>OIXL01001006.1_pt1 | contig 11907 bp, 7 predicted proteins | sample 1587761 | NCBI WGS metagenome assembly OIXL01 (sample SAMN03283246) | human gut metagenome | biome: human-associated habitat; material: feces | host: Homo sapiens | place: Peru | collected 2012 | reverse complement strand
CGGCTTTTCTGCGGAATATCTTTTAAGATACCTTCCATTTTTTTTAGCAGTGAAGAACGGACTTCTTTTGTTCCTTCCTTTTCAAAAGGAACAGAATACGGATCCGCCTCCGCGTTTATGGACGAAGCTATTTCCGGAGCGATAAAAGTGCTCATAAAAACATAAAATTTTCCGGGATTCTCGTTAAAAATATTAAAATACGGCTTAAAAAAATCAGCGGCATTTTTCAGCTCTTTTAGTTTTTCATAAAAAAGCGAAAGAATCAGACCGTTCTGCATATCTACAATTCCGGGATGGTTCTTGTTTATCTTTCTTGCAAGCGTCCTGATTAAGTCGTTGTTGTAAATCTCAAGCCTATGCTTTTTTGAAACAAGGGAGCGAATCCACAGAAAAAGCTTGTACAGAAAAGATTCTGAATTCAGCTTTATATCCAGAGTAAAACTGTCTGTTTCCTCGCGCGCCGGCTGCACAAGCGGAAAAGAGTGCTCCCTGTTCTGATTTATTTTTGCAAGCAAATATTTTCGTTCATCAGAGCTGATTCCTGCGACAAGCTCATCGAATGAACCTCTATGCTGATCGTCATTCATAAAATTACCTGAATAAAATTATAAAATAATAACGATGTTAATTCAAACTTTTTCAAAAAATTCAGCCGTTCAATTTTTGAATCAGTAAAACGCAGGTTCTTTCCGGGCTAGGTTTTGTCCAAAAAATTGCTGTTTGCGCATTGTTTTCTATAATTTTTGACCAGAAATTTACAAAAAAATATTCAGAAAAATTGTAATTCATAAATAAAATGTTATAATATTAGAAATAGGAAAAAAAGTGATGTTTTTAAAAGATAAAAGAGAGTATTTGATTGTTCTGTTTACGGTGATTGCGCTTTTTGTTGACCTTCTTGGAAGAGTTTTCGCCGAAAAACTTATGCTTCCGCTTTGGTGTGACTCTGTCGGAACTTTTCTTATCGCGTATTTTGCAGGTCCTGTCTGTGGCGCCATAGTCGGTTTTACGAACAATATAATTTACGGCATTTTTGTTGAACAGCAGTCGGTTTACTGCGTTACTGGCGCATTTATCGGTTTTTTAGCCGGACATTTTGCAAAAAAGAAGGTTTTTGAAAGCCAGTTTTTAACTATGACGATTGGAATGGGGCTTGCCGTAATTTCGACGGTTATTTCCGTAATCGTCAGCATAACAATGTATGGCGGATATCGGCAATATCTGGGCATCTCAGGTAATGCGTTTTTTTATGGACGCAGGTTTTCCAAAATATGTTTCCTTTGTGACCGGCCAGTTTTATATTGAATTTTTGGACAAATTGTTTTGTGTGGAAATAATTTATCTTTTAATAAAACTCGTAAGGTTTTACAGAAAAAAACGTGATGAAAACTTAGAGGAAAAAAAATCGTTCAAAAATACAGCTCCGTTTTTGACTTTTATTTTTGCTCTTTTCTTTGTTTTTCAGCCTAAGCCGGCTTTTAGTCAAAATTTTGCCGATGAATACGACTCTTATGTTCAGACGGTTTTTTCAAATTCCGAAGGACTTTTGTCTGGCGAAGCAAACGACATAGAACAGACAAATGACGGAAAACTTTGGATTGGAACTTACGCCGGTCTGTTTAAGTATGACGGTTCAAAATTTAAGCTTATGAGCGATATTCATTCTGTAAAAAGCGTAAATTGTCTTTTTGTAGACGAAGAAGGAAGGCTTTGGACTGGAACAAATGACGGCGGAATTACGATTTTTATAAATGAACACGTGATGAATGTGATTGACGAAGAAAGCGGTCTTCTTTCAAATTCTGTAAAGGACATTGTCAGCGATACTGAAGGAAATTATTACATCGGAACAACAGAAGGAATTTCTCTCGTGTCTTTGAGCGGCGGAGTAAAAATTACAAAAAAATATGAACAGATTAAAAACGTAACAAAAATGTCCGCCGACAAATTTGGAAATGTCGTTGCTGTTACCGAACGCGGAGAGCTTTTTTGCTTTAAAAACGGAGAAATTTGCTGTTCATTTTTAAAAGGCGAGGAAAAGATTTCTTTTCAGAGTGTGGATTTTTCGGAAGACGGAAGGCTTTTTCTTGCAAGCCCGGACGATTCGATTTTTATTTACAGCCTGACACCTTCTGGCCCAAAATTAGTCCGCAAATTTAAAATTCCAGGAATCGAAGGCATAAATTCATTCTATTTTGCAGAAAATAATGGCGTTTTTGTTTGTTCTGACACGGGAATAGCTTTTTTTGATGAAAGTTTTAGAGCCAAAAAACTTTACACAAACAATTTTTCGAATTCAATCGACGCAATGCTTATCGATTATCAGGGAAATCTCTGGTTCAGTTCTTCAAGGCTTGGACTTCTCGAAATGTGCAAATCCACTTTTATCGAACTTTTTTCAGAAATTGAAGAAACGGCTGTTGTAAATTCTACAGAAAAATGGCAGGGACTGCTTTTTTGCGGCACTGACGAGGGACTTATAATTCTTGACGAAAAAAACGAAAAAAAACTCGAAAATAAAATAAGTTTATTGCTTAATAAAATAAGAATTCGCTGTTTGAAGGTGGATTCTATGAATAATCTGTGGATTGCAACGACTGGAAGCGGCATTTATAAGGTAAGTGTGGATTCTTCTGGCGAATACGAAATAAAGAATTTTTCACAAAAAAACGGACTTCCTGGAAACCGTTTTAGAAATATCTGCGAACTTAAGGACGGAAGAATTGCTGTTGCCGGAGATTATGGAGTTGCCTTTTTGAGGGGAGATTCCGTTGAAAAAGTTTTTACTGCGCAGGACGGTTTTGCCAACGAAAAATCTCTCTGCCTTCTTGAATACAAAAATGGCTGCTATGTAGGTTCGGACGGCGGTGGAATTTCAAAAATCGAAAATAACAAGATTGTTAAAAATATTGGAAAAAAAGACGGACTTTCTTCAAACGTAATTTTGCGAATGGTTTACGATTCTTTTTCTGACGGTGTATTTATTGTTACAAGCAACGGAATTTGCTATACGTCCGCAAAAGGAGAAGTCAAAAAACTCGATAATTTTCCGTATTCAAACAATTACGACATGATTTGCGATCCTGACGGAACATGCTGGATTTTGGGAAGCGCTGGAATTTTTGTGGCACAGTCAAAAGATTTGATTGAAAATTTAAAAACCGAGTATCCGCTCATAAATGCAAAGCATGGTTTTCGTTCGCTGCTGATTGCAAATTCATGGCCTTGTCTCGAAAACGACAATCTTTATCTTTGCTGCGACAGCGGAGCCGTAAAGGTTAATATGTCAAAATACGACATGGCTTCAAAATCTTACCGCATGATTTTGGATTTTGCGGAAGTTGACGGAATAAAGCATAGAATTAACCGTTCTGACGTTTTTAAGCTTTCGCCTCAAACTCAAAAACTTGTGCTTGAGCCGGAAATATTGAATTATTCCCTGAACGATCCTTATGTAAGATATTTTCTTGACGGAAATGATTTAAAACCTACAGAGTGTTTGCTCAGCGAACTTGGAAAAATTTCTTATTCAAACTTAAAGCCAAAGACTTATGTGTTTAAAATTTCGATTCTCGACGGATTGAACGGAAACGTAATCGAAAGTGCAAATTACACGATTGAAAAAGAAACAGAAATGTATCAGAAAAACTGGTTTAAGCTCTATGTTATTTTGACAGGCTGTCTTGTTCTTGTCTGGCTTACATGGTTTGTTACTAGAGTTCGTGCCCAGAAAACTTTGCTTAAACAAAAATACGAACTCGAATATGCAAAGAAGCAGATTAAAATGGTGAACGAAACCATTCTTTCTATTGCTCAAACCGTAGATGCCAGGGATCAAAACACGAATCAACATTCTCGCAGAGTGTCGGAGTATTCGGTTTATATTGCAAAAAAACTTGGATACTCAAAGGAAAAATGCGAGACTCTGCGGCAGATGGCGCTTTTGCACGATATTGGAAAAATCGCAATTCCAGATGCTATTTTAAAGAAGCCGGAAAAACTTACGGACGAAGAATACAAAATCATGAAATCTCATGTTATTCGTGGTGCGGAAATCTTAAAATATCTTACGACTGTTGACAATGTAAGCGTTGGCGCCCTTTATCATCACGAAAAATACGACGGAAGCGGCTATTGCCACGGCTTAAAAGGTGAAGAAATTCCTCTTGACGCAAGAATTATCGGCATTGCAGACGCATTTGACGCAATGACGGCAAATCGTATTTATCGCAAACAGCTGGATCTTGATTTTGTAATAAAAGAGCTTAAGCGGAACAGCGGAACTCAGTTTGATCCGAAACTTGTGGACATCTTGCTTTCTCTGATTGCTGACGGAACAATAGATGTGGAAAAACTTTACGAAAAAACAAAAAACAATCCGGCAGAAAACATTTAATGAGGAAAACTATGAATGTAAAAATGAAAAAAAAATATATTTTGTGCACAATTACTTCTGTTGCAATGTGCCTGCTTTCTTTTGGAATTCATGTTTTGACCCGATCCGAAGAAAAAAGCCTGAAAGTTGGTTTTATTTTTGTAGGCGATGAAATAACTCCTTATACAGAAAATTTTATAAAGGCACAAAATCACGTTGTTTCGGTTTTTGGCGACAAAATTGAGTGCGTTACTAAGTACAATGTTACGGAAGACCAGATTGAACGTCCTCTTGAAGAGCTCGTAAACGAAAAGTGTGATTACATAATTGCCGCGAGTTACGGTTACGGTCCGGTTGTAAAAGATATGGCGGCACTTCATCCAGAAATTGAATTTTGCGTGCCGACTGGCGACAATGCAAATGATGAGCCAGTTCTTTCAAATTATCATAACTGTTACGGAACGATTTATCAGGGGCGCTATATTTGCGGCGTGATTGCCGGAGAAAAACTGAAGGAAATGATTGAATCGAAAGTTATAAGCGCAGAAGAGGCAAAAGTTGGTTATGTTGCGGCTTTTCCGTTTGCAGAGGTTATTTCCGGTTATACGGCTTTTTACCTTGGAGTTCAGTCGGTTGTTCCAGAAGCGACAATGCTCGTAAAATATACGGACACCTGGTCAAATTATTCTCTGGAAAAGCAGGTTGCCGTAGAATTGATTGATGAAGGCTGTGTTGTAATTTCTCAACATTCTGACACAAAAGGCCCTGCCGTTGCCTGTGAAAATTCAAAGAGAGCACTTCCTGCCTATCACGTCGGATACAGCCAGAGTATGACCGATATAGCTCCGACTCGTTCTTTGGTCAGCTGTTCTGTTGATTATTCTTACTATTTTGAGCAGTCGATAAATGCTCTTTTGCATGGTAAAAAAATCGAAGATTGTATTGACGGCAAGGTTTATGGTCAGGACGCAATGGCAGGAATCGAAAAGGGGTGGGTCCGCATTCTGGACATAAACTATGCAATTTTGCCGGAAAATATTGATTCGACCGTAAAATCTGTTAGCAGCAAAATTGAAAAAAATGATATTGCAATTTTTTCTGGAAATTTTACAGGAACTGATCCGTTTGACAGTTCCAATAAAATTGACTTAAGGACACCTTTTGTCGAAAATGCAAAATCTTCATCACCGGTTTTTTGTTATGTCCTCGATGATGTAATCAAGATTTTGCCTTAATTTAGCAATCCCACCATTGAGCTGCTGTTTGGTCTGCCAGCTGGAGCTACCAGCGGCGAAATTCTAATCAAAACTGAATAGTTCTTCTATTAAATTTAAATTTTCGCCCGGTCTAAAATTTCCGCCTGCCTACGAATTTTTAGGCCGGGCGTTTGTTTTTTTTCTTCTTCATCCTGCTTTTTTTTCAGCAATTCGGTATAATATTTTTCTAACTTGAACAAAAAGTTTTTTAGGAGAATTTTAAAATGGAACAGGCTTCTAACAGCGAAATCGTACTTCAGATTATTGTTTCCGTAGGAATAATTGTAATTGCGGCAAAATATCTTGGGACTCTGGCAAAAAAAGTCGGATTTCCGCAGGTTGCCGGGATGATTATCGCCGGACTTCTTTTAAGGCTCTTGCCATGGTTCAACAACTTCGGGTCAAACCCTTCCGGCACTTTATACGGAGAAACAGACAGATTCATTTCATTTGTTTCAGAAATCGGCGTTATCTTGATAATGTTCAGCGCAGGTCTTGGAACAAATTTAAAGTCGCTTGCAAAATCAGGCATAAAATCCACGATAATCGCGCTGTGCGGCGTGCTGGTGCCGCTTGCGATGGGAACAATAATGGCGCTCTGCTTCTGGGGTTTTGACGGCTTTGGAACTACGGAATTCTATAAGGCGATGTTCATAGGCACAATACTCACCGCGACTTCGGTAAGCATTTCGGTCGCGACATTGAAGGAGCTCGGACATCTTAAAACTGACATGGGGCAGACGATTGTAAGCGCCGCAATAATTGACGATGTGTTCGGAATAATCGCCCTTACAATTGTACTGGGAATAAGCACAGGCACAGGCGGAATTCTTATAACCCTTGGAAAAACAGTCCTTTTCTTTATAGCCGCAGTTATTTTCGGCTTTATTGTTTTTAAAGTTTTCAAATGGTACGACAGAAAACATCCCCATTCACGGAGAATTCCAATCTACGGCTTGGGAATCGCGCTTATCTTTGCATATTCTGCGGAAAAATTCTTTGGAATCGCAGACATTACAGGCGCATACATAGCCGGAGTTATATTCTGCTCCTTAATGGACGCTCCGTACATGGAACAGAAAATAGACATAAATTCCTATATGATTTTCAGTCCTATCTTTTTTGCAGGAATCGGGCTGAAAACAGACCTTTCGGGAATGAACCTTTCGCTTTTGTGGTTCAGCATCGCGTTTGTTATTGTAGGATGCCTTTCAAAACTGATTGGATGCGGCTGCACTTCAAGACTTCTGGGTTTTTCGTGGAAAGATTCAGTCAAAATAGGTCTTGGAATGATGGTCCGCGGCGAAGTAGCCCTTATTGTCGCGCAGAAAGGACTTTCTGTAGGAATTATTGATTCAAAATATTTTGCGCCGGTGATTCTTCTTATAATTGTCTCTTCAATGATTGTTCCGATTTTACTGAAAAAAGCGTTCCACGGCGAAACTCCAGTTTTACAAACCGAAACAAACTGACCGGGTTTTTAAGGGCAGCGCCCTTAGGAGAAGGGGTAGGCGAAAAACGCGCGCGGATTGAGCCTAGGGGAATCCTTTCCCTGCAAAATAGAAAATTCGTGTTACCAAAAGACTTTAGGCTTTTGGTAAGTAGTGAGGAACGCCAGTTCCGAACGTAGGGAAGACTTTCCCCGAAAAATGGAAAATTCGTGTTACCAAAAGACTTCAGGCTTTTGGTAAGTAGTGAGGAACGCCAGTTCCGAACGTTTTTATTGTAGAAAAACGGAAAATTTATTATAGTTTTATAATCCGATTTGTAAGGATTGAACTTTTTATACATACGAGGCTTTAAAATGGCTACATGGGCAAATGCTGACACACTTTCTTCCTGGAAAAAGTTGTTTTCCCTAAGGGGAATGGTTTCTGTTGCAGACGAACTTTCTTCTGCAGATGCTGTAAAACGCATTCAGGAATATTCAATACCAATGGCAGAAGGCTTGACTTACAATTATGCCGCCAAGCAGGTTAATGAGCAGATTCTAAAAACTTTGCAGGATTTGTCGGACGAAGCCCAGCTTCTTGAAAAATTCGAAGCGCTTTACAATGGCGAAATTGTCAACACCGGTGAAAAAAGAATGGTTCTTCACCAGCTTACACGCGGACAGCTTGGAAAAGATGTAATTGCAGACGGTCAGAACAAGCGGGACTTTTACATAAACGAACAGAAAAAAATCGCGGATTTTGCGGACAAAGTTCATTCCGGAAAAATCTTAAATGAAAAAGGTGAAAAATATACTCAGGTATGCCAGATTGGAATCGGCGGCTCTGACTTAGGACCGCGCGCAATGTACCTTGCGCTTGAAAACTGGGCGAAGGCGAACGGCACATTTAAAATGGAAGCCCATTTTATTTCAAACGTTGACCCTGATGACGGCGCCGCTGTTGTGGCGTCGCTTGACCTGGCACATACAATTTTCATCCTTGTCTCAAAATCAGGAACAACGCTTGAAACCCTTACAAACGAAAGTTTTGTAAAGGACTTCCTTAAAAAAGAAGGCCTTGATGTTTCAAAGCACATGATTGCCGTTACTTCCGAAACTTCGCCGCTGGCTCACAACCCGGATTATATGCAGGCTTTCTATATGGATGACTACATCGGCGGACGTTACTCTTCTACTTCTGGAGTCGGCGGAGCAGTTCTTTCGCTTGCGTTCGGTCCGGAAGTTTTTGCGGAATTCCTTAACGGAGCCGCCGCAGAGGACAAAACCGCGACAGAAAAAGACATCCGCAAGAACCCTGCCCTGATGGATGCGCTTATTGGAATTTACGAGAGAAACGTACAGGAATATCCGGCGACTGCGATTCTTCCTTATTCACAGGCACTTTCAAGATTTCCTGCCCACCTTCAGCAGCTTGATATGGAATCAAACGGAAAGTCTGTAAACCGCGACGGCGGAAAAATTGATTATGTTACAGGTCCGGTTATATTCGGCGAGCCTGGCACAAACGGCCAGCATTCTTTCTACCAGCTTTTACATCAGGGAACAGACATTACTCCGCTTCAGTTCATAGCTTTCAGCGAAAATCAGACTGGAAAGGATGTTGTAATTGAAGGTTCCACAAGCCAGACAAAGCTCTGCGCAAATGTTGTGGCGCAGATTGTCGCTTTTGCATGCGGAAAAAAAGACCCAGACCCGAACAAGTCTTTTGCAGGAAACCGTCCTTCAAGCCTGATTTACGGAAAGCAGCTTACACCGAAGACTCTTGGCGCGCTTCTTGCCCATTTTGAAAACAAAGTCATGTTCCAGGGTTTTGTATGGAACATCAACAGTTTTGACCAGGAAGGCGTTCAGCTTGGCAAAAAGCTTGCAAAAGCCGTTCTTTCAAACAACATGGAAGCCGCTCTGGAAAAATACGCAGGTCTTCTCATAAAATAATTTTAAGGCGGATTTTGACTTCAGCAGGGCAGACTTATAAGAATATCGCCATGCTGGATTAAAACTGTTTTAGAACTGCCCGGATTTTTATAAAAAATCAGGGCAGTTTTTTTTGCAAATTATGAAAGAATGCTCTCGGCATATTTCCAATTTGCCCAGACGGATTTGGCTCGCGCTACGATTGAATTAATTAGGGTGCTCCGCACTTTAATTAATTCAATCGCCAAAAATCTTCACAAATTGTAAATCTGCCAGCGCTTTTATTCTTTTTACAAAAAACTCGACATTCTGGATATTTATTAAATTTACATCTTTTTAACAGTATTTTTTCAATTTTTTTAGAATAATTTTAGTTTTTTTTAGTAGACTTCTAGCAATCGTATACAAATTTTTTGGAGGCACTTATGCTTAGAAAAAAGATTGCTGCTTTAGTTGCAGCTGGAATGCTTGCAGCATCTACATCTGCATTCGCAGGAAACGTAGGACCAGGTCTCGGATATCTTCTTGTAAATGATAAAGAGGGGATGGGTTGGGATTTGCTCGGAGCTTTCCTTAATGGAATCTGGTACAACCAGTTCTTTGCTATTTCTTCTGGAACATGGGGATATGACAAGGCTGCTGTTGCAATGACAGAAACAAACCAGTTCATCTCAGACAACATGGACGCTCTTGCAAACGACATCGCAAAGGGAGAAGGCGAATACATCGACACTCTTTCTTCAATGCTCAACGTTTCTGACTCAGTTGCATTCAAGGCAAATCTTCAGAACAACTTTGATGAAATCTTCTCTTCTTCAGAAGTTTCAGCACAGGATGTTGCAAATAAAATTTATTCTCTCGTAGGATAATGTGATTTTTGCTTTAAAAAAAACAGGATGTAATTTTAGTTTTTTCACAAAAACAAGGATTGCATCCTGTTTCTTATTTATCAGTTTATTCTTCATCTCGCTGCCGCCAATATTTTCCGCTGAGCCGGATTATTCAGATTATTCAGAAAAAGCCGAGCGTTTAATAAAAAAGGCGGAAGCGCTTAATCTGCACAAAGATTCTTACTGGAGAACGCTCCTTCACTACAAGCCGGCAATTTTCAGCCGCTACAAGAGCCTTGTTGACGACCCGAAATTCTTCTGCGCAAAAAAAGGTAAAACAAACCCGAAGGCAGAGCTGGAAGCAACAATAAGGGCATTTTTTGAACCGGCGCCGAATCCTGGCGCAAAAGAAAAGCATGCAATAGAACGTTTTCCCGGCCGATACAAGTGGCTCTGCGAAAAACTGGAGCTTTCAGAGGCTGATTTCCTTTACAACGGCGACCTTGCTTTTCAGAACATTTTGAGACAAGTAAATCCAGGAAATGTATTTCTTGTATTTCCTTCTATTTATTTAAAACGTCCGGCATCCGTTTTCGGGCATACATTCCTTCTTATTGAAACAAAAGACAAGCCGCGGCTTACCGCAAACTCTATAAATTACGGTGCCGTTACAAAAGTTACCGGCGGTCCGCTTTACGCAATCCTTGGACTTACAGGCGGATTCAAAGGTTATTATGGATTTGAAACTTATTACGAAAAAATAAAGCAGTATTCCGACATGGACATGCGCGATATGTGGGAATTCAAGCTAAACTTTACCGATGAAGAAAAAGAAAATATGCTGCGCCACGCATTTGATTTGGCCGGAATATATTCAAAATATTTTTTTGTAAGCGAAAACTGCTCTTACAATCTTCTTTTTCTGATTGAAGCGGCCCGGCCTTCCACCAGGGCTACGGACAAACTTTTTGGAGTTGTAGAGCCGCTTGCGACCGTAAAGCTCGCAGACTCGCTCGGGCTTACTGACGAAACAAAATACCGTCCTTCCGCATATTCAAAAGTTGAAAACGGAAAGAACAACCTGAGCCTGAAGCAGCAGAAATACATAAAAGATGTATGCTACGGAAAAAAGACTGTGCAGGACTTCCCTTTTTCTGACCTTCCTGCAGAAAAGCAGGCGGAAATCTGGAACACGGCCTCCGACTACCTTAGCTCTCTTCTGAACAACCGCAAAATCACTTCAGACGAATACCGCTCAAGGTTTGTTTCTGTCCTGTCCGCAAGGCGAAAACTTGGTAAAATTGAAGACACAAACATAAAAACTCCAGAAGATCCAAAAAAGGCCCACGGCTCAAAAAAGATAGCATTAACCGGCGGAAACGACATCAACGGCGGCTACTGCGGAATGGAATTCAGGCTCTGCTCGCACGAACAGCTTGAAAGACCTGCCGGCTATTCTGAAAATTCCGAGCTTACGTTTGCAAATGTTGAAGTACGATTTAATCCGGTAAAAAACCTGTTTTATCTGAACAAAGCCACGCTGCTTTCAATTCTTTCGCTTCCGGCTTCCGACACATTCTTTTTGAACGGTGCAAGCCAGATATTGACAGGACTTGCGCAGAACCCGAATAGCAATGAAAACTCAGACTTGGCGTGGCGGCTTAAATTTTTATATGGAGCAAGCGTAAAACCTGCCTCATGGCTACAGATTTACCTTATGGGCGGCGCGGACAGCTACTTTTCACCTGCATACAGCTACGGAACAGATTTGCTGCTTGGCGGCGATGCCGGCATAATTGCGGGAGCAGGCCCCTGGAGAAACAAAATTTCGGCAACCATAATGCAGTCGCCGTTTGACATTGAACACTTCAGGACACAGTTTGCCGCCGACACCTGCATTTTTCTTTCACAGAACATGGCGCTAAAGGGAAGCTACTTTTTCAACATGGACTACGGAAAATTCCGCCACGAATGTTCGTTTTCTGTGAACGCCTATTTTTAGTAGCCCGAATGTCGAGTTTTTTGTAAAAAGAATAAAAGCGCAGGCAGATTTACAATTTGTGAAGATTTTTGGCGATT
>OIXL01001005.1_pt1 | contig 11911 bp, 7 predicted proteins | sample 1587761 | NCBI WGS metagenome assembly OIXL01 (sample SAMN03283246) | human gut metagenome | biome: human-associated habitat; material: feces | host: Homo sapiens | place: Peru | collected 2012 | reverse complement strand
CCAAAAAATCGTGTTCACCAGAGAGGAGCTGAACCGCAATCAGGGCAAGCCTTGCTACATTCTGGAGTTCTACACGGACAAGTGTGCGTATTCCTACAAGGTCGATGCAGTATCCGGAGACATCCTCGAAAAGAACATCGAGTGGCGTTCCCGTCAGGAGAGCGAGCCTGTTTCGGAAACCGTTCAAAGCTCCGATTCCAATCAGCGCAGAATAGGTTAACCCACGATAAGGGCCTTTTGAGAAAGTGCGTACCCGCAGTGGGCGAGGATATGCCCGGCGGCGTTCCAGCTATGGCATCCCGTTCGATGCCGCGGCCATGCTGGGAGAAGATGGCTTCCATTCGCTCATGGACTCATTGGCCGCGATACAGAAGCCGTGAAATCAACAGGTGGTCATATAGACCATACATCGGCATACATAAATTGCCAGGAGCCGGACTGCGCGTATCACGCAGCCCGGCTCCTGACCTGTAAGGAGACAATGGTCGAAAGTAGCCTAAATTGGAAGTAAGATGAAGTCTTTTTACTTGGCGATACGCTCCAGGATTTCGATCAGCAGCTCGGTGGTGATCTTGACGTCCTCAATCCCGCAGACCTCGTTGGGCGTATGCACATCCACCAGCGTCGGCCCAATGGAGATCATATCCAGATGAGGGTTCTTCTCCGCGAAAGCACCGCACTCCACACCGGCGTGCACCGGCTCCACGATCATATCCGTGCCGGTCAGGTGCTTATAGGCATCACAAGCGATATGGGTCAGCTTGCTGTTGGGATTGACCGCCCACCCAGGGACATGGCCTTCGCTGTCGAAGGTAAACCCGAAACTGTTAGCCAGCGCGCCGCAGATCACACCGATCTGAGTAGCATGATAGGCAACACTGCTGCGGGCAAACACTGTGAAGCGCACCATATCATCGTCCACGGACACAACACCCAGGTTGGCGGAGCTCTCCACCAGCCCGTCGATAAACGGGCTCATGGTGTGGACGTTATTGGGGACGGTGGTCATCAGTCCCACCATACCGTAGCCGATCTCTCCGGTCAGTACGCGGTCAGGCGCGGTGTCACCGAAGGTGGTGGTGAACACCATATCCGATTCGATGTTGCCAAAAGCCTCTGCGAACTCTGCGCGGAAGGTTTCAATGATAGCCTTGGCCCTGTCCTCCTCGGTGGCAGACAGAACAATGGTGGCGGTGCCAAATGCGGGGATGGCGTTCTTCGCCGCCGTTGAAGCTGACGATGGCGGGCTCGCCGGCGACCATCAGGCGGTCGATGATGCGGGCCATGATGAGGTTGCCGTTGCCGCGCTCCAGGTGGATATCGCTGCCGGAGTGACCGCCCAGCAGACCACTGAGGGAAATGGTCAGTGTCTTGCAGCCCACAATAGGCTTCTCCCACTCGGCCTTATGGCTGTAGTTGAAGAAGTCACCGCCAGCGCAGGAGTTACACAGAGAGCCCAGCGTTTCCCAGTCCAGATTGACCAGATAGTCGCCATCAAGATACTGGGAATCAATGTCCATGGAGTCCATACCATCTTCTTCGTTGGTGGTGAAGATGGCGCGGATGGGGCCGTGACGCAGGGTGTCATCCTGCAGCAGATACAGGCACATCGCCACGCCGATACCGTCGTCGGCGCCCAAACTGGTGCCATCTGCGGTCAGAGTCACACCATCGTTGATGACCTTGATAGGGTCGTTCATGGGATCGTAGGTGACACCCTCTTCGCAAACACACACCATATCCATGTGTGCCTGGAAGATCACACGAGGTACATTTTCACAGCCGGGGGATGCGGGCTTGTCAATGATGATCTCATTCATGTTGTCCTTTTCCACGGCCAGACCATGGCGCTTGGCCCACTGGAACAGGTACTCGCTGACGCGCTCCTCGTGATGGGAGGGGCGGGGCACCTTTGCCAGCTCCAGAAACTCGGATAATACAATGTCTAACGCTTTGTCTTTACTCATAGCAAACACTCCTTACTGTGCGACGGAGCAGGCTTCTTCGATAGTCATATCGCCGGAGCCGGCCAGCTTGGTATTCTTCAGCAGGGAATAGAGGATCCAATAGGCTGCAAAGGCGATGATCACACCGTCCAGTGCGGAGGAGAACACTGTCACCACGCCCAGCGTCTCCAGCAGCGCGAAGCCGCCGCCGATGACCCACGCGATGATGCCGATCCAGTTGATACCGCGCACGGGAGACCAGTTCTCCTTTTTGGCCTTGCAGATGACCCAGTAGTCGCAGATAACGACGCCCATGATGGGAGGCACCACCGCGCCCAGAATGCTGATATAGGTGTTCAGGAAATCCGCCAGACCGGCAATCGCCAGAATGACGCCCAGTACGCCGCAGATCATGGTGACCAGAGGACGCTTGCTGTCCTTGATGGAGAACATCTTGCAGGCGGCCAAACCGGACATATAGGCGTTGCCGGTGTTGGTCGTCCATGTGGCGAGGATCAGCACCAGCATGGCAACGATAGGCAGCCCTAGACCTGCGAACATGGCGGCCACGTCGTAGTTGCCGGTGCCGATGGACATGATGGCACCCACCAGGATCATCAGCAGAGCCGCAGGCATAACGCCGATCAGGGTAGCCTTCACCACGTCACCGCGGGTCTTGCAGTAGCGGGTATAGTCAGAGTTACAGGTAGCGCCCAGCGCGAACAGGCCGATAACGGTGGAGATCGCGGCGGGCAGGGGCATCAGGTTCTCCGAAACGGCAGAGGCGATGTTGCCCCAACCGGCGGTGTTGATGGAATGGATACCGCCATAGGCGCACAGCAGCACAAGAAGGGGAACGGCGATATAATTCAAGACCGCCATCCACTTCACGCCGTAAACAGCGGTGATGAACATGACGACACCCCAAACGACGCAGCTCAGCCAGAAGGGAAACTCCACGCCCAAATGCAGCATCAGCGTGTTGAAGGCCACGGCGCAGGTGGCGGTCTGCACGGCGAACCAACCTGCCTCACAGATAAAGATAACCAGCGCCATTGTGAAGTTGGCGCCTGTCATACCGAAGGCTCTGGTGGAACACATGGTGGCGTTCAGACCGGTGTCAGAGCCGACAATGCCGCCCAGGATCATCATGGTGCAGCAGATGGCAAACCCGATGAGGGTGGCCCAAAAGATGGAGCTCATCGTCAGCACACCTCCGAAGATGCCGCCCACCATCAGCATGGGGATGCAGATCATGGTGCCTACCCAGATAAAGGCGATACTCCACCATGAGCGTTTTTCGTTGGGTTGGATCTGGGATAAGCCCTTATCCTCTTGCTTGGTTTCCGTTACATTGGTCTTGTTTTCTTCCATGTTGTTATTCTCCTCTCTCTAAAATGTAGGGACGGGGAATGCTCTCATTTAGACAGAAAGCCGGGAACGGGAACTGTGCCCCGTCCCCGGCTTTTCGTCGATGTAAGGAAGCTCGCTGTTGTCGGGTTCTGCAGGAATGCGCTTACTTGGCGGGATAACGAACGATTCTGCCGGTGTACTCCACGTTCTTGAAGTAGGGAGCCCACACATCGTTGATGGCGGCCTCGCCGTTCTTCCACCAGCGTTCATCCACCTCGATAATACCGATGTCCACATACTGACCCTCCTTGGTATCAGCATTGGTCAGAGGCATACCAGCATTGATCTCGTAGAAGGAGATGATGTCGGGGGCGGTCATGACCACGATGCCATCTTTGTAGATGACCAAGTTCTCGTTCTGGAACAGAACCATATAGGTGGAGCCGTCCTCACCCGCGACAGTGGCGGTGCCATAATCGAAGCCGCCGGCCGTCTTTGTTTCCACCTTGGTGATCTTACCGCGGCAAACGGCCTGGCACTTCAGGCTGGAATGCTTGGCGAGATACGCATAGAAATTCTCGGTGGTGTTCTCGGTCTTATACGTGGCCATCACTTCGCCGACGGTCTTGGCACGGGTAATGGTGCCATTGCCGATAGCGGCCTCGATCTGCGCCTGATTGACCATCCAGCCAGACAGACCGGCCATCATATCGAAGGCCACGCAGATGTTTCTGCCGATGACCTCGGCCTCGTGTGCATCGCGGGGATCGGCCAGCTCAATAGTCAGGCGGTTGTTCTTGTGGTCGGCCATAGCCAAAGGAGAGGTATCCAGGCCGTTGACGTGCAGCAGCAGCGTGTCCAGAGCGGGAACAGCGCGGGCAGCACCGTCTGCATCAATGACGGGGATATCGTTCATCATGGCGATCAGCATGGGAACGAAGGTGTTGAAGCCGCCGATCTCAACGGGAATCGTATAGCTCAGGGTGCGACCCATGGTCGCAGCCATATCCACCAGAGCGTTGTAGGCGTTGACGGCGTAGGGCGTAAAGTCAATGTCCTTCAGTGCAACAGGAGAACCCATGCCTGCGGTCACAGCGGCATAGGCGTTGACATTCATCTCACCAGTGGAGATCATGCGGAGCTTCGGATCACCATGTTTCTTGATGTAGTTCTCCAGCATCTCCAAACCGGAGCTGGCAGAACCACCACCGCCGGCACCCAGGACGGTGGCACCATAGATGATGTTGATAATATCCTGACGTGACAAAACAGTAGACATTTCGAGTTCCTCCATATTCTTAATTTTTGTGGCGTTCCCGCCATCTCTGCTTAAAAGTATACAGAGTCTCGGTGTATAGGTCATCGGATAGCCAACTAAGGATTTCATCGTTTCATTGGTCGCAGAAACAAAGAGGGACTGTTTTGGCAGCCCCTCTTTGTGCATCTTGCTTTGTTAATTTGTAAGTATCTCCTAAATCCCTTTCAAAATACGGTAGACCACCGCAGCTTTATATACCGCCAGCGTTGCGGGCATCTGTACCAGATCACATTTCAAAACGCTCCGGATCTTATTGAGTCGGTAATGCACGGTATTTTTATGAAGATATAGCAAGGTGCCTGTGCTCTGCGTGTTGGATTCCGCATCAAGAAGATAAGTGCATAGCGTTTCAATCAGGATATCACCGTCCGCAGTATCCTTCAGCTTCCTGATGGGCAGCAGACAGTCTGCTACCGCATCTTCCCCCTGCTTCACGGAGTCGATACATGATTGCACATAGCGCACATCACTGTCTGAATAGATCTTGCGCCGCGGATACACAGCGCAGAGCTCTGCAAAGCAGCGTATCATCCGATTATATGCATCGCGGGCCTGCGATGTGTTCTCAAGATCGTCAAAGACACAGCCGCGTGCAGCATATCCCTCTTTTTCAAGCAGGGAGACAAAATCCTCACCCATCTCCCGCGTATTTTCCTCAAGCAGCATCCCGTCGGTCAAGGCGACAATATAGGTGCCGTAGCTATCAACGATGACGATCTTATGGTGCTCCTGCAGGTACACCTTCAGCTTCAGAACAACGTCCAGCTTTTGGCTGGCGGTCAGCTCCTGCCCTGTTCTCAGATCAGAAAGCTGCAAAACCCACATGGTGTTAACGGCACTTATTGAAATGCCCATTTGCTGTGCGAGTCTACGCATTTTGGCGGGATCGTCTGTCAGGACCGCTTCTACCAGCGCATCTGTACCGTCATAATAAGTGCCTTTGTCCCAGATGTTCAAGAATAACGCAACAACATCTACTGCTTGCTGCAGCCTTTCAGGATCCATTTGGTCAAACTCGTCCAGTGCCAGCAGGTGCATCCCTCGATGGGTCTTTGACGGAACGGGTATATCCCACAGTTTGAAACTGTGGCCTTCCAATTCCATTGTCTGCTGTCCCTTTGATAGAGTCTTCCGCTTTTGCAGCATCTGCAAAAGCGCCGGGTAGTCCCATTGGTTGGAAACCGGCCATGCCGCCGCGCCCCTTCGTTCCAGATACCGATCCGTCAGCAGCAAAGTACAGCGCATACGGTCGGACAGCAGGCGCAAGACGGTGTTGATGTTCCGCTGCTGTGGCTCCAAAAGCGCAATGCTGTTCATCACCTCGGCGGTATAATAATTGCCCTGCATTCGCCGCTTGTGGATATACTCGACTATATCCGTGATCATATCCGAGTATCGGAAGTCCATGCGGCCAAAGGGCATGGCAATCAGCGGGAGGTTGATCTCATCCGCAACGGCAATCAGTGCATCGTCGATCTGAGGAATAAAGACCCCAACGTAAAACAGAACAAGTCCTGCCGCGCCCATGCTTCGCAAATGCCGCAATACACAGCACTGTCGGGCAACATCATCTTTAATGGTCACGAGAGCAGATATAACCAGTTCGTTTCCGACAATTAACTCGTCAGATAATAGATTTGTCTCCGGCCACTCCAGCACACTGACGGAGGACACCGCACGATCCAACCCTTTTGCACCGGCGACTAGCTGCGCTTCACGCAGTGTGGGAAGTCTCAGGCAATCCGCAACGGTCACGTTCATAGGATATCTCCTCTCGGCGGGACACGTACCAACAATCGACACTTTTTCATTTTCATAGTACCAAAGTTTCTGGTGACAGGCAATGTTTTTTTGCACAATTTCTGACCGCTTTTTGTTGTTTCTGCAACTAAAAAGCGCGTCAAAGGGCATCGTTGCTTCCGGATAATGACTGCCGCAGATGCGAGGCGTTTCTCTCATAGAATCGTGCCGGGTACAACGCGGGAGCCGGAATCTCCGATAGGTTCTCCGCATTTTGATAAGAATTGAAGATTTTTAAACGGTGCCGTTTTGGGGTAAGGCTTTTGTATAAAGCATAGAATTTTTCCTTGCAGACCTGACATTATCTCTGAGTACATGTCCATCACCACACAACCGCTGTAAGAACTGTACAGACATGCCTCCTATATTTTGTGTCGTCAAAATGACAGTCATGAGCTGTGCCGACAGTATTTACCTCTTGCGTATATAGAACTTATGTTCTATTATGGTGGTTAAGAAAACTGGGAGGAGGACGGATAGATGGGACGGAATATTCTACACGTAGACATGAACGCATTTTATGCATCTGTGGAATGTCAGCGGCGCCCTGAACTGCGGCAAAAGCCGGTGGCAGTCTGCGGTGATCCAGAAGCCCGTCACGGAATCGTCCTTACTGCCAACTATGTAGCAAAGCCACGTGGCGTCAAAACCGGCATGGCCATCTGGCAGGCGAAGCAGCTTTGTCCCAATCTGGTGGTGCTGCCTGCCGATATGAGGGAGTATATCCGATTCAGTAAGATGGCTCGCGAGATTTACGAGAAATACACCGACCAGATCGAACCGTTTGGCCTTGATGAAAGCTGGTTGGATGTGACCGGCAGCGTCGGTCTGTTCGGTTCGGCCGTGAGTATTGCTGAAGAGATCAGCGAGCGGATCAAGTTTGAGTTGGGGATCACCGCCAGCATCGGCGTTTCCGACAATAAGATCACGGCGAAGCTGGGTAGTGACTATAAAAAGCCGGACGCCATCACCCGTATCGAGCGGGATAACTATAAAGAAATTGTCTATCCGCTGCCAGCATCCGATCTGCTCTATGTTGGTCCTGCCACAGAGCGCAAGCTGCGCGGTGTTGGGATTTATACCATCGGGCAGCTTGCCGAGGCGTCGCCGAAGCTTTTGGAATACAAGCTGGGGAAAATGGGGCTGGTGCTGCACACTTTCGCCAACGGGCTTGATGTATCGCCTGTGCAGCGCAGTGATCATATCCGTGCCATAAAATCGGTAGGCAACAGCGCCACCACGCCGCGCGATCTGGTGAGCGACGATGATGTGCGTCTCATGCTGTATCTGTTGGCGGAAAGTGTAGCCAGCAGAATGCGGGAGCTGGCATCAAAGTGTACGGTGGTCGAAGTTGCTGTCCGGGATACGGAGCTGCATTGGTACTGCCGGCAAAAGAAACTGGCAGTTCCCACCTGCTCCAGTGCGGAGATCGCAGAAGTGGCGTTCGACCTGTTCCGTCGCAGCTATCCGTGGACGCTGCCGGTACGCAGCATTGGTGTGCGCGGCGCCGAACTGGCAGATGCGACTATTGGTATACAAACTTCGCTTTTTGATAACGATAGGCGTCGGAGCGCGTGGGAACAAATCGACGTAGCCGTGGACAGGCTGCGGCAGCGATATGGCTATATGAGTGTGCGCCGCGCCATCACCATGTCTGACCCGGCATTGGGCTGCATCAATCCCAAGGATGACCATACCGTGCATCCGATAGGCTACTTCGCAGGATAGGGGGAATATCCATGGAACTTGAAAAGAAGTATGTGCCGGTGACGGTGCATTTTGACGCCAACGGGAAGATGCGTCCTATCGAGATCGAGTTTGACGAAATACGCAGATATCATATCGACAAGATACTGGACGTGCGCCGCGCAGCCTGCCAAAGTGTAGGCGGCGTGGGAGAGAGATATACCTGCCGCATACGGGGCAGGGAGAGTTATCTCTGGTTTGAAAAAGGCCGCTGGTTCGTAGCAGCGAAGGATGGAAAATAAGAAGGAGGCTGCCGGCGTTGCCGACAGCCTCCCTTGCGTAGAGAAAACTACTTACCAATACTTGGGATACTTGCTGGTGCTTTGCTGATGCTTTGCATACTCCCACCAGGGAACTTGGGTGGCAAAATCCGTCAGTTTATCCCAGAACTGATCGGCCAGCGTCCCCTTGTCCACGTAAACCGTGACAGTATAGGTTTTGCTGCTGCCATCCTCCATGGCGGCGGTGTAGGTCACGGCATTGGTGAAGTCCACCGTTTCACCGCTGCCAGGTGTCAGGGACTTGACACCGTTTGTGGCGATAACCGGGGTCAGCTTCGTCACATCTGTGCCGCGGGGCAGTGTGATGGTAATGGTATTGGTGGTGTTGTTCACCGCACCGACCACACCGCTGATGGAGAAGCTGGTGATGCCCTTGGCCGTCGTCGCGGCAGTCTCCCACTTGCAGGTGATAGACACATCGCTCGCAGGCATGGTAAAGCGTCCGTTGGTGATGGTTTTGGTTTCGCCGCCCTCTTTTGCCAGCGTATAGGTCAGAGAACCAGACACCATCTGATAACCGCTGTCGGGCGTTACGGTAACGATGATCTCGTCGCCCTTATCCGCCTTGGTGCGGTTAGTGGTGATCGTACCACCCTTGGGTGCGCTTATCGAGATCTTATACGCGCCGGTATCCGGCGTATCGGTGCCACTGCCATAGGCGGGGATCTCCACCTTCAGGGGTGCGCTCTCACCTCCGGCTGCGCCCACAACAACGATGTAGATGTCACGGGCGTCCTCAATCAGATTGCTGAGGGTGAAGGTCGTCTCACCCGCGCTGGCCGTACCCTTAGTGGTGGATTTCATGATTTCATCCACTGTGGGCACTGCCGCACCGTGATCCACCACCTTATAGAAGTAGTTGCCCGCCTCGCTGGAGGTGAACTTCACGGTTGCACCGGTCTTGCTGGTGCGGGTGGCGGAGCCGTTGGACAGGGTGGGGGCGTTGGGTGCGGCGGCCTTCTTGATGGTAATGGTGTACTCCCGGGTAGGACCTTCGTTGCCTTCCGTAAGATCCTTCTGCGAACGCACGACGAACTTTGTTACTGTGCCCAGCGTCATATTGCAGGCTTGTCCGTTCGCATTCCACGCCGCTGTATCTCCATCTCTAAAGACCTTGGCATTCTTGGAATACGTCAGCTTAAGAACCATATTGGCCAGATTGGATGCGTCCGCATCAGCCGGCAGGGTAACTGTAAATGCCGTGCCATCCTGATCGCCTTCAAAGGTATTACCGCTATGATCCAACAGTAGCACCGATTCCAGAACACATTCCTCACTCAAATAGTTGGGGTCTTCCACGAAAGTGGCAACCACATTGACGGGCTGATGATTGGTTTCCGGCATAACGAAAGTTGTCTGAGCTGCAGTGCTGTTCGCAATAGCAACCTGAGTGTTATCGGAACCATAAGTCGCGCTCCAACTCTGGAAAATATATCCGGGATTGGGCTGCGCCTGCAGCTTGACCTCCGTTCCTTCAACTACGGCCTTAATACTTGCAGCCGCTTCTTCTGTGCCGATCTGAGCGGTGGCAGTACCCATGCTCTCATCATTTACCGTGACATTCACATCACCATAATCCTTCGCTTTAAAGATGGCTTTGATCTCATAGTCTGAGGTTCCGTCAACGGCAAAATAAGGTATCATGTAGGAACTTCCGTCTGCAGGATGATTCGATGCTACATATTCAGGAACTACTATCTCATTCTTTGTTACGTTTTTGATCTCCCAACTGTCCAGTTTGAAGCCAGCATTAGCTGTAGGGGCCGTATCAATATACGCAGAGACTTTCGCACCAGCAATCACTGTCCGAGTAACGGAGTTGTACTTGTGCTGTCCAGAGGTGGAATCGTATGTCGATGCAACCGTTTGCCAGTCTCCAATCTTTAATGCCACATCACCCGCATCAAAATTGTTTGCGGTCAAAGTGACTTGTGATCCGACTGCCACAAACACAGCTTTAAGTGAGACAGTCGCTGCCGGCATATTGAACGTCAGCTCCGCATTTTTCAATTCAGCGTCAGACAATAAACCGGTAGGCCCTGCCACCACTTCCCAACGGTCAAACTTGGCATCGTATAAGTCGGTCTTAACGTAACTGTACTTCTGAGGAATGGCCTTGACCATAACGAGATCGCCTACTTTTGCTTCACTGGCAGACGTACCATTTACGGTAATCTCCGTTGTTCCCATCGGCTGAGTCACATTTTCAGTATTGATTATATACGCGCCATCGACTGCGGCGGTAATTGTATAGGTTTCTTCGCTCGCTGCCGTAACATTCAGCGTCACTGTGTACTCAGGGCTGTCGGCCTTGCCATCGTTGGCGGTAAACACCAGCGTGGTCGTACCGGCAGCTTCCGGTGTATAGCTGTAATTGGCCTCTGCCGCAATAGCCTCGGCATCGCCCACCTTCACCTTGTAGGTCAGCGTATCATTGTCCGCATCCTCAAAGATGGTGGTCAGATCCAGCGTCCACGGCGTACCCACTGTGGCATCAGCAGTTGCGGGGTTCACCACACCCTCCTTGATCGTGGGGGCGGTGTTGGTCTCGCTGCTCTGCGTGTCGATCGTTACAACCAGATCATAGTAATAAAGCTTATTGTTCTGACTGGAATCCTTGATTGCTACACGTACACTATCGTCATTCGAGCTCCGGTATGTGTTCGGATCTGTAGTGCTCTTTTCTGTGGTCAGGTTCCTGTCCGTAACGACGGTCGCTTCCTTACTCGCGGTCAGGGTGTAGCTGCCCTTTGCTATACGCAGATAGGACGGAGCCGCTGCCAATGTCGTTGTCGGGACGCCATCCACGATGGAAACCGGCTTTTCCACCTTAATGCAGATCTCGCCTATCAGACCCATGTAGCCTTTACTGGCACTTTCCTTGGCTTCTTGGTAGTTTACGATTTCTATGGTCTTTACTTTGCAGGCGACAGTTCTTTTGGCGGGATTGCCGCTATCATACAAGTAGCCATCTGTCACTGCGAAGCTCGTAACCTGCGGCCAAGTTACTTCTCCTGCTGCTGCCGTAACATTCAGCGTCACCGTATACTCAGGACTGTCGGCCTTGCCATCGCTGGCGGTAAACACCAGCGTGGTCGTGCCGGCTGCGGTGGGTGTATAGCTGTAATTGGCGTCTGCGGCAACAGCCTCGGCATCGCCCACCTTCACCTTGTAGGTCAAGGCATCGTTGTCCGCGTCCTCAAAGATAGTAGTCAGATCCAGCGTCCACGCCGTACCCACTGTGGCGTCAGCAGTCGCGGGGTTCACCATACCCTCCTTGATCGTGGGGGCGGTGTTGGTCTCGCCGCTCTGTGTGTCGATCGTTACAACCAGATCATAGTAATACCACTTCTTGCCGGTATCCTGAATCGCTACACGCACAGCATCGTTATTCGAGCTCCGGTATGTGTTCGGATCTGTAGTGCTCTTTTCTGTGGTCAGGTTCCTGTCCGTAACGACGGTCGCTT
>OIXL01000999.1_pt1 | contig 11964 bp, 10 predicted proteins | sample 1587761 | NCBI WGS metagenome assembly OIXL01 (sample SAMN03283246) | human gut metagenome | biome: human-associated habitat; material: feces | host: Homo sapiens | place: Peru | collected 2012 | reverse complement strand
CTCCCTCATCAACCACTCCGAGGTGGTGCTTGAAGGCAACGTGGCAGAGATTAAGCAGCGCTTTAAAAAGCATCTTTACGAAATCTGCCTCGCTGGCGGCGAACAACTTCAGCCTTGCGAGGAACTGTTCACCATCGAGGAAACGCGCCCCGACGGCACCACCATCATTCGCTTGGCGCAAGGTGTGGCTATCCGTGAGGTGATTGCGCGCCTCAATGAGCAATACGCCCTCCGTGGCTTCAGTGAACTGCTGCCCACCATGCACGAAATCTTTATCGAAACTGTAAAAAACTCGTCAAACAATGAATAAGCTCCTACTCATCATACAGCGCGAATACATGTCACTGGTGGCGCGCAAATCGTTTATCGTTATCACGATTCTCGTTCCGTTCCTGTTCATCATTATTGCGTCGATTCCGGTGCTCACCTCCAAACTCAATTCCGCCAGTTCGTCGCTCGAAACGGTGACCGTAATCGACGAAACAGGCCGCCTGTCGGGCGTGATTTCCGACAATGAGCAGTTCCGCTTCATTCCGCTCCGTGGCGAGCCAGGCACTACGAATGTGAAGCGCTTTTTCGACCAGTCGGGCGAGAGCATGAGCGCTTTGGTGGTGATTCCCGCCAATGTGCTCGACTCGGCAAAGGTGAACATCTACAGCAAGAGCACCGTCAACATGGCGCTGGTGGATCATGTGACCGATTGCCTCAACGACACGCTCACGTCGGTGAAACTCGCCACGATGGGTGTACCCGACCTCGACAAGATAGTGAGGGAGGCGCAAGTGGATATTGATGTAAACAGCGTGAAACTCGCCGACGACGGCAGCGAAAGCGAATCGTCAACCACCGCCGCAATGCTTTTGGGCATGGTGCTGTCGCTCATCACCTACATGTTTGTGCTCACCTACGGCGCAATGATTATGAACAGCGTGATTGAGGAAAAAACCAACCGCATCGTGGAAGTGATAGTGAGCAGTTGCAAGCCGTTCCAACTGATGATGGGCAAGATTATAGGCGTGGCGCTGGTCGGGCTCACACAGTTCCTGATATGGGCGGTAATTATCTCTGGCTTGGCTGTGGGACTTGGCATTGGCTTGGCTGATAGCGGTCCGATGTCGGAGGTTTCCAGCCTCGTGGGCATGGTGCAGAGCGTCAACCTTGTGGGCACACTCGTCTGCTTCGTCATCTACTTCCTCGGCGGCTACCTGCTCTACGCGGCACTCTTTGCTGGCTTCGGCTCGGCAGTTGACCAGGCAAGCGACGCTTCACAGTTCACCACTCCCATTATCATCGTGATGATTGTGGCGCTCTACGCAGGACTCGGCTGCATGGAAAACCCCAACGGCACCTTCGCACTGTGGTGCTCCATGATACCATTCACCTCACCCATCGTGATGATGGTGCGCCTGCCCTACGACGTGCCGTTCTGGCAAATAGCCGTCAGCGTAGTCGCGCTCTACGCCACCGCCACCGCCATCATCTGGCTCAGCGCCCGCATCTACCGCATCGGCATCCTCCGCTACGGCAAAAAATTCACCCTAAAAGAAATCCTAACCTGGATAAAAACCCAATAACACCCATAGAAGAGTAAATAATAGAAAACGAAGACATGCTGCTCCAATAAACTTTACAGGGGCAGCATGTTATGTCATAGGATGATTTGTTAGCGGTGGAGGAGGTTGCGGGCTTTTTTGTAGAGGTGGATGCTGGTGGGGAGGTTGAAGGTGTAGATAAGGAGGCCGAAGATGATGAAGGAGGCGGTCTGGAGGGGCGTGGTGCCTTTGTATTGCCAGAATGCTACCATCATCACAAACATCACGAGCATCATCACGATGGTGAGCCCTGAGAGCCATTGCCAGCGTTTGTGGGATTCGAGGTTGACGATTGGATAGTCGGGGCCTTGGTTGATGATGCCGCGGGTGACCATTCTGAACGCCAATGCGCCAGCCGTCACATAGACGGCAAATAGGAATATCGACCAGAGGAAGAAGCGGTTTTCTATCGAGTCCATGTTGTCGACGGTGAAGTTTCTCGTTTCGCTTACCGACTTGTCGAAATAGTAGGTTTTGGTGTCGTTTTCCCAGTCGAGGTATGGGCTGTAGTTGGAATACGATTCAAAGAAGTAGGCGCGGTGATGTGCGCACACCACCATGCCGCGTGCGTAGTAGCCACCCTCGTCGCGGTAGCGCGACTTGTAGTACATGGCAGGGTGTCCGTCAACCTTCGGGGCTGGCTGAATGTCGTATTCCACAAAATAGGAGTTTTTACGCGAGAGGAAGGTTCGTGCCACCTGTTTTTCGGTGCTGAACAGTTGGCTGAAACGCTTGCTGATGTCAAACACGTTGATGTGGCGAATGTCAATCACCTCGCCAGCGTCGGACAGCACCGACTTCTGGAACGATGCCACCAGCGGACCGCCGCCACGGTTCTCCAGTCGCTTCCGGAAATCGCCCGAAAGGAGGAAGTTGTCGTAATGCTCATCGCGGGGTTCGTTGACGCTGAACAGCCCGTTGCCATAGGTGTGCCATGGCCCCACAGCCAATCGCCAATCGCTGTAATACAGCACCACAATGCTCACGAGTGCAGTCACGCCTATTGCCATCAGCGCCATCAGGCGTTTGGTGACAAGCATTCGGCGCGCAAAACGCTTGATTGCGCCCCATGCGTTTTCGATGTCGTGACGGATATTCATCGTGTTATTGGGAATTGGGAGAATTATCTGTTAAGTCGGCGGCGCATCATCAGCGAAGTGACGAGCGAAGTGACAAGCCCAACAGCCGCCACCAGCATAAACACCACCAGCACATCGGTCCAAACCACCACCACCGGATAGGCGTTCACTATCACCGCATCGGGGCGAGCCGAGAGCTTGAGCCAGCCGAACTGCTGCTGGCAGAGGCAAAGCACCAGTCCCAAAGCCACGCCAGCCACAGCGCCCACAAGGGCAATCAGCCACCCTTCAGTAACGAAAATGCGTGTGATTTGCTTGTCGGTGGCACCAAGGCTTCTGAAGGTGCGAATGCTCTCGTCTTTCTCGATAATCAAAAGCGAAAGGGTGCTAATCACATTGAAAGTGGCAATCACCAGAATGAATGCGAGCAGCAGAAACGTGATCCATTTTTCCATATTCACCAGTCGGAACGACGCATCTTGCTGCATCATGCGATTTTTCACCGTGTAGGATTTGCCCAACTGCGCATTCAGTTGGTCCATCACGGCTTGCTCCGAGGCCCCACGAGCGAGTTTCAACTCCACTTGTGTGGCTTCGGTGGTGTAGTCAAACAGTTCGCGCGCCAAGTCGATGGGAGCAAAAATCATATCGTTGTCGAAATCCTTCTGCTGCACCATGAAAATGCCAGCCACAAACACCGAGTCTTCAGTGAAGGCGTTCATCGGGTCGTTGAGGTCAACCTGTCCGCGACGCTGTGGCGCATAAAGTTGGAGCATTCGCAGCGAACCGGCGCGCGCGTTCAGGCTCACGGCAGGGCCAACGCCCAGCACCGCATAGCGCGACACCTCGTCCTCCAACAGGAAATCGCCCTCCACAATCACGCTGTCGATGCCCGTGAGCCGATTGTAGTCTTTCGGCACGCCTTTCAGCCTCAGCGGCATACTGTAGTCGGCGAAAATGGCAAGGGCGTTGTCCTCCACCACAGGCATAGCCATTTCCACGCCCGGAATGGCTTGCGCCACACGCACCACGCTGTCGGCATCGGCTATGGTCTTGCCCATAGTGGCGGTGATGGCGATGTCGGGGTCGACGGTGGAGAGTTTCTCCTTAATCAAGTCGTGAAAACCGTTGAACACGCTCAACACACAAATCAGCGCGGCAGTGGTCACCACCACCCCTAACACAGAGATGATGGAGATAATGTTCACGGCTGTGTGCCCTTTCTTGGCACGCAGGTAGCGAAGCGCTATGTTGAAAGAAAGGCTCACTTACGGGTGGTTATTATTCTTCAGTTTTATCTGTCTTTGTGCCGTCTTTAGCCAGCAGTTCGTCGATGTGCTGGATATAGTCGAGCGAATCGTCGAGATGGAAGTGCAACTCAGGCGTTTTGCGGAGTTGGTAGCGCACACGCTGAGCCAGATTGTAGCGAATGCCCTTTTCGTTGGCATTGATGTTTGCCATGATTTCCTGTGCGCGTTCGCTTGGGAACACACTCAGGTAGGCGCGTGCGATGCTCAAGTCGGGCGACACACGCACTGCGCTCACGCTCACGAACACACCACCCATTTTCGCTGTTTCGAGACGGAAGATTTCGCTCAGTTCCTTTTGGAGCAAGCGAGCTATTTTTTCAAGTCGAGTAGATTGCATATCAGTGTATTTCAGTTATTAATTACATATATAGTCTGCAAAGATAATCATTTTCACCGAAAACCCGTATCACACCACCGTATTTTGAGGTGAAAAAATGCAAGGTTGCAGGAAATGGGGGTGCGTGGAAATTGGATGTAACTTTGTGGCATGAAACAAGAAATCAATCTTAATTAACCACAAATAACGACATTTTTAAAACACAACGAAAATGAACAGCAAGATTTACAACGTAGTGATTCTCGACAAGAGCGGCTCGATGACAAGCATTCGCAAGCAAGCCGTCGACAGTGTGAACGAAACATTCGGCTGCATTCGCAGCATGAGAAAGAAAAATGTGGAGCAGGAGCAGTTTGTGACGCTGGTGGCATTCTGCGGCTGCGAGCAGAAGGTGATTTACGAAAACACGCCTATCGAAAAGGTGAACAACATCACCCCCTCCGACTATGAGCCTTGCTGCATGACTCCGCTCTACGATGCCATTGGCAATGTGTGCACACGCTTGCACACCACTGTAAAGGACGACGAATCTGCCAGCGTGGCGGTGACCATCATCACCGACGGCTACGAAAACGCCTCGCGAGAGTTTTCCGCCAAAGCCATCAAGGCACTGATTGAAGCCTACAAGCAGGAAGGGTGGATGTTTGCCTACATCGGTGCCGACCACGATGTGGAATCAGTGGCGTTCAACCTTTCAATCGACAACACCATGACATGGGAAAAAACGGAAGAGGGAACAGAGGAAATGGCAAAAATTGTGAATGAGAGCAGAATGCAGTGGGCTGACCGAGTGCACCACTTCATGGCCCCAACACCTGAAGAACGCGCTGAGATGAAAAGGAGAATTTCCAAAAACTTCTTCAAATCCTAATACCTGATTGGCACGGTTGTTGCACTTGCACTACATATTAGTGTGAGTGTGACAACTTTTTTATTAACTTTATCCCGAAAAACTGATAGTAATATGATGGACGTGACCAATTTTATCGATTCCGAACTGCTCTACCACTTGGAGTATGGCAAACTGTATCTGTTTGTGAGTAGCGACCGCCAGGCTCAAGCCTACAGCCACTTGCTGAAGTCGTCGCTCAGGCACAGCATCAACCTCGGTTGGCTTTCCAAAATGGAGGTGGTGACGGTGTATGTGCCAGAGGTGAACCGCCTTGGCATGGTGATTGCCGCCCGAAAGGTGAATGCTGGCAATATCGGCCGATATTCCGTGCTCGCTTGCGTGATTCAGAGTATGCACACGCTCGACGATGGCTTGTTCACGTTCTACAACCGCCTCACCTCGGTGGAGGAAGACCGCGATGGCGACAACAGCACCTTCACACTCATTTTCCCCGAAATCGGTTTGGCAGCCGGCGAGTCGGCATCAAGGAAATTCATGTCGATTGAAAAACGTTTCCATAATAGGGAGCGGAAGTTCCGTGATGAGCGCAATCTGATGATGAATGGTATCTGTGCTCCTAAAAAGGAAAATTGGGTTGAGGAACCAACACCAATCGAGGACGACAATACAGAGAGATTTACGCTAACGGATGAAGACGAGGTTGAGGAAGCAAAACTAACGAAGGAGGACGAGGCGCAAATCGAAATCCTGAGAGAGGACGCGCAAGAAAATGATTATGCTCAGAGTTTGCAGCAGCAGCGCAACCACGACTTGCAGTTGATTCAGGCCCTGATTATGGACTACATACAAAAGTATCACGCCGACCCTACCGAACTAATTGCCACATCGCTGCAGGGCAAGTATGTGGTGAACACGATGCCTATGCTGGTGGTGAACCGCGACCGCAAAATCATCTTCCCCGAATACAATGAAATGGAACTGAAGATGAGTGCCGCCAGCCGCACCCTCTACATTTGGTTTCTGTTGCACCCAGAAGGCTGCCGCCTGAAAGAACTAAGCAACCACCGCGCCGACTTCATCGACATTTACGAGGAAGTGCACCCCGGCAGCAACTATGTGGAAGAGTGTGTGGATGCGCTGCTCCAGCCCGACAAATTGAACCAAAACCTCTCGCGAATCAAGAAAATGGTGCGCTCCATCATCATCAACGACGACATCGCCCACAACTACTTCATCAGCCGCGACGACGAAGGCTCCTACCGCCTCCCCATCGCCACCCACCCCAACAAAATCCACCTCCCCATCACCACTCCCCTTCCCTAACCCATCCCACAAGTCAAATCATCGATTCTTAGATATTTCGAAAAATTTGAAGATTCAAGAAGCCCGGCACATCAGGCAATCTAATTTATAATGTCAGATTCCTGATGTGTGAAAATACTTTGGGGAGTTTGATAATTGGGGGAATTTGAGTATTTTTGGGGCGATTTTTTGAGGATGACTCTTGAAATCAAGTATATGTTTTTTATAATGAACTAATATGGAGAAATTTTTTACTCGTGTATGTGGCTGCATGGTAGCGGCCGTTCTGATGGTTGCGATGTCGGCTCAGGCTTTCGCGACAAGTAAAACCGTGACCGTAACTGAGGCTGGCACGCTTAGCACCCTTATTCCAGCAAGTGAGAAAAATGCGATTACTTCGCTTACCGTGAGCGGTACGCTCAATGGCACCGACATTCGTTTTATCCGCGAGATGGCTGGTCTGGATATTGAGGGCGAGACTACTGATGGCAAACTCACCGAACTCAACATGGCAGGCATTGAACTCACCGATGGCGGCGACGCCTACTATGAGGATGCGTGGAGCAAGTATTACACCGCCACCAGCTACGACGTGAGCGAAGATAATGACCTATACTACTGCACCGACCTGTCGTATGCGTTCACTGGCACCAACCTCACCAAAGTGGTGTGGCCTGCCACTATGTGGGAAGTGGGCGAAAACGCGTTGGCATATTGCAGCGACTTGAAGGAGTTTGTCCTCGGTAGCGAAACCAACGAAATCAAGCCTCACGCTTTCAGCCGCTGCTCGGCTCTTGAAACAATCACACTCACCCCAAAAATCATCTACATCGATGAATTTGCCTTCTCTGATTGCAGTTCGCTGAAGTCAATCGCCCTGCCTGCTGGTTTGGAGATGCTTGACAAGAGTTGCTTTTTGGGTTGCTCATCGCTCGCAAGCGTAACATTTGGCAATGTGACCGAGATTCGCGAAAAGGTGTTCTACGGCTGCAAGGCGTTGACAAACGTGGTGCTTCCTGCCACTCTCACCAAACTCGACAAAGCCGCTTTCGACGGTTGCTCGTCACTCACCGAAATAACCCTGCCAAAGAAACTGAAAACCTTGGGCGAGGCCGTGTTTGAAGGTTGCACCGCCCTGAAAGCCATCAATGTGAAGGCAACGCATCGTTTGCATCGGCAGACGGTGTGCTTTTCAACAAGGCAAAGACCAACTTGCTGGCGTTCCCAGCAGGCAAAACAGGCGCGTATGCAGTGCCAAGCGGCACCGAAGAAATTGCCGCATCGGCATTCAGCCGCTGTGTAGGTCTCAGCGCCATCACTCTGCCCGAAACCCTCACCACCATCGGTGCCGAGGTGTTTTACCGCTGCACCGGTCTTACCGAACTCACATTGCCTAACAGCGTGACCAGCATCGGTGAGAGTTTCGTGTATCGCTGCTCTGCTTTGAAGAGCGTAAAACTCGGTAGCGGCATAAGCACCATAGGCGAATCGATGTTCTACTACGCCAACGGCCTTGAGTCGATCGATGTGCCGGAAGGCTACACCAGCATTGGCTACGAGGCATTCGCCAGCTGCTCTGCGCTGAAGAGCGTGACATTGCCAAGCACCATCAACGCCATTGCCGCCGAGGCATTCTACGGCTGCTCTGCGCTGGAATCGTTCACCATTAAAGTTGCCGCTCCAATCGCTATCACAGCCGATGTGTTTGAAGATGTGGACCTGAACACCTGCGTGCTCAACGTGCCAGAAGAAGGCGTGGAGGCTTACAAGGCAGATGCACAATGGGGCAAATTCAAGAACATCAACGGCATCATGCCATCGGGCGTGAACGATGTGGTTAGCAGCATCGACGCAAGCGTGAGCGTGGCTGACGGTGTGCTCACCGTCGACGGCGCGCAAGGCGACATCAGCGTTTACAACATCGGTGGCGTGCGCTTAGCCAACGGCAGCGAACGCTTGAGCGTGACGCTCAGCAAGGGTGTGTACATAGTCACCCTCAACGGCAAAGCCACAAAAGTAATCGTAAAATAACCGCCCCTACCGATTAGGGCATAAAAATAACGAGCACCCTATTAAATCTCAATTTCGGGATTTAATAGGGTGCTTTTTGCTAAACTAAAATTTAGGAAATGATATACAAGTTGTCCCTGTGATTATTTAGTAATGATTGAAAAAATCCCATAGGGATTTGATGTGTGTAGGCAGGTATGCAGCGAAGGTTATGCGAAATGAGCGAAGCGAAATGGAGCATAACCGAAGCGAAATGCCTGCAAATATCGCATAACAAATACGCATCCCAGCGGGATGCGATTTCGCATTCAATGGGCAATTTGATGTTGTCGCATTCCGCTGGAATGCACAATACTGACAAATCTATTGCAGGCATTTCGAAAAGATTCCATTTCGCTTCGCTCCATTACATCTTTTCTGCATACCTGCCTACACACATCAAATTCCTAACGGAATTTCATCGCATCTTCTTCGGGACAACATGTATATCATTTCTAAAATTTATAACCAACTCCCAAATGGATGCCTTGCATTTGCTTTTTCTTTGGGAGCGAGAGTGGGGTGCCGTCAATCACCACTTTACGCACCGAACTATATGCGTCCATGTTGCTCCATGTGTAGCCCAGCCATATTTGCCACGGATTCACGTCGAGCGCCAGCGAGGTTTTGAAATGATAGAAACACGACTTCGCCCCATGGTTTTTGGCACGGAACGTATCGCCAGTCACGTACACGCCCGGTGCACTTGGCATCACCGTGTATTTCACATTCGCATTGGCAGGCACAGGCAGCGTGATGCCGCAGTCTTCCTTTATGCAGAGGCGCATCGATCCGTCGGAGTTGCGCCACAGCGCAGGACTCTGCAACTGGAGAGCGCATCGCAGCCACACGGCATTGTGCAAATCCTCCGTTTTGTAAAACATGCCATTGTGGGTAAACGAATCGTAGGTGTCGCCAAAGTCGCCAGCCACGCAAAGGCTCACGCCAGCGCCCACATACTCGATAGGTCGGTAATCCACACCGAGTTCCACGCCCCAGTCGAGCGAGTTGAACGAAGCCACCTCCACCCTACCCATCCAATGGCGGTTGCGGTCGGAGTCGTTTTCATCGGCATAGCACTTGCTGCTCAGCAGGCTCAACGCCATAAAGAGTGAAAGAGAAATTAGATGTCGCACCATATAATTATACTTAAATAAGGTTTCTGCAACAAAGTTACAAAATTTGATGCAACCCTCACCCCCCACTGGAATATATTAGCAATACCCGACAGTTTTTCCGACTTTTTCGCTAATTTTTCATAGCACAATTTCACTTCTCCCTGTCCACATGGCTTGGTTATCGTGCAAGTGGGGCTAAAAAGCCCGAACACCACCCTACTGCGAATTTCCAACGCCCTTCCTCCCTTTTTCTCGGATTTTTCATTACTTTTGTAGAACGAACAATAAAAGGAATTTATGAAAACAGGTAGCGAACGACAGGCTTGGCTCGACTATGTGCGGTTTTTCAGCATATTTTTGGTGATTGTGTTTCACACGCCACCACGGCTGGAACTGTTTGACGATGCCGTGATCCTCAACCTCCGCGTGCCGGTTTTCTTCTGCATTTCGGGCTTTCTCTACAGTTTCGACCGCTGGCCCCGCTTCACCACCTATTTGCGACACCGCGCCAAACAGATTATCGTGCCTTATTGCACCTTTTTCGTGATTTTCTATGCGCTGTGGCTGGCGGTGGGCCGAAGAATGGTGGGCGCTGAAGAAGAGGCCATCAGCGTGTGGCAGCCTGTGGTGGAATTTGTGTGCGGTAATCCACAGACGGTGGTGGCACCGTTCTGGTACATCGCCTGCCTGTTCACCATGCAACTTCTATACTGGTGCATTGAGCGCACCGTGCCACGCCGATATGTGTTTGCCACATGCGTGGGCATTGCCGCCGCCACCTATCTCATTCCTTACGAAATACCGGAGGTGTTGGCTGTGGGGCAGTTTTGGAACCTCGGCAACGCCCTGCTTTTCCTTCCATTCTACGCCCTCGGCAACAGTTTCAAACCTTGGCTCACACGCCTAAAGTTCGGCACGCCACGCGCTGCGGCGCTACTGGTGATGCTGGCCGTGGCATCTATTGCCATTATGGTGGAAGCAACGCCTTTGCGCGCCCTCGACCCACAACTCTACAGCCTTGTGCGCATCGCGGCAGGCATGATGGTGATTCCCTGCTACTTCTGCGTGGCGAAATGGATTGCCGCACGCTATGGGCACAGGCATGTGATTGAGTTTGTGGTGGTGAGCGGCACCGTGTATTTAGGTTTGCAAAACTACTTCATCGGCATCGCCAAAATGCTGCTCAACCGCCTCGCCTACGACGGCGTGCTCGACGACCACATCTGGCTGAAATATGCCATCGCCATCATGGTGATGATCGCCATCTACCCCTTCGCCTGGGCAATCGACCGCTACGCCCCCTGGCTCATCGGCAAGAAGAGGAAGCTGATGACCGGCTGCGGAAGCCTGCACTGCACCGCGTTCTTCGACCCGGTCACCGGTGAGCTGAAGGAGGCCTACCTCAACAAGGGTTCCACCGGCGGATGCAACAACTTCATGGTCGGACTCTCGAGGATGATCTCCCTCGCAGCAAGGTCCGGATGCGGCATCGACAGGATAGTCGATCAGCTGAAGTCCTGCGGCTCCTGCCCGTCCTACGTGGTCAGGACCCACACCCAGAGGGACACCTCCAGGGGATCCTGCTGCCCCATGGCCGTCGGCTGGGCGCTGATGGACATGTACAAGGAGATGCAGTCGCAGATCCGCGGCATCCCCGAGGAGGCTCCCGAGGAGGAGCAGCCCAGGGATATCAGGAACCCCTGTCCCAAGTGCGGGGCGGAGCTCGAGTTCCAGGGCGGATGCAACGTCTGCAAGTCCTGCGGCTGGACCAAGTGCGAATGATCCAAACCCCGCCTTCGGGCGGGCCCTTCCCCCTTCGGGGGGTTTTCATTTCTTCCTGGAAGGGCTCTTCCCTCGTCATTCCTCGGGAGGGAGCTCCCATGCGACTATGCGGAGCCCTCCGACCTGATAGGATATGAAGGGCCTCCAGGCTTCGGACAGGCTCCTCTCCAGCTCCTCGGCCATTGAGTCGTCGTCGAGGATCGCGGCGCAGCTCCTCTTGGATACGGTCTCGACCCTCATGAGCGCGTCGATATCCGAGGAATAGGATGAAGGGCAGACGATGCATGAATCGTATCTCCCGCGGGCGGGGACGTAGGTGCTCCATTCCTTCTCGAACAGCTCCACCTTGCATCCTCCCTCCGATGCCTCGCGGCCGGCTTCCAGATGGCCGCGGTCGGTATCCATGAACACGATGATCCTCGCTCTGTGCGAGGCCTCTCCCACGAAATCGCCGGTCCCGTCGGCGACCATCATGACGCAATCGTCCGGACGGACGAATCCCTCTTCGGCCAGCCATTCGACGGCCTCCCTCGCATCGGCAC
>OIXL01000997.1_pt1 | contig 11975 bp, 10 predicted proteins | sample 1587761 | NCBI WGS metagenome assembly OIXL01 (sample SAMN03283246) | human gut metagenome | biome: human-associated habitat; material: feces | host: Homo sapiens | place: Peru | collected 2012 | reverse complement strand
CAGCCTCGTTCTCAATGCTCTGAGAGCCGTAGATGAAGGACACGCCGCCCTGACGAGCCAGTGCGATGGCCAGCTTATCGCCGGAGACCGACTGCATGATGGCGCTGATCATGGGGATGTTCATCTGCAGGGGGCACTCTTCCTCACCCTTGCGGTACTTGACCAGCGGGGTCTTGAGGCTGACGGCCGTGGGAACGTTCTCTGCGGAGGAATAGCCCGGAACCAGCAGGTATTCGCCGAAGGTGCGGGAAGGTTCTTCATAAAAATAAGCCATGTTCAAACTCCTTTTCTCTTATCGCAGCAAAAGCATTCTACAACAAAATCAATTCATGTTTGCAACTTATAAATTGTTGTATATACAATACCACAAAGCCGGCCAGAATACAAACCCCTGCCCCGCCAAACTTTGCAAATGTCCTTTGCAGAAAAACAGGCAAAATGCCCACCAAAACGGTGTAAGGTCATACTTTACCGGCAGAATGCGCCGTTTTCAGGGTGCAAAAAAGCCCGTCCGGAGAAAGGACGGGCTTTTTTGCACACGAAGCGGGATATCGCCTGTGCGGCACATGAGTCACAGCTGTGAAGGAGAACAGCCGGAGGAGGAGGATCTGTGCCCGATATCCCAAAAAAACAAAAAGAAAAAGATTTCACGCTCAGCAGGGTCTCTGCCCTTGCTGTAACCATATTGTAACTCTTTTGAAATCATTTTGCAATAGGGTTTTGTAATTTCTTTGTCATTTCTTTTGTTAATTTTCTGTGTCAAGCTCCAGATAACACTCGAAGCTGGTCTGCCCATCGTGCCGGCCGATGAGATACCACCCCTCTGCCGAAGGAGCATAGAGCACCTCCAGTTTTCCGCCTAGGGGAACTTCGCGGTGATAGTTGACCGAAGCAAATTTCACCGGTCCCTGCTTCAGCACGTCCAGCGGCAGAGCGTCGCAGGCAATGTCGAGATAAAAGGCATTGTTGATATGCCCGTTCAGGTCGCACTGCGAATAGTGCGCCGTCCACTCCCCTGCACGGATCAGTCCGTCCCGGCATTTGTGCAGCTGCAGGGGCAGTTCGCCCTCCACGTTCTCGTTCCAGAAGTCTTCCACCGTCCAGCCAGGCTGGCGCAGGATGCGTCCCTCTGCAAGGCTCACCACGATCCAGCGGCAGTCCACCATTGCCACCTGCGCGCCGGAGGCATCGGTCACGGTGGTGATGCGTTTGATGGAGCCGCGGCGGCTCTCTTCCGCGCGGGTGGTCAGAGTGAGCGTTTCGGTGCGGCGCGGCACACGGGTGAACTGCAGCGCCTGCTTGCCCACGAGAAAGGCCACGCCCTGTTCCCGGAAAAAGGCATCGTCCATGCCGAAGGCCCGGGCGTGATCCGCCGAAACCTGCTCCACATAGCGCAGCAGGGCGCTGGGCTTGAGCAGGCTGCGGAAGTCGGCGTCGGCGTTCAGGACGGTGACGGTCTCGATGTAATGATTGGGTTCCATAAAGCTCCTTTTTAAATCAGAAATGATCTTACCAATAAGCAAGCCTCGCCCTCTCCGCCGCCTGCGGCGGCACCTCTCCCAAAGGGAGAGGCTCTGGCGAAACCATGCGCTTTGCATGGAATGCCAAAGGTTCTCCCTCCGGGAGAGCTGCTGAGCACAGCAAAGCTGAGAGGGCGAGGCCATTCTGTTTAATACTGATTCCGGGTGCGTTTGCGCAGTTTGCGCCAGATGTTGAAGAATGCCAGCGCCAGCATGGCCAGCAGAAGCATCAGGAACAGATAGCTGCTGCCGCCTTCATCGTAGCTCTTCATCTCGCTCCACTTGACATCCAGCTCGCTGTTGACTTCGTCATCCAGCGCAGTGAACACCTTTTCCTTCGCGGCGAGTTCCTCGGGCGGATAGGCGATCTCGCTGTCCTTCAGGTCCTCGTCCAGCACCTCCCACACATCGTGCATGGGGGTGGTGTAACCGATATACTCCGCATTCGCCTTGCCGATGTCGGTCTCGCACATGAAGTTGATGAACATCTCGGCGGCTTCCTGATGCTCGCTCGTGGCAGGAATGGCCATGCTGTCCACCGACAGCACGCTGCCCTCCTCTGGGAACACCCACGCCAGATCCGGGTTGTCGTCGATCATGGTGATAGCGTCGCCGGAATAGTACACGCCGATGGCCGCCTCGCCGCCGATCATCTTATCAAAGATCTCATCCATGACGTAGGCCTGCACCAGCGGCTTCTGAGCCTTGAGCTCTTTCACCACCTCGTCCACTTCTTCCGTGGACTGGGGGTTGATGTCATGGCCGCTCTTGAATGCAGCAATCGCGTAGGCGTCACGGCTGTTGTTGAACATCAGGATATTGCCTGCGTACTGCTCATCCCACAGGTCTGCCCAGCTGGTGGGAGCTTTGTCCACCATGGTGGTATTGTAGATGATGCCGGTGGTGCAGAGCATGTAGGGCACCGTATAGGCATTTTCCGGGTCGTAATCCGGGTTGCGGTATTCCTCGTCGATCTTCTGGAAGTTGGGAATGTTGTCGTAATTGAGCGGCTTGAGCATCCCCTCGTTGATCATCTTGGCCACCATGTAGTCCGACGGGATGACCACGTCGTAATCGGCAGCACCGGATTTCAGTTTGGCGTACATGGACTCGTTGGAGTCGAAGGTGGTGTAGTTCACCTTGATGCCGGTGAGCTGCTCGAAGGCAGATACCACATCCACGCTGTCATCCGAACCGTTGGAGATATACTCGCCCCAGTTGTAGACGTTCAGGGTGATGTTCTGACCCTTGAAGCGGGTCCAGTCGTAGTCGCCCGACACCGAGACATCCTCGGTGACCTCGATGGTGCCGGCTGCAAAAGCGGGCAGAGTGCAGCAGACCGCCATTGCCAGCGTGAGCAGCAGAACAGCCAGTCGTTTCATCATACGCCCTCCCCTCTCAGCGCCTTCTGGTCGCGGCGGTAGCTGCGGCTTTCCATCGCGTTGGAGACCAGAATAATGCATAGGATCACCACGAACATGATGGTGGACAGTGCATAGATCTCCGGGCTGACCTTTTTGCGGGTCATGGAATAAATGGCGATGGGCAGAGTCTCCACCGTGCCGCAGTTGAAGTAGGAGATCATGAAGTCATCGATGGAATAAGTCAGGCAGATGAGGAACGCCGACAGGATGGCGGGGCTGATCTCCGGCAGGATGACCTTGAAGAATGCCTGCTTGGGGTCGCAGCCCAGATCCAGGGCAGCCTCATACAGCTTGATATCCAGCTGCTTGAGCTTCGGGGTGACGTTGAAGATGACATACGGCACGTTGAACGCGATATGCGCAATCAGCAGCGTCGGGAAGCCCATGATAGTATCCGGCAGCCAGGAAACGCCCTCGGCAAAACGCTGGTATGCCACGAACAGCAGCATGAGCGAGATACCGGTGATGATCTCCGGGTTGACCACCGGGATATAGGTGATGTTGGTGACGACAAGGCGGCTCTTGCGGCCCATGGACGCAATGCCGAGGCTTGCCGCTGTGCCCAGTACCGTGGCAATGACCGCCGACAGCAGCGCCACTTCCACCGATACCAGCAGTGCGTGCAGAATGGACGAATTGTGGAACAGGCTGGAGTACCACTTGAGGGTAAAGCCGGTGAACAGCGAATAGCCCTTGCTCTGGTTGAAGCTGAACACGATCATGTAGGCAATGGGCAGATACATGAAACAGAAGAACAGGATCACGTAGGCGCGCTGCATCAGACGCAGATGTTTTGTTTTCATCAGGACACGCCCTCCATTTCGTCTTCGTCAAAGCTGGACGTGAAGCTCATGCACAGCAGGACAATGATCATCAGCACAAGGCTCATAGCAGAGCCGACGTTCAGGTTGTAGCTGTTGCCCAGAAACTGCATCTCGATCAGGTCGCCGATCAGCAGGTTGGAGCCGCCGCCCAGCATACGGCTGATGACAAAGGTGGACACCGCCGGGACGAACACCATCGTGATGCCGGTGCTGATGCCGGGCACGCTCATGGGGATGAGCACCCGAACAAGGGTCCTGGTGGTGTTAGCGCCCAGATCCTGTGCAGCCTCCACAAGGCTCTGGTCGATTTTGGTCATGCTGGTGTACAGCGGTAAGATCATATACGGCACATAGTTGTACACCATACCCAGCACCACCGCACCGGAAGTGTTGAGCATATTATAAGGGCCAAGGCCGAAAAAGCCAAGCACTGCGTTCACCGGGCCGTTGACGCTCAGCAGTCCCATCCATGCGTAGGTGCGCAGCAGGAAGTTCATCCACATGGGCAGCATGACCAGCATCAGCATGATGTGCTGCTTGTTCACCCGCAAGCGGGACAGGAAATAACCCACAGGGAACGCAATGATGAGACAGATGACCGTGGCGATCAGCGCCAGCAGCAGACTGCGGGCAAACACCGAGCCGTAGCCGCTGATGGAGGTCAGGTTCGCCAGCGTGAAGTTGCCGTTGGAGTCAGTGAGGGCATAGTACACCACGATGATCAGCGGCACCACCGTGAACAGGGTCATCCATATAAAGTAAGGATAGGCCAGCTTCTTATCGTAAATTTTCATCATGGCGCATCACCCCTCGCTCCGTGCCATGATGTGGATCTCGTTGGGGCCGATGCGCATACCGATGGTCTCGCCGGGGGTGCAGGCTCGGGTGGAATGGATGAGCCACTCACGGCCCTCGCACTCCACATGCATCTCAAAGTGCACGCCCTTGAAGATAACGTCGTTCACGACACCCACCAGCTGGCCTTCCACCGGGGAGACCACCTCGATATCCTCCGGGCGCACCACCACCTGCACGCTCTGTTCCCGGGCAAAACCGCGGTCCACACAGGGGAAGTCCACGCCCGAGAAGGAGACGAGGAAATCCTTGTGCATCACACCGTCCACGATGTTGGAGTCACCGATGAAGTCCGCCACGAAAGCATTCTTCGGCTCGTTGTAGATATCTTCAGGCGTGCCGATCTGCTGCACCTTGCCGCCGTTCATGACCACGACGGTATCAGACATGGTCAGGGCTTCTTCCTGATCGTGCGTGACATAAATAAAAGTAATGTTCATCTCACGCTGCAGGCGCTTGAGTTCCAGCTGCATCTCCTTGCGCAGTTTGAGGTCCAGTGCGCCCAGAGGCTCATCCAGCAGCAGGATCTCCGGTTCGTTGACCAGACTGCGGGCAATGGCCACGCGCTGCTGCTGGCCGCCGGACATCTGGCTGATGCTGCGGCGCTCGAAGCCTTTCAGGCCCACCACTTCCAGCATGTTGCGCACCTTGCGGCGGATGGTCTCTTCGTCCATCTTTTTCAGCCGCAGACCGAAGGCCACGTTCTCGAACACGTTCAGGTGCGGGAACAGCGCATACTTCTGGAATACGGTATTCACCGGGCGCTTGTAGGGCGGCACGCCGGTAATGTCCTCGCCTTTGAGCAGCACCTTGCCGGAATTCGGTTCCAGAAAGCCTGCGATCAGGCGCAGGGTCGTGGTTTTGCCGCAGCCGGAGGAGCCCAGCAGTGTCACAAACTCTTTGTCATGGATGTCCAGGTTCAGCCCATCCAGAATGCGCTGACCATCAAATTCCACCACGATGTCCCGCAGTGAAACGATCACCGAGTTGTCCATTTTTTTACATGTCCTCCTTGTAACTCAGATACGAAAAAAGACAGGGTCTTACACCCCATCTCCTGCTCGTACCAGGGTGACCATCCCCGCGCACAACATCCATGACGGTCGTCCTATTGCTGCGCAGTTATTCTGCCCTGTCATCGTTTATCATAAACAATCCGGTGGCAAATGTCAATCACTCTGTCGATGTTTGCCGGAACTTTACGAAAAGCAACAAAAAAACATACGCCGCAGCGGGTTTTCCCCGTGCAGCGTATGCGAAAAATTATTCTCCCTGCAGGTTTTCTTCTGCTTGCAGAATGGTGTTGACTGTGCTGACATCCACCGCGTAGACCGAGCCGTCCCCGTCCTGCATCATCCAGTACCCATCGGCGTTGGATGCATACCGCAGTGTCACCGTACCGCCGGCCGTTTCGGCCTGTACCGCGGCAAGCGGAGCATCAAAGCCGTAGGCTGCCGGGTTTGCGTCCGTCACTTGTGCGGAGACATAGCCTGCCAGTGCCGAGAGCAGGTTCTGCACGGCGTCACAGTCCAGATCCGTTTCCGGTGAACCGTCCAGCCGCCACACCGTCTGATAGCTTGCCGAATCACTATCCGATTCTTCCGAGGAAGCACTGCTGTCTGCCGGTTCGGATACGGCGGTCAGGGCAAGGGTGCCGCTGCCGGTCGTAATGCTCACTTTTTCCAGTGCAGAAACGGTCAGTCCCGCCGGGTTGAAGCTGCCGAACAGGTCAGCTTTGGTCAGTTCAAAGCAGGCAGCTTTGTTTCCGGGCACCGCATACACGGCATCGTCCCCGGCTTTCTGCACGTACAGATCGCCTGTGACCGTGTTTTCGGCTCCGAATACAAAAGTGTTGGTCTCCCCCGCTGCCGTCACCGTGACCGTAACGGCCGGGTCGTTCAGGCCGTAGTCCTCGCCTGGCTGAGCGGTCAGCTGTCGTTTGGCATTCAGAGCAGCCAGCGCTGTGACCATGGTGTTGCAGGCGGATTCGTCCAGATGATAATCCGGATCCTCTTCCAGCGTCCAGCGGCTGGAATCGTAATCCAGCGTCAGGGTCTCGCCCTGATAGGTGTACTGGATCTTTTCCAGATCTCCCGCCGCAAAGGAAGAAAGCGGAATGTTCCCTTCTGCCGCGGCGCTGGCAGCTTCCTCAGCCTGCGTGTTGCTGCGGTTCATCCAGAAAAGCGCCCCGCCCAGCGCCAGGATCAATACCAAAAGCACTACGAGAGTGCGCTTTTTTGTTTTCATGGGCGGTTCTCCTTATCTGCGGCGGCGCAGCAGCACTACCACGGCGCCCGCGATCAGCACCGCTGCCGGCAAAGCAAAGACGAACACCAGCCCCAGCGTTGTTGCCGTAGAGGATGCCACCGTGATGGGAGCAGCTTCCAGTGCTTTGGTATCGATGAGAACGCCTTCCTGCCCGGCCAGTGAGGAAGCACAGCCCTGCAGGAAAGTCAGATTGCCCGGAACCGACTGGTACACCTGCTCGTTGTCCATGTTGGGGCAGCCGATCCAGATCACCTCGGCACCTGTGCTCTCATTGCGCGCCCACACCGCCAGCGGGAACGGTCCGTCGGTGTCGCCGTCCTCCTTTGCTGTGGTGGAGGTTTCGGTCAGGTTCTGTTTGCTGTAGGCTTCTTCCGAGGTGTTGAGCAGCGATTCCGCCGTGACATTCTCGGTCTCAGCAATATTGATGCCCTGCGCTGCGGCCAGCATGACGCGGTTGCTGCGGTTCACGCCGTCCAACGCTGTGCTCTCTTCGGTGGTGCTGTAGTCCGGGAAGAGCGAATACGGGTAGCCGTACAGAGCGTGGCCCGCATCGCCTTCCACCACAAGACCCGGTTCCCGGGTCAGGCCGAACTGCGCCATCACTGCGTCCAGATTGGGTGTCTCATAATAGGCGCTGGTGGTGAGCAGCACTTTGCCGCCGTTTTCCAGATAAGTCTGCAGCTGACCCAATTCGTCCGCAAGGCCGTCGGACGCAAAGTCCGATGCCGGATCGTTGATGATGAGCAGACTGCAGTCCTCCGGGATGGTTGCCGTGAGCAGATCCAGCGGCTGCAAGCTGATGTTCTGCGCTTCCAGCGCATCGGTCAGCGAGGAAGTGGGTGCCTGTTCGCCATGGTTTGTGGTATAGTAGGCATGGCTTTCTTCGGTACTTGTCAGCTTGTAGATGGCCGAAGTGATCTGCTTTTCACCGCCGAAAGTCACTTTTGCAGCGCCGGTGGTGTAATAGTCCGAGTAGTCGTATTCGTACAGTTCCGAGGCGTCCAGCACCACGCTGTTTTCCCCGCTGACTACGATCAGACTACCGGTGGAGACATTCTCCGCGCCGTACTGTGCCGCAAAAGCCGGGTAGAGAGCGGGATCTTTCTGCTCCCAGTGCAGATGGCTGCTCTCTTCGGCGTAATGATCCAGCAGTTTCGTGATAATGGCGTCCTCGCTGCCGGTCTCGCACAGATAATAGATGGTCACATCCTGCGTAAGGCCATCCACCAGCTCTTTGGAACTGTCGCCCAGCGTGTACATCTTGGCGGCGGAAAGATCAAACTCCGTATATTTTGACGGCACTGCCCGCACCAGAAGGTTGAGCAGCACAGCCAGAACGACAGCCGCTGCCAGAACGGCCGTCGAGTACAGCCCGTTGCGGAACACTTTGCCGTTCGAGGAAGAAGAAAATTTCAATTTTTTCATCGCCGTTTCCTCCTCTCAGTTCCAGCGGCGCTTTTCCAGCCCCTGCGCCGTGAAAAACAGGAACAACACTGTCACAGTCAGGTAATACACCAGCGTCGGGATGGAAAAGCTGTTGTTGACGAATTCTTCAAAGGGCGTGAACAGGCACAGCGCACTGAGCACAGCGCTGAACGCTTCGGTCAGCCAAGTGCTCCGCAGCAGGAACAGCGCCGTCAGCGCCACGCAGCAGGCCGCAAAGCTCAGGCAGCCCAGCGTAAAGCTCCGGGTGCGCAGACCTGCCACCACGCTGAGCACAGCAGCAATGGCCGTGAACAGCGCCAGCGCCACGGCACTGCCCGTTGTGAACATACTGCGCAGGCTTGGCATCATATAGGCCAGCAGCAGCACGGCGATGCCCGCCACAGCGGCAATGATCTGGTTCTCGGTCAGACTGGACAGGAACACGCCGATGGCAATGGCGGCGCACCCCATGAGAAAATAGCACAGCAGCGCGGCAAAATTTGCCAGTGTGGACGTTCCGGCCGCACCCAGCGCCGCCAGCACAAGGATCATGCCGGCGTCTGCGATGCAGGGCAGAGCAAACACTACGCACAGCGCCAGAAACTTGCCCAGCACGATGCCCCATACGGATACGGGACTTGTGAGCAGAAGCTGATCGGTGCGGCTATGGCGTTCCTCGGCAAAAGAACGCATGGTCAGCACTGGGATATATAACAGCAGCACAAAAATGGTTCGGTATAGCGTGTAATAGCCGAAGTCCGTCAGACCGTAGCCCAGATTCAGCGCCACAAAGTAGATGGCGCTGGATACCAGCATGAAGGCCGTAAGAACATAGCCGATCATGCCGTGGAAGCAGCTGCGGACTTCGCGTTTGAAGATCGCGGTCATTCTTCTTCCTCCTCTCTCACGGCAGGTTTCTTTCCGGTCTGCTCTTCGGTCAGAGCCAGGAACACATCTTCCAGCGTTTTGCTCTCAGCGGAAAGCGCCAGCACTGTGCACCCGGCCTGTGAGAGTGCCCGGGACACTTCGGCGCGGCGGTCCATATCATCAATGCTCTCGGCGGTAAAGGTCACCTGGCCGTCGCTCTCCCCTTCCAGCTCCACCTTACGGATACCCGGAATGGCACCGACCGCCTTCAGCACGGACTGGCCGTCGCCCAGCACGGTGGCTTTCAGGCAGCTGCCTGAGCTGAGCTTTTCGCCCAGTTCTTCCGGCGCACCCACGGCCACAAGATGGCCCTTGGAAAGGATGAGCACCTGACTGCACACCGCCTGCACCTCGCTGAGAATGTGGCTGGAGAGGATCACCGTGTGCGCTTTGCCCAGCTCCCGGATCAGCTTGCGGATCTCGATGACCTGCGCCGGGTCAAGGCCGACGGTGGGTTCATCAAGAATGATGAGCTTCGGGCTGCCCAGCAGTGCCTGCGCAATACCGACACGCTGGCGGTAACCCTTGGACAGGCTGCGGATGAGCCGGGGCAGAACCTCTTCCAGCCCGGTGCGGCGGGCGGCCCGGCGCACCTGCTCCTTGCGGTCGGCGCGGCGGACGCCCTTCAGCTCGGCGGCAAAATCCAGATATTCCTGCACAGTCATCTCCGGGTAAAGCGGGGGCTGCTCCGGCAGATAGCCCACACAGGCCTTGGCCTGCTGCGCCTGTTCCGGCAGCGAAAAACCTGCAACCTTTACCTCGCCGGAGGTAGGTGCAATGTAGCCGGTGAGGATGTTCATGATGGTGGATTTGCCCGCGCCGTTCGGTCCCAGCAGACCAAAGATCTGGCCGTCCCCTACCGTAAAGGACAAATCTTCCACCGCCGGGCGGGAACCATAGTTCTTGCTCAGATGCGATACTTCGATCACAGCAAACGCTCCTTTTGTCTTGTTGTTTCAATGCTGCATTATTGTAGACGGTAAATGTGTAATTTTTAAGTCAATCCCGGGCACAAGCGCAAAAGATTTCTTAAGAATCTTTAAGAGCCGCCTTTCCGCGTAACAAAAAAGCACCGTCTCCCGAAGGAAACGGTGCTTTGAAAAACCATAATTACTTACGGCCGAAACGCTTGTTGAAGCGCTCAACACGTCCGCCGGTGTCAACCAGCTTCTGCTTGCCAGTGTAGAAAGGATGGCACTTGGAGCAAACTTCGACGTGGATCTCAGGCTTGGTGGAACGAGTCTTGATGACGTTGCCGCATGCGCAGGTGATGGTGCAGTCAACGTAGTTCGGATGGATACCCTGTTTCATTCTTTTCACCTCATTTCTGGTTCTGACTTATCGGGGCCATATTCTTCATGTATGTGCCCATCACAACCTTCAATATCAGCTACCCCGTCGAGCGGCCTTGGAAACGATTGCCTTACTATTATAGCACAATTCTAAAAGAATGCAAGAGGGAAAATAAAGTTTTTTCATACAAAAAATCCCCCTGCAGGTTCCTGCAGAGGGATTTGGGATTTACTTTACGCCGCAGCAGCTATGCTCAGTGGATGAACACAGGGCCGAGGGGGTTGGTGATGGGGCTGACGTAACCGCCGACCAGCTTCGGGATCAGCAGAGCGATGTCGGGGACGTAGGTCAGCAGCAGCAGTGCAATGAACATGCACAGGTAGAACGGCAGGGTTGCCTTGACGACCTTTTCCATCGGGCGCTTTGCAACGGCAGAGCCGATGAACAGCACGGAACCGACAGGAGGAGTCAGCAGGCCGATGCCGCAGTTCAGGACCACGATGATACCGAACTGGATCGGATCGATGCCGATGGAGGTTGCGATGGGCAGCAGGATGGGGGTTGCGATCAGGATGATGGGAGCCATATCCATGATCATGCCCAGAACCAGCAGGATCAGGTCGATCAGCAGAGCGATGATGTAGCGGTTATCGGTCACGCTGGTGATGGCGTTTGCAGCCAGATCCGGCACATGCAGCATGGTCAGGCAGTTGCCGAACACTGCAGAGGTCGCGATCAGGATCAGCACGATGGACAGGGTGTTGACGCACTCGTCCAGAGCGTGCCACACGCCCTTCCAGTCCAGACCCTTATAGACGAACACGGAAACGAGCAGGGAGTAGACAACGGCGATAGCAGCAGACTCGGTAGCGGTAAACACACCACCGACAACGCCGAACACCACGATGATGACAGCGGCCAGTGCCCAGATGGAAGTGCCCAGCTGCTTGATAAAAGCCTTGATGCTGAAGGGATTGCCCTTGGGGTAGTTGCGCTTGACCGAGATGATGTAGGAGCCGATCATCAGCACGATAGCCAGCAGAGCGCCAGGCAGGTAACCGGCCAGGAACAGGCTGCCCACGGAGATACCACCGGCGGTGGTAGCGTAGATGACCATGTTATGGCTGGGAGGAACCAGCAGACCCTCGCAGGAGGAGGTGATGGTAACAGCGGTGGAGAAGTCGGCGTCGTAGCCCTGATCGACCATCATGGGGATCATGATGGAGCCGATGGAAGCGGTATCTGCGGAAGCAGAACCGGAAATGCCGCCGAAGAAGTAGGAAGCAACGATGTTGACCATTGCCATGCCGCCGCGCATCCAGCCGACGCAGGCGTCAGCCAGAGCGATCAGCTTTTCGGAGATGCCGCCGCTGCCCATGAGGACGCCCATGGTGATGAAGAACGGGACGGCCATCAGGCTGAAGGACGAGATGCCCTTG
>OIXL01000996.1_pt1 | contig 11989 bp, 10 predicted proteins | sample 1587761 | NCBI WGS metagenome assembly OIXL01 (sample SAMN03283246) | human gut metagenome | biome: human-associated habitat; material: feces | host: Homo sapiens | place: Peru | collected 2012 | reverse complement strand
AAGTTTGTTTTCTGCTTTTTTTTCATCATAACTGCTCCTCCTTCTTATTCATAACTGTCATCTGGAAAAGTGAAATCGCCACGATCACAATAAAGAAAATGACTGCATTTGCACTCTGGAATCCAAACTGTCCGCCATCCATACCATTTTTATAAATCAGGTAAGAGATCGATTCGGTGCTCTGTGCCGGACCTCCCTTGGTCAAGGACATGATCTGGTCAAATACCATGAGGAAATTCTTTGTGCTCAATACCAGATTGATTGTTACAAACGGCATAACCAGTGGATTTACTTGCTCCATCAAGCATACTCGCCTCGTAAACTTCCTCCGGGACGGTCTGCAGACCGGAAATATAAATAATGGTATTCATGGCAACTGCCTGCCATACACCAACAATCAGCACACCAATCCATGCGTATTTTTCACTTGCAAGAATACTGTTCTGTAAAAATCCAATATGGAACACATTTCCCACAGTTGGGAGAATGTAAGTAAAAATGAAACTGAAAATATAGCCGATGACAAGTCCGCCTAAAATATTCGGTACAAAATAAATACCGCGCAGTGCACTTTTAAAACGGATTGCACTGTTTAATCCAACTGCCATGATCAGACTCAGCACATTTACCAGTATCGTTCCTGCCAGTGCATATTTAAACGTAAACAAATAGCTTTTTCCCACTCGGGAATCCGTAAACAGATCCGCATAGTTCCGGAACCCGACATAATCGTAAGTTCCGTATCCTTTATAATTGGTAAAACTGTAAATCACACCTTTGATCATTGGAAGTGTATTGAATGCAAAAAATAAGATTACAACCGGTATGATAACCGCCCAGAATGTTTTGTCTCTGTTTGACATTTTCTTTTTCATTGTGCATTCTCCTGTTCTTTCTGATAATCCTGTACTTTCCGAATCAGATCCCGGTTGTAGCGTTTCCAGTCGGAATCAAATTTTTTCAAAAACTTTTCCTGTGCATTGTCTCTTGTATCCAGCAGGAACGTCTGGATCATGGCATCCACACTCATCTCACTCGGATAATGGTGATCCTGATAATCTGCCATGCGGTTGTTTTCAATATAAGGCCGCATATCCTCAAGTGTTTCCGGAATTGCGAAATCGCCATCCTTGCAGGCAATTCCGCCCTGATCATCCAGATAAATCTGAATGGTCTCATCGTCATACAGATACTTTAAAACTTCATATGCAGCCTCTTTATTTTTGCATGCTTTCATTACGGAAAACTGCAGATCAATTCCTGAATTTAATACATTGTCTGATTCGTTATCATTTGCAGGAAATGTAAAAGAACCGATATTCATATCCGGATTGACCGATTTGATCTGCGGGATCGCATAGCTTCCAATCGGATACATGGCAGATTCCCCGCGGGCAAATGCCGTACATGCGTCGTTATAACCGTATGCATACGGATTTTTTTCTGCGTAATCCAAAAGCGCACGCATCTTTTCTGCTACCGGTCCATACGTATCGAAAAATGTGGTATTTCCCATATTTACCTGATTGCAGGTATCCGAATCGGTAAGTCCGACTGCCAGCGCATTCCACGGAGCCAGGCAGGTCCAGGTATCTTTAAAGCCCAGATACAGCGGAAGTGTTCCGCTCTGTTTTATTTCATCACACAGTGTGGTAAATTCCTGCCAGGTGGACGGAACTTTCCAGCCATTTTCCTCAAACAGATCTTTGTTATATAAAATTCCTGCCGCGTTTGCCGCATATGGAAGTGCATACGTGCCATCCTTTGGAATAAACTCCAGTTCCTTATCCATATCCAGATATGCCTGCTTTACGGTCTGAACTTCATCCAGACCGGAAATATCTTCAAACAGGTCTGCATCTAAAAAATTGGAGTAGTTGATATCTCCTCCGATTGCGATGATATCCGGATAATCCTCCCGGATAAAACGTGTCTTTAAAATGGTCATTGCTTCATTTGGAGATGAAATCGTCAAATGAATGTCATCATGTGTTTCATTGAACCGCTTTTCAATTTTTTCAAATGCCTTAACTGCTTCTGGTTTGTAGGAAACCACTTCAATCTCCGTTTTTCCATCCGCCCTTTTTTCGCTTCCGCATCCAGCGAGTCCTGTCATGCACATGCCAAGTGCAAGCACAGCCGCAAGGCCACGGAAAATATTCCTTTTTGCCATATCCCTCTCTCCTTTTCTTAAATATATCCACTTGCCTTTTTGGATAATTTGATCATAACATGCCTTTATGCGTCCTTAAATGCCCACGTTTTTTTATTTTTATACCTAAATGCAATATTTTGTGCTATAATAGATACTAATATCGCATTTTGGTATATAAGGAGTGTTTTATGAGTAATACATTTTTTAATATTTTTCCAAATGAAAATTTTATTGATCTGTGCATGTATCAGTTTGGATACGAACAGTGTGATCCCGGTCATTCTTTTGGACCTGCAACACGCAACCACTATCTGTTTCACTATGTTCTTTCCGGAACCGGAACGCTTATGGCAGACAATGCAAAAGGGGATACACAGACCTATTCCGTAAAAAGCGGACAGGGATTTATGATTTTTCCGGGGCAGATCAATACTTACATTGCCGATGAACAGCTTCCATGGGAATATATGTGGATCGAATTTGACGGCTTACGTGTAAAAGAGGCTTTAAGTGTCACAGATTTGTGCAAAGACGCGCCCGTTTATCATTCCCATTCCAAAGAATTACGAAATAAACTTGCCGATGAAATGCTTTATATCGTCAATCATCCGCAGGAATCCTCCTTCCATCTGATCGGGCATCTGTATCTGTTTTTGGATTATCTGCTGCAGTCGGCAAAGTCAGCAACGCTGATCTCCAGTGGGCGCATGAGTGATTATTACATAAAAGAAGCGATCAATTATATGGAACAGAACTTTCAGAATACTATTTCGATTGAAGATATCGCTGCGGTATGTGGCATCAACCGGAGTTATTTCGGAAAAATCTTCCGCAACTCAACCGGTCGCTCCCCACAGGAATTTCTTATGAACTACCGAATGGTAAAGGCAACGGAATTATTAAAGCTGACTTCCCTGTCCATCGCAGATATCGGCTCTGCCGTCGGATACGAAAATCAGCTTCATTTTTCCCGTGCTTTTAAAAATATTTATGGTGTTTCTCCGCGGGAATGGAGAAACCAGAACAAGTAACACTAGTATTCGCTTGCTTCGCAACCTCATCGCAAGCTCAGCAGACTTAAGTCAAAAGCTGAAAAATAAAAGAGCCGATTGCTCGACTCTTCATAAGATATGTATTTGGTTGAAGACGCGTCTTGCGTCGCAAATTACGTTATTCCCAGATTCCATTTTCAGGATTCCATTTTACTTTCGCTATTCCTTCAAGCACCGGGCGGACAAATTCTTTTACTCTGTCCATCATATTTGTCATGGATACCTGTATAAGCGCATTTTTCTTTTTCAGGAATGAGTTCCATCTTGTCTGATGCATAGGATCATTCAGGAACTCATCCCCAAATGCAGCAGAATCCATTGTCATCTGAGTCTTCCTGTTCTCAAAAGTCTCTACGACAGCATTCCGAAGCTCTTCATAAGAGAATTCGTACTTTTGGGATAGAACATAGATATCATAAAAATCCTTATACTATACACTATTCGAAGAAATATTTGAATTAATTTCGGCAGTTAATTCAATTAGCCGTTTTTTATTAAAATCCATCCATACATCAGACCAGAGATTTTCCCGTGTGGTTAGTAGGTTCCCCACATCCAGCTTCCTTCAGATTTCACCTGCGAAAAGAGCTGCTAATGCTTGTTTGCATCAGCAGCTCTTCGCTTTAAGTTCGGTGTTTTATTCTGAGGCTTTATTCTGTTCGTCCTTGATACGGCAGTAATCTTCCAGATCCACATCGATCTTTACTCTCGCATCTGGTTTTCGGTTGTTCAAGAGACACACCGTCTCAACGTGCGTTGAGACGTCTGAACTGCTCTCTTTTTTACCTCATCGGTTTGTGGAAACATGTCCAGCGCCTCATCGGTTTGCGGGAACTTATCAATAGTTACCTCCTCTGCTCTGCATCAACAAAACAGGAATTTGTTGCGATGATCAATCAACCTTCAATTCCTTCTCTATTTCCTCTATAGTTGGCATAGATGACTTAAAATCCTCAGGCAGCGCATTTGAAAGTTCATACTCTGATATTCCCACCGGATACTTGATACCATTGGCTGCATACTGTGCGAGAACATTATCTTTGGTCTTACAGATCAGCAGCCCAATAGTCTGCGCATCTTTATCTGAACGCAGCATCCCATCAACAGCCGCCACATACGTTGTCAACTGTCCCATATCTCTTGGATCAAAGTCTCTAACCTTGATCTCTACCACGATATAACAATGCAGTTGAACATTATAGAAAAGCATATCAAGAAATTGTTCTGTATTACCGACCTCCAACCGATATTCTCTTCCAAGCAACGCAAAACCTTTTCCCAGTTCCAGGAAAAAATCTTGAAGGTTATCCATCAGAGCATCTTTCAGTTCCTTCTCATTGTAGTCAGACCTGAGTGTCAAAAAATCAAAATTATATGGATCCCTAGTGATCTGCTGTGCGAGATCACTCTGCTCGGCAGGAAGGCTTAGTTTAAAATTTGTGACCGCCTTTCCCTTGCGTTCATAAAGGTTCGTATCCAAAAAGTTCATCAAAACCGCACGCGACCAGTTGTTAGAAAGAGATTCTTTCACAAAGAACAATGCCTTATCCTTATCTCCCTTGCACTTATCAATGATCAGCTTATTGTGGCCCCATGGAATATGAAAAACAGGAGAATCAGAATTTACCCCAGCTTGGGGTAAATTCTGATATCCATTAAAATCTCCCCCAAGCTGGGGTAAATTTATCGCATCGGGATATAATTCATAAAACCAGACCATATAGTGAAGATTTGTTACAGAGAAAGCTTTGACATCCGGAAGCTCCTTTTTCATATCGACGCTTAATTTTCTAAAAAAATCAGAGCCATAACTATTTTCATTCTGTCTGCAATTGATATCACGGCCCAAGCTCCAATAAAACCTCAACATTTCTTCATTCACATGCGTCGCCGCCTTAATCTGACTCCTGCGAAAGCGACTGCTTATATCCTTGATCCAATTCTTATAATCCCGATCAAAAATATTCATATCTTTTCCTTTTTCTGACATTCTCAACGTCCTCCCGGACAAATTTAGATTTGTCTGTCTAAATAAAACAGGCACAGAGAACATCCTCTGTGCCCAATACATTCAGTATTAAACTAAGCGATGATTTTCTCTGTACCTTAATTATACTGCAAATCATAGCTTTCCCATATAGAAAAAGATCGTCGCGAAGGACGATCCTCTCTTCTTACAATTTCACCATCGTGCTGATGCCGGCTTTCAAGGTGACTCTGAGCGTATTAGGAAACACCTCGATTTTCTCAATAAAATCTCTGACCAGCTTATCGCTGTAGGCGAGTGCTTCGCCTTTTCCCGCTTCGATAGATTTTTTAAGTTTTGTGATGCATTCCGCATTTCGATGATCCTGCGCCTGCTCCCTGGTGAGTTCTTCCTTCTGCTTTCTCAACTGCTCGATCTTATCTACAAGGCTGTCGAACTCATCGTTGTTGTTTACGTTCTTCACTACTTTATCCTGCAGTTCTTTGAGCTGTTCTTCGATATTGATTAGTTCAGCCTCGTGGCCGGCACTCAATTCTTCAAGTACCTTTGCTTCAATGGCAGTGTTAAAATAGCAGTTTACCAGTCTCAAGGACTGAATTGCATCTTCAATAATCAAAAAATGACCTTTGCCAAACTCCATCCAAGAGTAAGGCAAAGGTCGCAAAAGTGCCGTGTTTATGCGGTTTCTGACCGCTTTTCTTTTATTTCTTAGTGAGCAGTACTACTGTCTCAACGTGCACGCTGTGTGAGAACTGGTCCACCGGCTGCACCGACATCAGCTGATAGCCTCCGTCTGCCAGGACTCTGCAGTCTCTCGCCATCGTGGCGGGGTCGCAGCTGACATAAACGATGCGCTTCGGCTCCACTTCCAAAATGGTCTGAAGGCACTTCTCATCGCAGCCCTTCCGCGGGGGATCCACGACAACAACGTCAACCAGTCCTTTTTTGCTGCGGCGGTTCTCCGCCCTGACGCGGCTCTCCACATACTCCGGGACCACTTCCTCCGCCTTTCCGACGTGGAAGGTAATGTTGTGGATGCCATTTTCCTCCGCGTTCCTTCTGGCATCTCGAATGGCATCCGGAATCACCTCAACGCCGTATACCTCTTTGGCATCCGCCGCCAGGAAGCATCCGATCGTGCCGACTCCGCAGTAAAGGTCCCACACGATCTCCTTGCCGGTAAGCTTCGCATCGTATCGGACAAGGCTGTAAAGGCGTTCCGCCTGTTTCGGATTGACCTGATAGAAGGAGAGCGGCGAGATATGAAACGTCACCTGCCGGTGTGCTTCCTCGAAGAAGGCCTTTCCGCCGCGGTATTCCACGTTTGAGACATGAAGAGAATCCTTGATGGTATCCTTTCCCCACAGCGTGCGGATTTTCTTCCCCATGATGACATTGGTCCTTGCCGTGTTGGTGTTGAGCGAAATGCTTGCCATGTCCGGAAGAACCGACAGCTCCTCCACCAGCGCCTCTTCATGAGGAAGCTTTGTTCCATTCACAACCAGGCAGACCATGATTTCTCTTGAATAAACACCGCTTCGGATCAGAATATGCCGGACAAGTCCCTCACCGCTTTCTTCCCTGTAAGCGGGAATCTGATACCGCTTCATCCAGTCAAGAACCGTTGCTGTGATCTTCTGATTCTCCTCTGCTCCGACCATACAGTCCGAAACCGGAACGATGCAGTGGGTATGGCCTGCGTAAAAGCCGGCCACCGGAACGCCGTCCTTTTCCCCTACGGGAAGCTGCTGCTTGTTGCGGAAGCGGTAGGGATCCTCCATTCCTGCAATCGGATGCAGAACCTTCTGTATCTCTTCCTCCGGGAAGCCGCCGATGCGGACAAGAACATCGTGAACCTTCTTCTCCTTAAATTCCAGCTGCTTCGAATACTTCAGCTCCTGAATCTGACATCCGCCGCACTTTCTTGCAAGCTCGCACCGGGGCGCAGTCCGGAAAGGGGAGGGCTTTACAATATCCAGCAGTCTGGCATAGCCATAGCCCTTTTTCACCTTCATAATCTTCGCTGTCACGGTGTCACCCATCACAGCGTCCTTGATAAAAAGCGTAAAGCCGTCCGCCTTTCCGATTCCATCGCCGTCTGAACTGATGTCCTCGATGGTAACCGTCACAATATCATCCTTCTGAAACTGTGTTTTTTTCTGTCTGTCCATTGCCATTGCTGTCACTTTCCTTCGTCTGTACTCCGTTGTACCTCATTCTGCAGTCAGGCCGCAGATACCGTCTGTATGACTCAGAGCTCCGTCTTGCGGATGTTGGAATCCAGAAGCTGCTGCCAGCCAAGCCAGGAGTTCTCCTCGGTGCCCTTCTCAAACATTTCCTTGAAAATCTCCAGCTTCGCATCGGTATTGTCGGCAAAATTCAAGGCTGCCGCCTCCGCCAGTGCCGGCTTTTTCGGGGAGCCGTACTCCAGCTCGCCGTGATGTGCAAGGATGCAGTGCCGGAGCTCTGCGGAAAGAACCGGCGGAAAGTCCGGAATTTCCTTGATCTTCTCATCAATCATTTCCACGCCGATGATGATATGCCCGATCAGCTGTCCCTCATCCGTGTAGTCATTCTGTGGAAAACGGGAAAGCTCTCTCGTCTTTCCGATGTCATGGAACATTGCTGCAGTCAGAAGCAGATCCCGGTTCAGGAACGGGTAATTGTCCGCAAAATTGTCGCAGAGCCGCATCACGCCGAGCGTGTGCTCCAGAAGACCGCCCATAAAGCCGTGGTGAACCGTCTTCGCCGCAGAGGAAACCTGGAAGGAATGAATGAATTCCTTGTCGTCCACAAACAGCTTGATGATCAGCTGGCGCAGATGCGGCTCCTTGACCTTGTTGGCAAGGCGGATCATCTCATCCCACATTTCCTTGCGATTTTTTTTGGTTACCGGTACATATTCCGAAGGATCATATTCTCCCTCACGGCACCGGCGGGCTCTCTTGATGTTCAGCTGATATTTCTTCTGATAGACCGTGACCTCTCCGACGATATCCACATAGTCCATCTCCGAGAATTCCTCAATCCCGACGCTGCCGGGCTCCCAGATCTTGGCATCAATGCTTCCTGTTTTGTCCTGGAGAATCAGGCTGTCATAGGCACGCCCGTTCTTCGCCGTCAGCTCATTTTTCTTCCTGCAAAGATAGATGCTGCTTACGTTGTCGCCTTCTTTTAAATCCTTTATGTACTGCATATCCGTTCCTCTTTCTGTTGTCATTCCTTTTGCTGTTGACTGCCTGTTATCCGTTGTCAGTGATTGCTTCCGAAGGTCAGTCTCGGTGCCAGATTCGCAACAAGATTGACCTCACTGTATTCGTCTCCCTTCTGCCGGCTCACCGTAACGGAAAGCTGTCTCCCCGATCTGGATTCCAGCAGGACATCCATCAGACCACTGCAATCCGTCACTCGTTTTCCTCCGACCGCCGTGATGACATCTCCGCTCTGGATTCCTGCCTCCATGGCCGGACTGTCCATTTCGGTTCTCTGGATATATGCTCCCTCCGGGAGCCCCTGCTCCGCCTTGACACTCTCCGGAATATCCGTCGCATGAATTCCGAGATATCCCATGCGGATTTCATTGGACATCTTTTCGATCTGAGATTTCATACCGGTAATTCCAATTGCACAGAGAAGATTTGGCGAATCCGATCTGCTGTGATCCATATCAATCCAGCCGATCACATTTCCCTCCAGATCTGTCAGCACACCGCTTGCCTGGGTACTTCCGTAGATATCGGTGGTGATCTGCTTATACGCGCTGTCCGCAACATCGAGCAGAAGTTCCGAATTTGTGATCACGCCGTAGCTGACAGAGCCGGTGCTTCCGGCAGGGCTTCCGACCGCAATCACCGGTGTTCCGGTAAGGGATGCCTTTTCACTGCTCCCAAGAGCAGCAACGGTGATCTCCTCATTTTCGGAAAGCGGCCCGGAAAGACTGCTCTCCTCCACCTTCAGAATGGTAAGGCCGGTCACCGTATCCTGCGTCAGAAACTCAGCCTTTGCCTGCTGCCCGTCGTGAAACGTAACCCGAATTTCCGAGGCCTTCGCATAGGCATTGTCATCGGACAGGATCAGAATATTCTTCCCGCGAATTGCAAGAATCAGACCGCTCGCAGAACCGGCGCTGTTGAATGCATCTCCCGCCCAGTCATAATCCGGTGTAATGGACGTCACCGTCACAATTGACCTGGAAATCTGCTGTGTCAGTTCCCCAAGAGAAGCATAAAACTGTTCATACTCTGAAACCGTCGTCTCCTTCTCCTGCTTCTTGTTCTGATCTGCCAGATCCTTTCTTACCTCCGAAAGGACCTCCTTCCGAATGGCATCCACATCCACAAGACTGGCCGCCTTCTTCTCCGCTTCCGCCTCCTGAATCTGCGCATCACTCGCAATCATATCCTCCGGAGACATTTCGTCAACGGCAGTTTCCTCCGGAAAGGTTACCGGTGCCGGCTCCTCCGACGGGTTGATGGCATTGTTGATGACCGGCTCCAGAAGAAGGAAAACCGTACACGCCACTGCTCCGAACAGCACCGCAAGAAACACCGTAATCGCAGTTCTTCGAAGAAGGCGCTTCTTATTTATAGGCCGCTGCCGGATTTCTTCCTTCATAAAATCCGTATTCTTCTCATCCATTTTCTATCGCTCCATGTCAGGTTTGCTGTATGCGCTGAGCAGATATAGTATAGCATAGCCTTGATAGCACGCAGGGATCAGAACGTGTTATACTTCTTCTATTATGAATGAAAAAGTAATGCGAATCTGCGAATTTAATAAAATAACCGCTCTTCTTGCGGAGCATGCAACCTCGGATCCCGGCCGCGCGCTTTGCCGCGCCCTCTCTCCCCTGGAGGATCTTGGCGACATCATAAAGGCCCAGGAGGAGACAGAATCCGCCCTCGGATATCTCTTCCGGAACGGATCCATCAGCTTTGGAAACAACCGCGATTTTTCCGCGGCGTTTCAGGCGCTGCACATCGGGACCACGCTTTCTCTCCCGGAGCTTCTGCAGCTTGCCGCCTTCCTCGAGAACGTGGCAAGAGTCCGCAGCGCAGGCCCCGGCGATGAGGCCGATCCGCTTTTCGACCTGTTTGACTGTCTGGTTCCCTTAAGTCCGGTATCCTCAGAGATCCGCCGCTGTATTCTTGCCGAGGACCGCATCGCCGATGATGCAAGCCCGGAGCTGAAGAGAATCCGCCGCGAAATCGGACTGACCGATGATCGGATCCACGCCCAGCTTGGAAAAATGCTGAATCAGACCTACTCATCCTATCTGCAGGACAACGTCATTACGGTCCGCGATGACCGCTACTGCCTGCCGATCAAGAGTGAATACAAATCCCAGGTGCGCGGCATCGTACACGATCAGTCCTCCACCGGATCGACACTCTTTATCGAGCCTGCTGCCATTGTTGAGATGGGAAATGCCATTCGCGAGCTGCAGATCAGGGAGCGCAAGGAGGAGGAGAAGATTCTGGCCTCCCTGTCCGTTCTTCTTTCCGATCATCTGACTGCGCTTCGCGACAACTGCGCGAACATGACGCAGCTGGACTTTATTTTTGCCAAGGCGGGTCTTGCTCTGGATGAAAACGCTGTCCGTCCCGATTTTAACGAGGACCACATCATCCGGATTCACAAGGGACGCCATCCCCTCATTGATCCGAAGAAGGTTGTTCCCATCGATCTGACCATCGGAGAGGATTACGACATGATCATTGTCACCGGCCCGAACACCGGCGGCAAAACGGTCACACTGAAAACAGTCGGTCTCTTTGAACTGATGGGAATGTCGGGACTCCACATTCCTGCCGGAGAGCACAGTGAATTGTCCCTGTTCCGCGAGGTGTATGCGGACATCGGCGACGAGCAGAGCATCGAGCAGAGCCTGTCCACGTTCTCCTCTCATATGACCTCGATTGTGGATATCCTGAAGCGCGCAGACAAGAACTGTCTGTGTCTGTTCGACGAGCTCGGGAGCGGCACGGATCCCACAGAAGGAGCGGCACTTGCCATCTCCATTCTGAATTTCATGCACACAAGAAAAATCACCACGCTTGCGACCACGCATTACGCCGAGCTGAAGCTCTATGCAATGCGGACAGAAGGAATCGTCAACGCAAGCTGTGAGTTTGATGTGGAAAGTCTGGCCCCCACCTACAAGCTCAGCGTGGGCGTGCCCGGTAAGTCCAACGCGTTCCTCATCAGTGCCAAGCTGGGCATTCCGGAAAGCGTCATCGATGCCGCCCGTAATCATATGTCCAACGATGATAAGCGGCTGGACAGCGTTCTGGCCCAGCTGGATGATTTGAAGCTGCAGCTGAAAGCCGCTGAGGACGAAGCCGAAAAGGCCCGCTATGAAGCAGAGCATGCCCTGGAAAGCGCCGAGAAAAAGCGTGATGCCCTGATCAAGCAGGGCGAGGAAGAGCTGGAAGCCACCCGCCGCAAAGCCCATGAGCTGATGCAGGATGTGCAGAACCAGGCATATGCCCTGACGGACGAGCTGCGCCGCATCCAGAAAGATGAAAAGACCAACGCCGCCGCCCGTGCTGTGCGCGCCCGCGAAATTGCCCGCAAGGATACAGAGCAGCTGCTGAACCGTACCGAGAAAAAGCAGCCCAAGCGCCAGTTTGTACCGCTGAAAGAGGTCAAGCCCGGCCAGGAGGTCGTGATCGCGGAGCTGGACCAGCACGCCGTGGTGCTTTCCCGCCCGGACAAAAACGGCATGGTGGAAGTGCGTGCCGGTATTTTGAAAACTAAGGTCCCCCTGACCGGCCTGTGCGCCCCCGATAAGAT
>OIXL01000995.1_pt1 | contig 11995 bp, 10 predicted proteins | sample 1587761 | NCBI WGS metagenome assembly OIXL01 (sample SAMN03283246) | human gut metagenome | biome: human-associated habitat; material: feces | host: Homo sapiens | place: Peru | collected 2012 | reverse complement strand
GTATACACCCGCTTCTGGTAAGGGCGTTGAGCTCGTAGAACCTGATAATAAGGTTTCTCAGTCCAACTCCAATGATGCTTCCACAGCAACTCTTACATACAAGGATAACATCACACTTCAGGTTGGAGCAAGAACTAAGGACAGCGTAAACTTCACATTCGCTTATGAGTCCAACGGTCTTGGTGATCTCAAGGCTGATCTCGACTGCTCCGCACGTGGTCTCGGAACTGATGATCTTTCTCTCGCTTCTCAGAAGGACGCTAACGCAGCTATCGACAAGATCGACAACGCTATCAACAAGGTTTCCATGGTTCGTGGTACATTCGGTTCTATCCAGAACAGACTGGAACACAAGATCAACAACCTCGATACAAACAACGAGAACTTGACAGCTGCCGAGTCCAGAATCAGAGATACAGAGATGGACAAGGAAATGATGAAGTTTACTTCCAATCAGATCCTTTCTCAGGCTGCTCAGTCCATGCTTGCTCAGGCAAACTCTCTGCCTCAGGGCGTTCTCCAGCTCCTCGGCTAATAAAACCAAGGCGGCTTGATGGATCGCTTTTGAAAGCGGCATAGCTGAAAAACATTCAGCCCCCATTCCCTTTTCGGGAGTGGGGGCTTTTTGTTTCCCAAATTGTAACATTTTCCGACGGCAAAAATATTGATTATTTTCATGCGGTATGATATAATTAAATCAATTATAAGTAAAGGAACGATATTATGCAGAGCGGACAGGACAGGCTTATTACAATTGAAGGCAGTGTTGATACGGTGCTGTTCCGCAATGCGGACAACGGGTATATCGTTCTTGATCTTGACACGGGCAGCGATTATGTCACAGTTGTCGGTGAGCTTGGAAACGTTGATGCAGGCGAGGAGCTTCGGCTCACGGGGGAATATGTGACCCACCCGAAGTTCGGAGCGCAGTTCAAAGCGTCGGTCTGCGAGCGGAAAATGCCTGCAACGGCATCGGCGATCTTAAAATATCTTTCCTCGGGCGTGATAAAGGGCATCGGCCCAACAATGGCGAAGCGCATCGTTGAAAATTTCGGCGAAAAAAGCCTTGAAATTATCGAGAATGACCCCGATCGGCTCCTTGAAATAAAGGGCATCTCAAAGAAAAAAGTGGATGAGATCGCACTGGAATTCAAGCGTATTTTCGGGATCCGTTCGCTTATGATATTTTTGTCACAGTATAATGTCCTGCCGTCGGTGGCTGTAAATGTATGGAAAAGGTGGGGGCAGTTTTCCGTTGATGTGATAAAGGAAAACCCCTATGTGCTTTGCAGGAACGGCATCGACCTTGAATTTGACAAGGCGGAATATATCGCCGAAAAGCTGGAGATCCCCAAGGACAGCATGAGCCGTGTCCGTGCGGGAATATTTTATGTGCTGTATGAGAATACTTTCAACGGTCACAGCTGTCTGCCATATGACAGGCTTCTGTCAACCTGCGAAAAGCTTCTCGGCACGGATAAGGAAAAAATCGATGCGGCTCTCGCCGAGGAGCTTGACGATGACAACATGGCTGTTTATGAAAAAAACGGCAGGAGGTTCGTCTATCTTTACGATTATTTCCGTGCGGAGCAGTATATCACCGACCGCCTTAGCCTTATGCGCAGCTGTTTTATAGATTCAAACGAGGATTACACCAAGCTTATTGATATAGAGGAGCAGACAAAAAGTATCACCTATGCAAGCCGTCAGCGTGAAGCAATATCACTGGCGCTGTCACGGGGCTTTCTGATACTCACGGGCGGCCCCGGTACGGGTAAGACGACCACTCTCAAAGCGATAATCTCCCTTTACGAGCAGAGGGGAGCAAGAGTGATGATATCCGCTCCGACGGGACGTGCCGCAAAAAGAATATCCGATCTGACGGGATATTCCGCAAAAACTATACACAGGCTGCTTGAAGTGAGCTATGACAACCGCGGTCAGCTTAAATTCAAGCACGATGAAAGCAATCCCATAAGCTGCGATGTAATGATAATCGACGAGATGTCAATGGTGGATTCGCTGCTTTTTGAATCGCTGCTTCGGGCGATGAAGCTTTCGTGCAGGCTGATAATGGTAGGCGACAGCGACCAGCTGCCAAGCGTCGGAGCGGGAAATCTGCTGAAAGATATGGTTGACTGCGGACGGCTGACGGTCGTTCAGCTGAATGAGATCTTCCGTCAGGCGCAGCAAAGTGCCATTATCACAAATGCGCATAAGATAGTCAGCGGCGAAAATCCCGTTCTTGACCGAAAGGACAGCGATTTTTTCTTCATGCAGCGGCTTGATACGGCGGAGGCGGCAGCGCTTGTCTCCGAGCTGTATAGCGACCGTCTGCCGAAAGCCTACAATTTTTCCGCTTTCGAGGATATTCAGGTGCTGTGTCCCTCCCGAAAGGGCGCACTTGGGGTAGTTGAACTGAACAAAATGCTGCAAACGGCGGTGAATCCCGCTTCAAAGCAGCTTGCGGAGGTAAAGGGAATGCTCTATACCTTCCGTGACGGCGACAAGGTGATGCAGACAAAGAACAACTATGATATCGTCTGGAAAAAGGACGGCGAATCGGGTGCGGGGATTTTCAACGGGGATATCGGAATCATTGTAAAGGTTCGCAAAAGCGATAATACGGTTGTGATAGATTTTGAGGGACGTATCGCCGAATACGGCTTCGAGCTGTTGGAGCAGCTGGAGCTTGCCTATGCGATAACCGTTCACAAAAGTCAGGGCAGCGAGTTCAACGCAGTAATACTGCCGCTTCTCGGCGGCTTTGACAGGCTGTATTACCGCCGTTACCCGTGCAAAAAAGCTGCTTATCATTGTCGGGTCGAAAAATGTCGTAGAAAAAATGGTGGCGAACAATCGCCGTACTCTGCGGTATTCCTGCCTCCGTGACATGATGGAAAAGGAAATGACAGCGGAGGAGCCTGAAAATGTACAGCTTTAATCATCGTTACAGCGGCATGAAATATATGCTGGCGGATATATTTTTCCCCAACAGATGCCCGTTCTGCGATGATGTTATTCCTTGGACGGACGCAGCCTGCGATGAATGCGCCGATTCCGTTGAATATTTTGACGGGACAATTTCCGTATGCAGAAAATGCGGACGGTCAATGTGCGTATGCAGCGAGGAAAGCTTTGTCACGGACAGGATATACAGCGGCGGATATTATGCAAACGAGCTTCGCAGAGCTGTGCTTTCCATGAAGTATCACAAAAATGAAAACGCAGCCGAATTTTTCGCCGAGGTGCTGTTTTCACAGATGAAGCATGATAATTTTACCGATTTTGATTATATCGTTCCCGTGCCGATGAACATTAAAAAGGAGCGTCGGAGAGGATATAATCAGGCGGAATATCTTGCCGAGTGTATCAGAAAATACATTCCCGATGCGCAGATAAGAAACGATCTGCTTGTGAGAAAATACAGCCGCAGACAGCAGCATGACCGAAATGCGGAGGAACGCCATGAAGCGGCGCTTGCGGAATATTCTGCGGCGGAGGGCGTTCGTCTTGACGGTGACAAAATTCTTCTCTGCGATGATATTTTCACAACGGGCGCAACAGTGAACAGATGTGCCGATCTGCTTAAAATAATGGGTGCGGACAGCGTTACTGCGGCTGTCTGCTGTATCAGCGGCTAAACATATATAAGGGTCACCTCTAAAAACCACAGGCTAAAGCCTTAGCACCTCATCTGCAAGCATTTGAGGCACTATGTTTTTTAGATGCGACATTAGGAATTAGGAAAGAGAGCAAAAGAAATGGATATCGGAATCGACCTTGGCACAGCAAATGTGCTGATCTCTATGGGCAGCAAGGGGATAGTTCTGAATGAACCATCGGTGGTTGCCTACAATAAAAAAACCGAGGAAATAATCGCCGTGGGCGGCGAAGCGGATAAAATGACGGGAAAGACTCCCGATCATATCGTTGTTATACGTCCGCTGAGCGACGGCGTTATTTCCGATTATAATATGAACGAGTGCATGATAAGCGAATTTATCCACCGTGTTACGGGCAGGCAGATGCTTATGCCGAGAATCGTTATGTGCATTCCCTCATCTATAACCGATGTTGAGAGCCGTGCCGTTGTTGATGCGGCAAGAGCGGCAGGCGCACGTAAAATTTATCTTATCGAGGAGCCAGTGGCGGCACTGCTCGGTTCGGGAGTGGATATTTCAAAGCCCGAGGGAAATATGGTAATAGATATCGGCGGCGGAACTACCGATGTTGCGGTAGTCTCCATGAACGGAATCGTTACGAAAACCTCCGTAAAAATGGCAGGAAACCGCATGGACGAAGCTATCATGAAATATGTCTCCGCAAAATACCGTGTGCTTATCGGTGAGAAAACTGCCGAAAGCGCAAAGCTGACCCTTGCAAATGTGTATGATCCCACGGGAAAGGTCACGGCAGAGGTAAGGGGACGTCATATGCTGACGGGTCTGCCTGTACGTCTTACGCTGACCGATACGGATATATATGAGGCTATACACGACATGATCGACGATCTGGTCTATGCTCTGAAAAATGTTCTGGAGCAGACCCCTCCCGAGCTGGTGGGAGATATCCATTCAAAGGGAATAATGATGTCGGGCGGCGGTGCGCTTCTGGGCGGACTTGACAAGCTTCTTACAGCCGAAACGGGCATAAACTGCTATCCGGGCTATGACCCGATGACCTGTGTTGCAAAGGGCGCAAGCGAAGCATTCAAGCATCTTGATACGCTGTTGGACGGATTTATCGACGTGTCATTATACTGATTTTCTGAAAGGAGCGGCGTTATGGGCAAGGAAGTCCGCATGAAGGATATCGCAGACAGACTTGGGATAAGTGTTGTTGCTGTTTCAAAAGCGCTGAGCGGCAAGGGCGGCGTAAGCGATGAGCTTCGTGCAAGGATACGCCGAACCGCCGATGAGATCGGATATAAATACAGCACGGTGAAGCCTGTCAGACGGGGAAGCGAAACTCATAATATCGGTGTCCTGACGTCGGAAAAATTCGTTGATGCGGAGTCGTTTTATCTGAAATATTACAAGCATATTTCATCGGCTGTTCAGGAGCGGGATTATTATGCATCGTTCCACACGCTTTCCGTAAGTGACGAGGAAAATCTTGTGTTCCCGAAGCTTCTTTCGGCGGAGCGTGTTGACGGAATGATAATTCTGGGGCTTATTTCCAGAGAATACACCGATGAGATAGTCAACAGCGGTCTGCCCGTGGTTTTTCTCGATTATTATGATGACAGAAAGGATATCGACTGCATTATCTGCGACGGATTTTATGCTTCGTTTGACATGACGAATTATCTTATAGCGAACGGTCACAGGAAGATAGCTTTTGTGGGAACGGTCGATGCGACGGGAAGCATTGAGGACAGATTTCTCGGCTATGCAAAGTCTCTTATTGAACATAAAATACACATCAGCAGAAATTATATCCTTAATGACAGAGGCGAGGACGGTCTGCTTATTGATATCCCGCTGCCTGTGGATATGCCCACTGCTTTTGTGTGCAACTGCGATCAGACGGCGTGCAGGCTCATAAAGCAGCTGAACAGCGCAGGCTATCGTGTGCCCGAGGATATTTCCGTTACGGGCTTTGACAATTCGGTGTATTCCTCGGTTTCCGAGCCGAAGATAACGACTATCGAAGTCAACACCGAAGCAATGTCGCGCTGTGCGGTGGATACTCTTTTAAGGCGCATCGAGAATCCCTCGGTACGCACGGGACGCATACCCGTTTCGGGAAATATTGTCTATAAAAATTCGGTGCGTTCGCTCAATAAATGAAAGGAATATTACAAATGATATATACAGTTACATTCAATCCCGCAGTGGATTACGTTGTTCATACTGATGAAATGAAAACAGGCATGACAAACCGTTCAACAAAGGAAGAGGTATATTTCGGCGGAAAGGGCATAAATGTATCGGTCATTCTGAATGAGCTTGGAGTAAAGTCCCGTGCTTTGGGCTTTGTTGCGGGATTTACGGGAGATGCCGTTGAAAAGGGAATCTACGATCAGGGTATCGAAACGGACTTTATCCACCTGAAAAGAGGACTTACCCGAATCAATGTCAAGATAAAAGCAGATGACGAAACTGAACTGAACTGCAGCGGCCCCGATATTGATGAAGAATCGGTAAATATCCTTTTTGAAAAGCTGGATAAGCTTGAAAAGGGCGATATTCTTATTCTTGCGGGAAGCATACCTAAGTCGCTGCCTGCGGATATTTACGCCCGTATACTTGAAAAAATGTCCGCAAAAGGAGTTTCGGCGGCAGTCGATGCAACGGGAAAGCTGCTGCTGAATGTTCTTGAATACAAGCCGTTTGTGGTCAAGCCCAACAATTTTGAGCTGGGAGATATGTTCGGCGTTGAGCTTCACGGTACGGACGAGGTCATTGAATATGCGAAAAAGCTCCGCAGCATGGGTGCTGTGAATGTTCTTGTGAGCATGGCAGGGGACGGAGCTGTTCTTGTGGACGAAAACGATGAGGTCCACGTATGCGGAGTGTGCAGCGGCACGGTAAAAAATTCCGTGGGCGCAGGCGATTCGATGTTGGCAGGATTCATTGCAGGCTATTCCGAGAAGCATGACTACGGCTATGCTTTAAAGCTGGGAACGGCGTCAGGCGGAGCTACCGCATTTTCCGACGGACTTGCCTCGGGCAGCTACATCAGAGAGCTTTTTGAAACATTATAATATCAGAAACACTTCACGGGCGGCGGTCTGTGAAGTGTTTCTTTTATATATAGTATAGAACATGGCAAAATAAAAAATCCCGATAAACAATGTTCATCGGGATTTTATGGAGCTGCTTAACAGATTCGAACTGTCGACCTCTTCCTTACCAAGGAAGTGCTCTGCCAGCTGAGCTAAAGCAGCACACATCAGAGCCTTTCGGTTAATGCTTAATTATTATAGCACGGCAAAAAGCGTTTGTCAATAGTTTTTCCAAAAATATTTTTATAAAGTGTATAAAAATCACAAATTATCCTATAATGCAGACAAAGAAATTTCATACATAATATGAGGAGATTCAAATATAATGGAAAGAAAAACCTTTGCCGCAATAATGGGACTGATTATCGCCGTGTTTTTTGCCGCTTCCGCCGAGCTGAAAGGGGAGTGCCGTCAGCTTGAGGAGAATGTTCTGCGGCTGCATATTCTTGCGGAGTCGGATTCGGAGCGTGACCAGTCGCTGAAGCTTATGGTGCGTGATGCGCTGCTTGAAAAGTCGGAGGATATTTTCGACGGTGCGGACAGCATGGAAGAAATGATCGCCTGCGCAGAGGAAAATTCAGAGCTTATCACGGAAACTGCCGAGAATGTTCTCCGTGAGAACGGCTGTGACACCGAGGTCTCCGCAAAGGTGGAGAAGATTCATTTTGACAAGCGTGTCTATGGGGATATAACAATGCCCGAAGGGGATTATACGGCGCTTCGGGTGGTGATAGGCAGCGGCGGCGGTCATAACTGGTGGTGTGTGATGTTTCCGCCGCTCTGCATACCCTGTTTTACGGGTGAAATGACCGAAGATGAAATGCTTGAAAAATATGACTGTGTGATAACCGAAGAGCAGGCGGAGATGCTCCGCAGCGGCGATGAATACGAGATAAGGTTCTATTTCGGCGAGCTTCTTGAAAAGCTGTTTGAAAGCTTCGGCTGAAATTGAAATATTACTCTGCGGAAACAAATGTATTAATTAACGGAAACTGATTTTTGTTATTACTGAATATATTTGAGAGGACTTGCGGTCACGATTTTTGATATTTTTTATACTCTTCGGAATAAAAATCTTTTCTTAAACGTTTATATTATCAGATATTACAAAATTAGTGAATTTTTTTTGTCTATTTATTTTAGCATTAATTCCTTGATGTTTTGTGAACAATGTGGTATAATGATTGATAGAATACGGGGATATATATGTGTAATTTTACATCATGCCGCAATAATGGCGTTATATCCTCTGCGGGATCTTCATTGCAGGCTTCCCGTACCGTGTACAGCGGATTTTTATTATTGGAGGTATCACTAATGGAAGGATCAGGATTTCTCAAAACCGTCAGCTTCGGCGGATTTGATAAAAAAGATGTACTGGCTCTTATCGACAATCTGAACAGCAAGATCAACACACTTCAGGCAGAGCTTGACGAGAAGGCTGCACTTGTTGCACAGGGAGGAACAGCCGATAACGAAAAGTATGAAAAGCTTCTTGCAGTTGATAAGCAGAAGATCACAGAGCTTCAGACGAACAACGATTCACTCAAAATGCAGCTCAAAACAATTGAAGACGAGGCTGCTTCAAAGGATAAGGAAATCGAAGATCTTAAAAAGAAGAATGCCGAGCTTGAAAATCAGCTGATCGACGCCAAGAACAAGGCAGCTGCCGCAAGCACAGCCGACAGCAGCGCTATGGACCTTACCAACGTATTCATGGAGGCACAGAAAACTGCAAACTCCATCGTTACACAGGCTAAGGAAAATGCAAGAAAGATGGACGAAGATGCCAAGAAGCTTGCTAATCAGGTCGTTGATGACGCTAACTCCAAGGCTTCCACAATCGTTAAGAGCGCCGATGAAAAGGCTAATAAGCTGCTCACAGACGCAGGCGATAAGTCCGATAAGCTGATCTCCAGCGCCGAGGCTAAGTCCGCCGAGATCATCTCCGAGGCAGAGGACAAGTCCTCCGAAATGAAGGCTGCCGCTGCTAAGATGAAGGCTATGGTTCTCGAGGAAGTTGCCGAAATGGACAGCAGGATCGCAAGCATCAAGACAGCTATCGAGTCCTTTGCAAAGGATTCCGTTTCCGCTATCGGCAGCACTCAGACTGCTATTTCCGAGGCTAAGGACGCTTTCAACAACGGAAAGATTCCTCCCGCTCTTGAGTCCGCAGTTCCCAAGGCTGCTCCCGCTCCTGCGGCTAAGCCTGCTCCTGCACCCGCTGCAAAGCCTGCTGCATCTGCACCTCAGCCCGCAGCTGCAAAGCCCACTGCTCCTTCATCTATCCCCATGCCTGCACAGCATACACCTATGAAGCCCATTCCTCCCGTTGCTAAGCAGAACAACAATGCTCCCAAGCCCACTCCCAAGATCACTTTTGACCTCAGTGAGATCGAGCAGCTTGCAAAGGGCATCGAAGCAGAGGCTGCAAAGGGCGGCAAGGCAAATGATGAGATCAACCCTAAGAATATCAAGGTCTCACCTATGGATAAGTAATTCGGCAGGTACATACATTTATGGCACAAATTTATGATATTTCCGTTTCCGAGCTTCGCAGTTACTGCGAAAAGCTCAGAGCGGGAGATAAGGTATTGCTCACAGGCTGCGTTTATACAGCCAGAGATGCCGCACATAAAAGATTCAAAGCGCTTATGGACGAGGGAAAGCCTTTGCCCATTGATATAACTGATGCGGTCATTTATTACGCCGGACCTACTCCTGCTCCCGAGGGCAGGGCAATAGGTTCCTGCGGTCCCACAACTTCGGGAAGAATGGATAAGTTCGCTCCCGAGCTGCTTGATAAGGGACTCTGCGGAATGATCGGCAAGGGCGAGAGAAGTCAGGCTGTGCGTGACGCCGTTGTCCGCAACAAGGCTGTTTATCTCTGTGCTGTGGGCGGAGCAGGCGCTCTTGCTTCCAGCTGTATCAAGAGCTGCGAGGTCGTTGCATTCGATGATCTCGGCTGTGAATCCGTTAAGAAGCTTATGATCGAGAAATTCCCCCTTACCGTTGCAGATGATTGCAGCGGCGGAGATATTTTTACATCGGGCCGTGCGGAATTTAAAAAATAATACCTTATTAAAACTTTGATCATTGTACATTTATGCGGCATGATTATTGATCGTGCCGCATTTTTGTATTTATTTACGTAAGTGTTAGGCAAAATAACCAAAAGAATGCAGTTGTTATGTCCGCGATTAACAAATATTACGCAATTGATGTCAAAAATGTTAAAAGGTACTTGACAAATGCTTTTATAAATTGTAAAATAGTTTTAACAGGATTATGTAGATAATGTTTGTTGATATCAATAATTTGTCTGCATATTGTTGATCGGGGGAAGCTATGAACAGCAAAAACAGTTTGTCTGATGATAATTTCAGTGATATGACGGACAGTCAGCTTGCTGTTTATTGCAGAGATAATCCCGATATTCCCGAGCCGATGGCTGAACTGATAAAGCGATATTTTCCTTTTATCAGGAGCAGAGCGGCAAAGTATGAGAACGAAAACGTTTCATGTGACGATCTTGCGTCGGAGGGACTGCTTGCTTTTCTTAAAGCTGTCAAGTCTTACGATGAGGAGCGCAGCAGCAATTTCGGAGCTTATGTCTCCGTTTGTGTTTCAAACCGAATGATCTCACTTCTTCGGTCGGCGGATAAGACCGATAAGAATGAGGGGGCGGACGAAAAGATAGAGCTTGCGGAGGATAATATCACCCCCGAGACTATCTGTATGGAAAAGGAACGCAATCAGGAAATTGAATCGGTGCTGACTGAAATGGAGTTTCGCATACTGAATTGCTTTATCGAAGGCGATTCGTATTCCGAGATAGCCCAAAAGCTGGGAATAGGTACAAAATCTGTGGATAATGCGGTCCAGAGGATCAGGAAAAAGCTGAAAAAGGTTTTTCTGTGATGTCTGATCGGGTTATATATATGGCCAAGTAGCTTAATCTTAAGAGCGTTGTTTATCAAAGGTGTCGGTGTGAATCCGTCCTCAGGTCCAAAATTTTTATAAGCGAGGGAAAATAAAATGTACGAAGACAAGACATTAGTGTGCAAAGAATGCGGAAATGAGTTCGTTTTCACAGCCGGTGAACAGGAATTCTATGCTGAAAAGGGATTCGTAAACGAACCCCAGCGCTGCAAGGCTTGCCGCGATGCAAGAAAGAACGGCGCAAGAGGCGAGAGAGAAATGTTTGAGGCTACTTGTGCTTCCTGCGGCAAGATCGCAAGAGTTCCTTTCAGACCCAGAGAGGATCGTCCTGTATATTGCAGCGAGTGCTTTGCAAAGATGAAGCAGGAATAATTTTGCTTTAATATTTGTCTTTAGGAGCTGTCTCATTTATTTGGGGCAGCTCTTTTTATTTGTTGGCATATTGCATAAATGATTATGTATTTTGTACATAATTTTGCTATATGTAAACGTTCAATGTTGACAATTCGCCGAAAATGTGGTATAATGTCATTGACTGAAAGTCATTTTTGTGGATTGGAGATCATTTTATGAACGGGAATTTTATGGAAAGATTTCTTTCGGGAAATGCTTTTGATGCATATGATTATTTCGGCGTCCATGAAGCGTCGAAAAATGGGGTAAACGGATATATTTTCAGAGTTTATGCGCCGATGGCGGCAAGGGTCTGCCTTATGGGCGATTTTTCCGAATGGAAGCCTGTTGATATGCGCCGCGATGAACACGGCGTTTATTCCTGCTTCTGCGGAAATGCCGTTGAGGGGCAGATGTATAAATATGTTATTACGGCGGCGGACGGCACCGTTACCGAAAAATCCGATCCGTATGCGTTCAGAATGGAGCTTCCGCCTGCAACGGCGTCGGTGATTTACAGCCCGGACAGATTCAGATATACCGATTCCGACTGGGTAAAAAAGCGCAGTGATCTTTACAATGAGCCGCTGAACATTTACGAGGTTCATCTCGGTTCATGGGTCACAAAAAAGGAAGTGGGCGATGAAGCCACCGAGCGCTTTAGCTATTCGGAGCTTATCCCTCGGCTTATCCCTTATCTTAAAGTCAACGGCTATACTCACGTTGAGATAATGCCTTTGGCGGAGCACCCGTTTTCGGGCTCATGGGGATATCAGTGCAGCGGATTTTTCAGTGCGACCGCAAGATACGGCGATCCCGACGGGCTGATGCGCTTTGTTGATATATGCCACCGCAGCGGGATAGGCGTTATATTTGATTTTGTGCCAGTACATTTTGCTGCGGACAGCTCATTCATGCATCTTTTTG
>OIXL01000991.1_pt1 | contig 12019 bp, 8 predicted proteins | sample 1587761 | NCBI WGS metagenome assembly OIXL01 (sample SAMN03283246) | human gut metagenome | biome: human-associated habitat; material: feces | host: Homo sapiens | place: Peru | collected 2012 | reverse complement strand
AGGACACAATGGGCACATGACTGCTATGTGCAGCACTTTGGAGACAGTCCTGACCTGAATAATGAATTTCACACTGGAGAAGACATCAGCACGATGGACAAGCAGGCCATTCCCGACCATACACTTCTCGTGGGGGGCTTCCCTTGTCAGGACTATAGTGTAGCACACACCTTGTCGTCTTCTCACGGTATCGAAGGTAAAAAGGGCGTACTGTGGTGGCAGATAAGAGATACAATCATCGCAAAAAAACCACCGTTCTGCATCTTCGAGAATGTAGATAGATTACTTAAATCCCCGGCTAAACAACGAGGACGCGACTTTGGCGTTATTCTTGCGTGTCTTGCCAAGGAAGGCTATAGTGTGGAATGGCGAGTCGTTAATGCAGCACAATATGGTGCAGCGCAGCGTCGTCGTAGGACATTCATCTTCGCATACAGAAACGACAAGATTTATGGGCAGAAGATGGGCGACGTGTCTGCGGATATAATCATCAAAGATGGTGGCCTTATGGCGAAAGCCTTCCCCATTCAAAACATGGGCCGGATAACGGAGACGGTTATCGGCGATGACATCGTAGATGTGAGCGATAACTTTGCCTTCGCATTCGAAGCCGCAGGCTATATGCGCAAAGGTAGGATTTATACAGCAAAAGTAATTGAGCAGGAAGAAGAACCAATTACCCTTGGGAAAATCCTACAGAAGAACAATGTTGATGATAAATTCTATATTACTAACGAGAAAATGCCAAAATGGACATATCTTAAAGGCGCAAAAAGAATCCCCAGAAAATCAGCAGATGGCCACGAGTATACATTCTCTGAAGGCCCCATCGCTTTCCCGGACCCGTGGGACAGACCCGGTCGCACGATGTTGACCAGTGAGTCCACGCTCAACCGTTCCACGCATGTTGTGTCAGATTCGGGAACGGGACGCCTTCGGTTACTGACCCCAGTCGAGGCCGAGCGTCTCCAGGGGTTTGACGACGAATGGACGAATACGGGTATGCCTGATAGGATGAGATATTTTTGCATGGGCAACGCCCTGGTCGTACCGATGATAACCAGAATGGGTAGAGTTCTGGATACGATCATAGCTGAAGAAAAATAAGCTATATCAAAATCAGAATGATATCCATGGGTCTTGTGCAGCGATGCGCAAGACCCATGGTCGTTCATAATGAGATCATAGAAAAGGAGTTGGAAGCAGTGGAGGGAACACAGTATGTGACCAAAGAATCGATCCTGCGGCGTGCCCAGGAGATCAAGGGTATCCCGCTCCGGAATGTCGATAAAACTGGTCGTTTGGCCACGGGAAAAGGTGCTATCGGAACTGTTATCGAAGAGAGCTGGTTTGGCTACACGCCCAACTCCGAGTCTGAGCCGGACTTCCCGGAGGCTGGCGTAGAACTGAAAGTTACGCCCTATCTGCGTGGGAAAAACGGAATCCGTGCCAAGGAACGGCTGGTCTGCAATATCATCAACTATATGGAGGAGTATGATAAGACCTTCCAAACCAGTGCCTTTTGGCATAAATGCAACACCATGCTTCTCATGTCCTATGAGCACCTTGCAGACAAGCCCAAGGGTGATTTTCGGATAGATGCGGCGGTTTTGTTTAGTTTCCCAGAAGAGGATCTTGCTATCATTGAGCACGACTGGGAAACTATCATGGAAAAGGTTCGTGCGGGCCGTGCTCATGAACTCTCGGAGGGTGACACACTTTATCTTGCGGCTTGTACAAAGGGTGCCAATGCATCCAGTGTTCGGAAGCAACCGTTTTCAGAGCTTCCTGCAAAACAGCGGGCATATTCTCTGAAATCATCGTACATGACGCAGATCCTCAACAAGTATATATTTGGAAATGCGGAGAGCCCGCGTATTATCAGATCCGCAGATGTGCTGCGCGCCAAAACGTTTGAAGAATATATCATCGATAAAGTCAAGCCTTACTATGGAATGACTCAAAATGAGCTCAAACTCAGACTTGGTGTCGATAGCAATGCTAAGAGCCTTAATGAAATCCTATTGGCGCGAATGCTGGATGTCAAAGGTCGCATCGCCTGCACGGAGGAGTTCCAAAAGGCTGGTATTATCCCCAAAACTATCCGAGTGCAAAGAAACGGTAAGATTAAGGAAAGTATGTCCTTCCCCACATTTGACTTTATTGCGCTTAGCAAGGAAGAGACATGGGAAGGATCAGAACTCTATAACTATCTGGCACCGACAAAGTTCATGTTTGTTATCTTCCAGGAACGGGGCGATGGAGCGTATGTATTCGACCGCGTCATGTTCTGGAATATACCAAATGATGATCTTGAAGAAGTGCATCGTGTTTGGGAGAGGACTGTTCAAACGATCCGTAGAGGCATCCAGCTGATCCAGACACCTCGTGGGATAAGCAATGATCTGCCGAAGCAGACAGAGAGTCCCGTTGCACATGTGCGACCTCATGGAAAAGACGCGTCGGATAAGTTGCCGCTACCTGATGGGCGCATGATGACCAAGCAGTGTTTCTGGCTGAACAATACTTATATCGCAGAGCAGATCAAGGGGGTGCGGTAATGGCTGGATATGTATTTGCTATTGGCGGAGATGAAGATCCAGTCAGCATGATTCGAGAGTGTGCTGAAAAGGGAATATATTCGACATATTTGAAAGGAATTGCTCCACTGCCCTTTGAGGGTACTTTAGCAGACTATATGTCAATGAAGCCAGGCGACAATATTTACTTCTTTTGTAAACGTAGGTATTATGGCATCGGTGAGTTGATTTCCATTGGCCCTGATTGCAAGTATTGTAATTATCCTCGTTCATCTGCAAGGGTTAATGTGCAGTATGAAGATATAAGCAATGACCTGCTGGTGAACTTTGGAAGTCAGAGCCCACATTACCGTTGGCTGTGTACATTTAAAGGCGCGCCATACTTTTTTGAAGACGGGATCGATACGGACGAGATTTTGACATATAAGCCAAACACCTTCAAGATGCTTCGTGCTTTCTGGAAAGTTTCGTTCATTAAACTTAGTGATGAGGAAAATGCATCGTTAAAAGAGATTTTTCTGTTACGTCGACAGCGAGAGACAGCAGCACAAACTGGGATTTTTCCCGAGCAAAATGATGTTCATAATGCGATAGCAGCAAAAGTGCTTGATAGATATTTGATCAAACCAGCAGATATGCTTCATACATGTACGTTTGGCTCGCGAGTGAAGCATGAAATGGCACTTGAAGCAGCTGTTGTATATGACCTGTGCCATAACCGAGTTCGTGCCTTAGGTGCTTGGGATTATGTTTCTCATCAGGTAATAGCTTCACCATTCAAACCCATTGATTATATGGATAAAATCGATGTCTTAGCAATGCGCTATCTGCCTAACACAAAAATTCCCTGCAAATATCTTGTCACCGAATTGAAAAAAGATGCAGCAGACAACGCAACTATTGATCAGGTCTTGAAATATGTCGACTGGGTCTGCTCTGAGTATGCTTATGGTGATTATGAGGCGGTCGAGGCTTGCATTATTGCAGCGGAGTATCCTGAGAATATTGCAGCCTATTACAGTGAGGTGGTTCAGCGGTATTATACCTTGGGTAGCCATCCCGTCCGAAATAAACAATGGAATAGTTTGAAACTGTTACGCTATTCATATGCGGCTGGAGAATTATCTTATGTCGATGTTACGCCTCAAAATGAGATGCCAGACTGATATTTAAGGAAAAGCAGATCATGAAACACCCCAAATCATACGATTCTACTCCAGAGACCCGAAAGCGTATGTCCAAGGTCAAACTGAAAGGCGGCAAGGCAGAGACGCTTTTAGCAAAAGCCCTTTGGCACCAGGGTTATCGTTACCGAAAGAACAACAAGAAGTTACCCGGCTCTCCGGACATAGCAATACTCAAATACCATGTTGCTGTTTTTGTAGACGGCGAATTTTGGCACGGGAAAGACTGGGAATCCCGAAAGATGCGGCTTAAACGGAATCGAGAGTATTGGATTGAAAAAATCGAAGAAAACATGGCTCGTGACCTTCGGGACGACCAGCTGTTGATGCAGGCTGGATGGGTCCCCGTTCACTTTTGGGAAAAAGAAGTTATCAAAGACTTATCGACATGTGTTTCTACGATCGAGGAAGTTATTCTTGCGCAGCTGATAGACAGCACAGATGCGCAAGAAACCATTAACTATGAAGAGTGATATCAGCACTTTACATTGGAGTTACATTTATGGAGACTATCAGAACAGTAGAGCTTTTTGCAGGCGTAGGCGGTTTCCGCTTAGGCTTGGAATCTGCGTCTGATAGGTTCAAAGTAATATGGGCAAACCAATGGGAACCGTCTATGCGAGAGCAGTATGCTTTTGAGTGCTACACCATGCATTTCGGCGGCGAAAAGTTCTATGTTTGTCAAGATATCTCGAAGGTTAAAAACGATGTACCTGACCATGACCTGCTTGTTGGAGGATTTCCGTGTCAGGACTATTCTATCATGAAGAAAAATTCCGCAGGGATCGAGGGAACTAAGGGCGCGCTTTGGTGGCAAATAGATGATATCCTCAGAGAAAAAAGACCAAAGTATGTGTTGCTGGAAAATGTGGACAGATTGATTCGCTCTCCGGCCAAACAGTCCGGTCGTGACTTTTCTATCATATTACGATGCCTCTATGAGAAAGGCTATGCCGTTGAGTGGCGAGTCATCAATGCTGCTGACTATGGATATGCTCAACGACGGCGGCGGACCTTTATCATGGCCTATCATAACCAGACAGAGATTTTTTGCAATTTGGCAGAAGCGGTATGTGTACAAAGCCTTAAGTCTATGCACAAGCATGTTATGGAGAATGGTATTTTAGCAAAAGTGTTCTCCGTTCAAAATCATAGCAGGTCATATGTTGAGAGTTGGATCGACGAATTAGAATATGCTGATATTTCAACTGTTTCAAGAAATCAGCGGGTATATTTATATAACGCTGGCGTTATGATGAACGGACGGGTATACTCTGTTGATGTAATTCCGCAGCGAGTAGCAGCGACACCTCTAAAGGACATATTAGAGACTGGTCCAGTGGATGAGCACTATTTCCTTCGCACCGAAGACATGCCCCGATGGACCTACTGCAAGGGGGCGAAGCGTGAGAAACGGCAGCGGCGAGATGGCAGTCAGTATTATTTCTCCGAGGGCAGCATTCAATTTCCAGAATCGTTGGACAAGCCCTCAAGAACGATGCTGACCTCTGAATCTCAGGTAGGTCGGACTTCTCATGTCGTACAGGACCCGATGACTGGTCGCCTACGGGTGTTGACTCCGATCGAATGCGAGCGATTAAATGGATTCCCGGACGAGTGGACAGATACAGGAATGCCTGAACGAATGCGATATTTTTGCATGGGAAATGCACTGGTCGTTCCGTTGATAACAAGAATTGGGAATATATTAGCGTTCGAAATGTCTTGATTCGGGAAAGGATTAGCATATGCGTGTAGAAAATATCAGAATACAGAAATATCGTTCCATCGATGATGTCGTGATCTCATTTCCTGCGAATAAGCCGGTAGTGTTGTTTGGCCCCAATAATGCAGGAAAGTCCAATATTCTTTCCGCTATAGATCGTTTGCTGGGAGAAAAATACCCTACATATATTGAAATGCTTGAAAGCGACTATTTTATGAGGGATAAGGCTACCCATCCGACGGCTTCAATTGCCGCACAGTTTTCAGAAGCATATTATATCGACCGCCGAGGGGCATCTTATCAAACGATAGTCTTGACTTATGGGTATAATGGGGATTTAACAGAAAACCTCATTCACGATGGCCATGGAAATCGCCTGTATGTCACAAACGAGCAAAGGGCTGCGTGTCAGTCATATCTTATTGATGCAGAACGGAATATACAGAGTGCATTTAACTATGGCAGCAAGTATTCGTTGTTGAGTAAGTTTTCCCATCAGATACACAAAGCGTTGAGTGCTACGCATAAGGAGGAACTGTCTGCCGCGTTCGAGCAAATCAAACATTCTTTTGAAGAAACTGCGGAATTCGGTAATTTCTTTGAACAATTTTCAACTGCACTCCAAGGTGCTGTTAAAGGATTCGTACACTCCTTGGCTGTGGATTTTTCGGCGTATGACCCCAATAACTATGCCAAATCCTTGCGTATCTATGCCAAAGAAGGCGACAATATCCGTAGCTTTGAGGAATTTGGAACAGGTGAGCAGCAAGTGTTGTTGATGGCGTTTGTTAAAGCGTATATGGAGGTATTTACTTCAGAAAGTTTTGTTTTGATTATTGAAGAGCCGGAGGCTCATCTGCACCCGCTCGCACAAAAATGGCTCAAAGAATATATCGTCGAAATGTGTTCCGCAGGAATACAAGTGGTCGTTTCTACACATTCTACTGATTTTATTGATGCAGAATATCTTGATGGCCTTGTGAGAGTGTATAAAGAGGGTGGTATTACAAAAGCTATTCAGCTTACCAAAGAGGATTTGTGCACATTTTGTGTGGAATCCGGTGCCCCAGCTGATAAAATCTCGCCAGATAACATCATTGACTACTATAACACACGACTTTTCGCAGACCAATTAAAAGGAATGTTTGCGGAAACGATTGTGCTTGTTGAAGGCGCAACGGAATTTTTTGCCTTACCAGTATATCTGAAACGAATAGGCTTCTCTTTAGCCGAACACGGTGTTGAAATCGTCAATTGTCGAGGCAAAGAATCCATACCATTATTTTGGCGGCTGTTTAACGCGTACGGTTACAATTGCTATTTTATCTTTGATGGAGATGGAAAAGCAACTGAAAACACCAGAATATTCAAAGGAATAATAAACACGGACATATGGGAAACAGCTGCTGAAAAATATGTTAAGACGAGCAAGTATGCGTATTTCGGGGTCGATTTTGAAAAGTATTTTCGGGCATCTATGACAGAATACGGTTCTCTAGAGCAACAAATCACAGAGAAATACCATGTAACTTCAAAGCCAGGCAAAGCTAAAGCAATTGCACAGCACTGCGAGGAGATCCCAAGTTTAATTACCGAACTCAAGCAAGAGCTCGAAATAATCGAGTTGCTCGGGTAACAAAAAAGACCACACAGCGGGCGATGAAGCCTTTTGTGTGGTCTTTCTGTTGGCACCGCTTGAAGACGCCACTAAAACCAGTTAATTTGAACTGTCGTTAAGTGAGTGCCTCCAACCGGGTGCTCTTTTTTATATATAATAGGTATGCTTGTCCCGCACTTGGCGGGTCGAAGGGTGTCGGCGAGGGCGGCAAGGTCAAAATGCCGGTGTCGGGCAGCAAAATAACGGATTTTTGGCTTAAAATCGAGCAAAATGCGGGGTACGAGATATTGTGGATCGCGGACAAAATATGACAGAATTTTACCATATTTTGGGAAAAATATGAAATTTGGCAACAAAAAGGTTACAAATTGCAATCTTTGGAAGCCGGATTTCTACCAAACCTACAAAATTTTGCTTTCACGCGGTAAAGCGTGTAAACGAAAGACCACAAGATATTGATTAGCGCGGCGGCATTTTTGTTTTACATCAAACGGGATTTGTGCAACTTCAACAAAAACATCTGGTTTGAAAAGTTGACTTCTTAGTGATTTGTGATATAATCGTCAGCGTCTTAGGGAAATACTAACGGAAAAGGCAGAATAAATTGCTTCTGCTCTTGTGGTGGCTCCCCTCAAAAGAGCCCCTCAATAAAAAACGGCAAGCCTGTTTTCTATTTTCCAAAACAAAAGGAGATTCAGATGATTTATCGATCCAAATCCGGTGGCGTAAAACGCTGGGCAAAGATGCTCACCACAGCTGTGCTGGCCTTTGTGCTGGCCATCGTTGTGTTCGCCTCCACTGCATTCGCTGGCCTGCTCAACGAATATAATGTGGATATTGTGGTAGATGGCGTGACCACCACCGTGACCACCAGAGAAGAGAAACCAACCGAGATCCTGACCAATGCAAACATTACGCTGGAGAGCACCGACAAGCTGGACCTTTCAGGCTTTGAAGCCGGCAAGGGCGGCAAGATCGTGCTGGACCGGCAGCATACTGTCAATGTGGAAGTGAACCACACCATCACCGCCTATGCCGTGTATGCGGATACCGTAGGCGACGCCCTTACAGAGGCGGGTCTGGCGCTGCACAGCGCAGACAAGGTGAATTACGCCCTGTCCGATCCGGTAACGGACGGCATGGTCATCCGGGTAAATACTGCCTTTACCGTTACCCTGACGGCAGACGGCAAGACCCAGAGCTTTGCCATGGTGGAGGGCACCGTGGGCGACCTGCTGGACCTGACTAAGGTACAGCTGGGTACGAATGATTATGCAGAACCTTCTGCCGCAACATCCCTTAAGGCAGGCATGAAGATTCATGTGTACCGGGTCAGCTACAAGACCGTCACCGAGACGGAGACCCTGTCCTATAAGACGGAGACCAAGACCGACAGCAAGCTCACCGTAGGCAAGACCAAAGTGGAGCAGCAAGGCCAGAACGGCTCCGCCGATGTGACCTATAAAGTAAAGCTGGTTAACGGCAAAGAAAAGACCCGCACGGAAGAGAAGCGGGTGGTTACCAAAAAGCCGGTGAAGAAGATTGTGCGCACCGGTACCAAGGCCGCCGGCGTAAAGGCAAACGGCGTAAAGTCCAGAGGCGGTTATTCCGTGGGTCAGAGCATCCACGGTCGGTACACCCATTACTGTGCCTGCGCGGTGTGCAACGGCAACTCCCGCGGCATCACCACCAGCGGCCGCCGCATTTATAACGGTATGTCCGATCCCCATTATGTGGCCTGCAACTGGCTGCCCCTGGGCTCCGTGATCTCCGTGAACGGCACCAACTACACCGTAGTGGACCGTGGCGGCAGCGGGCTGTCCAGCCAGGGCAGAATTGATATTTTCACCCCGGAGGGGCACGCAGCCTGCTATCGCTACGGCACCGGCAGCTGCTCCATTAAGATCGTTCGTCTGGGTTGGTAAGTTGGTAAAAAAGAACCCCATCGGTATGCACCGGTGGGGTTTTTACTTTGTAGCGAGTGCATGATTGTACCGTTGCATTTTGTAGGGGCGGAAACCTGCCACCTGCCAATTCCGGAGGTGCTCTAAATGTATCACGGGCGGATACTATCCGCCCCTACGGCGTTTCTGTTGCCATAACGCCATAAAAAGCCGTAGGGCGGGGGCTTGCTCCCGAGTGAATTGCACGCAGTGCAAGAGACACGAGGCTCCAAATGCGTCAGCGTTTCGTAGCGAGTGCATCAATCCCTCCGAGTTTGCCTACGGCAAACCCACCACCTAACCGGTGCCCGTCCCCTCTGTCGCTGCGCGACATCTCCCCACACCGTGGGGAGTCACCCTTTACAAGGGAGGCATATCGGTTACATCTTTTTAAGCTCCCTTGTAAAGGAAACTGGCGCGCTTGCGCGACTGAGGGATTGCGCCGGAGACGATGGGAAGAACGATCAAAAAACAAGCCGCCGTACCCGTGTGGTGCGGCGGCTTTTGCATTCTGTTCATTCACTGACTTTTCTTGGGCTTGGCGTAGGTGGAATAGGTGGTGTAATTCACCTTGCCGCCGACGGTGCGGGTGAGTACATACTGCTTACCGGTTTTTTTTATGCTGATCTTTACATCCTTGGGCTTTGCATTCTTTTGCCCCATTACCTTGCAGGTGAGGGTGCCGTTCTTGGCGGTCATTTGCAGCCGAATGTCCGTGCCGCTGGTGTTCTTAAACTGAAAGTCCGTGGTGTTCCACTGCACGGTAGCGTCTCCGCCCAGGGGTACATAGCTAATCTCCAGCGAGTGGGGCGCCCGGCAGACCACCTGTAAATTGGCGCGGAGAATGCACTCAAAAATGGTGCTGCTCACCTGGCATACCCCGCCGCCCAGGCCGTCTACAAACTCGCCGTCCTGCACCACCTTGGCAGTGGCGTACCCGGCCAGCACTGTGCGCTTGCCCACCGTTTGGTTAAAGCTGAAGGTGCGCCCCGCAGGGATTACCAGGTTGTTCAGCTTGCGAATAGAGGCGGTAATGTTGGCAGTGCGGGTCTCGTTCTTGGCGTCGTAGTAAGTGGTGTAGCTGGCCAGCTCATGGCTGTACCCGCTGCCGCTTTTGCGGTGGAGCGCCGGATAAATGGTAGAGGTATAGCTCTCCCGGAAAGTGGTCTTGGTGTTCTCCGTGGTGGTGACGGTGGTGGTTTCCGTAGTGGTTTCCTGTTTGGTTGTGGTGTCTGTGCCGGCTGCGGGCTTGGCGGCGCACCCGGTAAAGGCGCCCACCACCAGTGCTGCCGCCAGCAAGCAGGTGCAAATGCGTTTCATAACCATTTTACTTCTTTTCTTTATAAGGCTTCTTCTCCGTGACCCAGCCGGGCTTGTTTACCTGGCGGGCACGGGCAATGGACAGGGCGTCACCGGGAATATCGTCCGTAATGGTGGAACCGGCAGCAATGTATGCCCGGTCGCCCACTTCTACCGGTGCCACCAGGTTGGTGTTGCAGCCGATAAAGGCGCCGTCGCCGATCTTGCAGCGGCTCTTGTTTTTGCCGTCATAGTTGACCGTTACCGTGCCGCAGCCAAAGTTCACCCCGGCCCCCACATCGCTGTCGCCAATGTAGGTCAGGTGGGCGCTTTTGGTGCCGGCGCCTACGGTGCTGTTCTTCACTTCCACAAAGTCGCCGATGTGCACACCGGTGTGCAGCACGCTGCCACCCCGGATTTGTACAAAGGGGCCTGCGTCCGCGCCGTCCTCCACGGTACTGTCCGTCAGCTTCACATTGTCCAGGGTTACCCCGTTGCCCACGGTGCCGTCCATAATATAGGTGTTCGGCCCGATCAGGCAGTCCTTGCCGATGGTGGTGTTCCCCAGCAGGATGGTGCCGGGCAGAATGGTGGTGCCGGTGCCGATCTGTACCGTGTCGGCGATCATCACACCGTCGGTGCAGGGAATGTCCACCCCGTCTATCATCCATTGGTGCATGATCTTGTGGCGCAGGATTTCGTTGAGAATGTGCAGCTGGGCGCGGTCATTGGCACCCAGTACCACATCGCTGTTCTCGACTACATAGGCGTTGGCGCCGTTGCCGGCGCCCAGCAGAATGGAAAGGCTGTCGGTCAGATAGTACTCATTCTGGGCGTTTTGATTGGTGATCCGATCCAGGGCGTACAGCAGCTTGTCGCCCATAAACCAGTAGCACCCGGCGTTGCTCTCGTTGATCTTTTTTTCTTCCTCGGTGGCGTCCTTGTGCTCCACAATGCACTGGAGCTTACCGTCGGCGCTGCGCTTAATGTGGCCGATTCCGTTGGTGTCCTCCACCAAGGCGCTAATGAGGGTGATGGCGTTGCCCTCGCTTTTGTGCAAAGCGTAGGCACCGTTAATGGTAGGCTCGTCCAGCAGCGGACCGTCGCCGTTAAGAACCAAAATATCGTCTCCCCGGTGGCGCTCAATAAAATCCCGGGCGCACATGACCGCGTGGCCGGTGCCCAGCTGGGGCTCTTGCAGGGCGGTCTCAATGGTTGGATCCAGATTTCGCAGGTGGTCCTCCACCTCCGTATGCCGGTAGCCGGTGATCACGCAGATGGCCGCACACCCGGCGCTCTTTACGGCAGAAACCACATAGTCGATCATAGGCTTCATCAGCACCTTGCACATTACTTTGGGGCAGTCCGCCTTCATCCGGGTGCCTTTGCCCCCGGCTAAAATAATTGCACATTTCATAGGTCTATCGTTCCTTTCCAAACCGAATATTCTTTGATTTGTGCTTTCATTATGCAACAATCGGCGGCGCTTTGCAAGTCTATTTGACAGAAAGCGTATAAAATAATAAAAAAATAAGAAAAAGTATTTGTATTTTAGTCCCTGCTGTGCTATAATTTTACCGCATTATACTGACGCAGTGTAAATTTGCGGGTATATTACAAACTATTTTTTGGAGGTATTCTCAATGGCAAAAAAGTATTGCTACCTCTTCTCTGAGGGTAATGCAAACATGAGAGAACTTCTCGGTGGT
>OIXL01000990.1_pt1 | contig 12023 bp, 7 predicted proteins | sample 1587761 | NCBI WGS metagenome assembly OIXL01 (sample SAMN03283246) | human gut metagenome | biome: human-associated habitat; material: feces | host: Homo sapiens | place: Peru | collected 2012 | reverse complement strand
GTTGAAGCATAACGTGAACTTGGATTCGTTATAACTGTTATCTTATCTATTTGGTTAGCCTTCAATTGCTCAACTTCTATATTATTGCGGACAATATGTCCATTGATATAGAAGACTGGTTTTCCCTTGCCAAAAACTTCAATGGAACCATTATTATTCAGTACACCAGGCAACATACCCATAACATCTTTTGCAAAACCAAGTTTTTCCAAAACGGTACCTTTGACCTCTGTCACAAAGCCTTCGCTGTTCAACTTTGCCAAAGGGCGGGTTGCTCTAACAACAACCTCCCTTAATTGCAAAGTATCCTTTCCAAAATTTTGGTTAGCGATACCAGTCTGAGCTAAACAGATTTGAGCTAAAATCAAATGAAATATAATACCAACAAATCTTTTTACCTTAAAATCTAACATTTTCATCCGTTCCTATATCTTTTGTTTTATAAAACTCTACTCCACTCTTAACAAAGAGCTGTTTATGTTCTTATTAACATCCTTCTTTACTTTTTGGGTCTTCCTGCCAAAGTCGAAGGAGTAAGCAACCTTGATGCTGGCATATTGCGAAGCCGTCTGGTCTTTGATGCTCTTACTGTAGCTGTAGATAGGCAAATCCAACCAATATCGCTTCTCCTGCTTTTTGAAAGGCGATGCTGCCTGAAGTTCTACATAGAGGTTGCCCCTGCTGTAAGAACACGACATTCCATAGTCGATAGGAGTCTTGCTTATCACCAAAGCTGCTTCATCCAAAGACTTCTTGCCAAAATGCAGATAAGGCTTCAAGGCAAAATCACCCATGAACATATTCAACCCAAGATTACCCGTCAAATTGTTGTTATGCTTCGACCAGGTAGTCTTCACCTCCGCATGGTTATATCTGATATCTCCCGACAGATTGGCAAACTTACACAGTTTGTACTGCAAGGCGAGGATAGCAGAATAATATTGAGCATTTCCACCATTCGAGTAAGTCTTCACTATTTTCCCGTTTGCCTCATCCAGGTAATAATCATCAGTTACAGGATGATGATTGTAGCGGAATTGTCCGATGGCAGAAACACTCAACCTGTTGAAACGACCCATATAATATAAATAGGTGTTGATGTCATGCGATTTCTTCAGTTCGGGCATTCCCTTTTCCATCATGTGGGAATTGACCTGAATCATAGCCCGGTTGATGACATCCATACCATGATTGGAGTTCACAAAGTTGAATGACCACAAGAGCATTCCCTTATTCAGCTGGTATTGCACATTCGTATTGATGCGAGGAGACAGCTGGCTAAAACTGTTGTCTCCATGCAGATTATATTGAAGCCAATCCAATCCGATGCGGGTTTTCAGGCTCAAGCGCCTGCTAGCCTGGAAATTATAGGAGAAGAAAGCCAACGACTCCCCTTTCCACAGATGCTGCCAAAGTTCGCAATTGCCGGAATAATCGGCATTCCAGACATCGTGGTAATGAAACAGTTCCACAGATAAGGAATGCTTTTGAGAGAAATAATTATAGATGGCAGACAGCTGGAACGACAGCGCATTCTCGTCTTCATCGGTCATTGCCTCGAAAGGCTGTTCCTGATAAAGACGATGATAGGAGTTGGCAGAATACTTGCCATGTACTCCCAAGGTAAGCGTCTGATTCTTGCTTAATGGCAAGTTGGCATTCAGATCAATCTTAGGAGACAGACTCTTCTTCCTGATATTTGAGAACACATCCGTCTCTGTGCTTTCCTTCGCAAAACCAGAAGATGCATTTCTTGGAGTAGAGAGGTTGACGAGCGTAAACTTGCCCACCCAATATCTCTTTCCCTTCTGGTTCTGATAGCGGAACTGCATATATTCCTGATGATTCTGGTAAGAATTCTTACTATAGCTCTCCCTATCAAATAGGGATTGCGAAAACTGATAGTTCTCATTGTTCCAGGTCTCAGTACCATCCACATGACTATAGTTTGCACCAGCAAACACAGTATAGGAATTGTTACCTTTTACATAATTGGTGGCAACGTTATAGTCGCCATGGTCATATCCTATCGTCTGCAGTCCGTCAGCCTGCACATATCCTCCATATCGGTATTGTTTGGTGATGAAGTTGACGACAAGCTTATCCTTGGCGTATTTTCCCGATGGAGCATCATGATATTCTATCTTCTCGATGTCACGAGGACGGAGCATCTGTATTTCCCTAATGTCGCATTCCTGCCCATTCAGATACAAGGTGGCTTGCAGTCCCATCACATCCACCTGATTCGATTTTGCATCGATGATGAGTCCTGGGATATTCAGGTTTTCCAACACCCCGAATCCATTAAGCGCATGTTTTCGTTGCTGGCTGTTGGGATAGATGACGAGATGATCACCCACACGACTGATATTGGAGGCTGATACCACCACATCATCCAAAGCTTTAGTAGAGACAATAGAGTCCTTCCCTGTGTTCTGAGCGAACACGGGCACAGCAGCCATCAGCAGTCCAAAAGAGCAAAAAACCGTCTTCATTCTTACAATATGTTTTTATTTCATCATTATCTAGTACAAAAGTACACATTATTATCCAAAGCCATTACATCACTTCCGTTAAATTTGTATAACTGCATCAAATTACCAATTCCATCCAGTTCTTCATCCCTCCTAGCCTGAAGCATAGAAAAAAAATAACACGGACAAATTGAATTTGTCCGTGTTTTAAAAATGAGCTATAATCTGCTCTTTTCTGCATTACCAGCACCCGTACCCTTATACTTGCTCTTGGTGGCATTGAAGTTATAAGTTACATTGACCAAGAACATGCGGGTATTATCTATACCAGTTCTGGTGAAGTGCGCATACGAATTATTATATTTCCAACTCTCGTTCTGACCATGAAGCAAATCCTCTGCTTCCAATCTTACAACCAGTCGGTTGTTCAAGAACGACTTGGAAATAGACGCATCCAGGGAATTCCAGGCATAGTTGACACCCAATTCGCTATAATTACGCGACTGGTAAGAGTATTCCAATCGAGCCTTCCAATGATGTGGCAATACCCAGGTATTCTCCAAATCCAGATAGAGAGAAGGACGGTTGGCATTATAGTCGCTGACGTATTTGCTGGCATCAAAGAACTGATTGACCAGACCTACCGTATAGTCAAGATGCCATAAGCCTATCACCGGAGTAGCCTCAAGATAGAACTTGAGGTTCTGAATCTTATCTACATTCTCGTAATATGACAGGGCTATATCCTTATTGCCCTGGAATGGCTTCATCATATATACCGAGGCATTCTTGTTGTAGATATATTCAGCAGAGAAACTCAGCCAGGAATATTGCGCATCCCATTCCAGATGATAGGCATCCGTTGGTCGCAAGTTAGGATTACCGCTTTCATAGGAATGACGACTCGTATATCGGGTATAACCTGAAAGACGGAAGTAACTTGGTCGATAGGTCTTCGCTGTAAAACTCAACGAAGAATGCCACTTGCCCTTATCATATCCTAAGGATACATTAGGAAATACATTATCATACTTTCTGCTCATATCTGGGTTGAGCACTCCTTCGGCATAATAGTCTGATTTCACATGCTCATATCTCACACCGGCATTCAGAGAATAATCACCCAACGACCATGCAGCCTCAGCAAAGGTGGCAATGTTCTGTTCCTTGATTCTGGAATCATTGGATGCAGCCACACCACCCTCGTTCTTGTTGTTGGTATGACTATCAGAATTTGTGTATTCCGAACCAAAGTCTATGTTCAACTGGTCGGTCAAAGGATAAGAAACAACCAATTTACCAGCAAGCAACTTTCCTTTGGTATGACTATCTGAACATACAATCTGGTCGCCCAACTCAGAACTGGTTTCTGTGGCTTTCTGTATCTGGTCTTTCGTCCGCCACATAGCAGATGCATTCAGGTCTATACTCCACTTGCCTATCTTACCATCATAATAAAAGTCAGCCTGATGAAAAGGAGTCTGCTTGGAATCTGACTCATCGTTGAGATAATTTACATCTCCCTGGTGAACTCCATCCTGAAAGATGGAATAGTTCTGCCTAACAGTAAAATACTTAGTATTGCCAGAACCAAACTTATATTTCAGACCGATGGTATGATTTTCGTTGAATTCATAATTGAAACCCAGATTGGCATCAGGTCCATAATTTCTAGCATCTATGCGCCCTGCAGATTTTTGATATATCTGATGCTGATTTCCATTGATATATTCATCCAATCCCAACTTATCATAAGAATAGTAATCTGACCACATCAATCCACCGAATACATCCAGTCCACCCACACGGTAATTGAGATTAGCCTGCTCTTGCCAGGCATTCTTCATGGCAAAACCATATTTTGCCTGGAAATTACCACTCCATCCATAACCTTGCTTCTTGACCGTAGTTATACGAATCACCGAATTGACCTGGGCATCATACTGCGCACCAGGAGTCGTGATAACCGTCACGTTCTTCACATCCTTGGAAGATATGGTTTGCAATTCATTTTTGTCGGTCAGCTTTCTGCCATTGACATAAATCTCCGGTGTGCCTTTTCCAAACACAGAACAGTTTCCATCCATATCCACACGCACTCTTGGAACCTGCTTCAACAAGTCGGCAACCATACCCGCATCACTCAGTATTGTACCCTGCACCTGGGTCTGGAATCCCTCGCGAGTCAGTTTTGTCTTGGGGCGAACCGACTTCACAATCACCTTCTGCAGGTTCATCGTTGCCTCCTTCAGAGTAATTGAACCTATCTTACCTGTATTATAAGTATCAACAGCGGTATGATAGCCCACGCAACTAACTCTTACTATCGCCTTTCTGGCTCCGCAGGGAATCACAAACTGGCCGTTCTCATTTGTCACGCCGCCATTAATCAATGAAGAGTCACGAACATTCAGCAGGGCTACATTGGCGAAATCTACAGGGCGATGATGCGTATCTACAATGCGACCTATCATCTTGGTGGGAGTCTTCTGCGTACACTCCACAAAGATGTTTTCGCCATCTATCGTCATCTTCATCGGATAGAAGCCCATGATCTGGCGGATGGCATCCGGAGCTGTTCGCTTCACGACACTTGTGGTAACCGTGAAATCCTCCAGTTCATCATACATAAAGTTGATACGATAATCCTTGGTGCTCTTGGCAAGGATGGTGAGCGCTTCTGACATAGAAGTGTTGCGGAAGCTGCGGGTGATGCGTTGGGCATAGATGGTCTGAAGAGAAAGGGTCATCAGACCTGCCAGCAGCATGATATATCTTAATCTTTTCATCTTATTCCACGATTAAAGTTTGACCTTCATGACGAATATTCACTTTCTCGAAATGATTCATCAGTTCGATGATATCATCCAGACTCATGTTCTTCTCCAGTTGCAGGAAGAGACGGATGTGGCGAGCCGACTCGTTGTGATAAGTTACCTGGAGATGAAAATGCTCGGCGATAGGAGTAAGGATATTCTGAAGTTCAGCGTTTTCGTAAACCAATGGGAGCTGGGCAAGACTTGCAGAATCTGTCTTTTCTTCTATGTTGGATTTCTGAGGAGCAGAAACCTGCTGGATAGAATCCTTTCGGGATGACACGAGTTCGGTATTGTTCTTATCTGATGCCTGATGAGAACGGGTTACCAGATGAATGGCAGCAAAGGTGATGCCGGAGACGACAAGGACGGCTGCAACGGCAGCCACCTTTCTCATCGGGCTCCAGAGAGGAAGCTGCTTGGCTGTTTGCTGGGTTTCTGCATTCTGCTTCGTCTCTTCTTTCTGCTGCTTTTCTTTCAGCTTCATCTCATATTTCAGCTTCTCCCATTCTGCATCAATCGAAGGCATCTTCATCTTTTCCTTCGACTTGGCGAAATTCAGAGACTGTCGGGTCTCTACCAACTGCTGATAGAGTTCGTTCACTTCCTCATCGCCCAGAAGTTCATCCTTTTGGGTTTCGGAATACTTTTCGGGATGCTCCAGGAGATCGAGGAGCAAATCCCATTTCTGAGAATCCATCTTCTGAGGATTTATGTCAGATAATTCATGTTTCATTTTCTTTCCTTTCTTCATTTTAGGGTTATTATTTTCCTTTCAATTTTTCTCTGAGCGTTCGCAAACCTTTTACGATATGCTTGTTCACTGCCGAGACGCTGATGCCCAGCTCCTCCGCCGTATCCTTATACGACATTCCTTCCCGATAGCACAATCGGATGACGGAAGCAGTCTGGTCGGTCAGGTCGTGGTCGATGCAATCCACGGCAGCCTGCCATCGCTCTTCCAGACGAGAAGGTTCTTCCTCCGTCAATTTCTCTTCCGAGAGAGGGAGAAGCCATTTCAGTCGTTCATTTCTCTTCTTTCTGGCTATAAGATTGATGCAGGCATTCTTCACGCTCCGCATCAGGTAAGCCCGGTCTGGAACCAGCTGTTTATCCCACAATCTGGAGAACACGTCGCTCACCACATCCCTCGCCTCCTCATTATCATGGAGCAAGGCAAAGGCGAAGCGATACATCTGCTCGTAATGGTCGTGGAACAGCCGTTCCATCCGCTGTTCATTTTCTTCTGTCATCAAGTCATTTTCTTCTTGTTTCTACTCTTATATACAAGCTTTCCAGAAATCAATTACCCCTAAAATGAAGAAATCTTCTACTTTTTTCGAAAAACCTATGCAAAGGTAATAAAAAACTAGATAAAAGCTTACTCTTTCGAATAAAAAGTGTATCTTTGCAGCTAAGAAACAACATCATTACAATATGGGTAAACGAGCCAGATATTAAATGTAGTTCATCAGGATTTAGAAATATGTGTGTGAAATTTTAATCGGTCAAGCAAAGAGCAAACCAATATGGTTTTGCCTTCGCTTGACCGATTGTCATATATTCATTGTTGTATTGAGAGAGAAATCTATTTAATCGGCTCTGCATGGATACAATAGTAACTCTTCAAGGGATTTTCCTTATTCTTTTTCAAGATTAAAGCAACTAAACATCCCTTATAATGAGAGTTCCATTGCACAGGCGTATAGCCCTTCCAATACATCACAAGGTCTGCATCTGATGGCAAAGCCTTGAAACGATTGCGGTACTTCTCTTTGTTCGAATCATCTACCACAACACCCTTGCCATACTGACCATAATACATATCCATCAGCTCAACCAGCATCCTCTTTTGCTCAGACAACACAGCCTCATGCTTCTTCATGCTTTCCGGATCCTCAGGATCCAAAAGTACCCCTGATACAATGTATTTCAACTCAGAATATGGCTTTTCTGGAAAATCAGGAGAATAACGAGGAGAGACTATCCGGAACCGCTTGCTCTGGTCGAAGATGCAATACAAATCATAGTCTTCATTAGATGGATTCAACAAATCAGAAGAACCGAAATCGTAACCCATGAAACCAGTATTATAGATATTGAGATAGATGCCGGAAGAATAAACCACACGTCCACCCTTATAGCCATCAGCAACAATCAATGTTCTATCTTCCTCCGTCATAGAAGTATTACGGTTGATTTGAAAAAGATAAGTGGTAAGGTTAATTGACACAGCAGACCTATTGTATTCATTTCTGAGGCTCACTACCCTATCTGGCATTCCCTTACAAGACCATACAATGGAATCATAATAATGATAATAAGGGTTAGCTGATGAGTTATTGTTCTGATAATCAGTCAAATCAAAACTCAATAGTCTGAATGACTGAAATTTACTATATCCATCAAATCCATGGGAATCCTTAGAATTGGCATATACACACCGAATATAATAACTGCAATCATCCGGTACTTTTTCTGTTTCATTTGGCTTGTCTTCTTCATCACTCTTGTCAAGAGTATAAGTATTCTGCACATCAATCAGTTCTAATGAAGATAAACGCTGATATACCACCAAGCCATAAACAGCTTTTTCCTGATTGTCAGCTACTGTCACCGAACCAATCTTCTCCATTACATACAGGTAAGCTTCATCTTCATGAAACTTCACATCCAGGATTTGCATATAACCATCTATCTTACCTGACTTATTCGTTTTGATGACAATGCCCGTCGCATCATCATACGACCAATCCTGCTTCTTGAAACAGAATGTACGTGTATCTTCATCACGATAATAACTCATCAACTGATTCTGAGATAAGAATTCATAGACCTTCGGACTATAATCCTTGATACCTTCACGATAATCAGTTGTTGCAAGTTTACCGTTTTCCTTCACCTGATAGATGCCGACAGGTTGACAGCCATAACTTACAAGATAAGAATTCAGAACATTCCTATCTATATCACAGACAGGAGCCTTTCCATCTAAGATGCAATACCCATCCTGATTTAAAACAAAAGACTGGTTGAACAGTTCCTTGTCATTCCAAGGAAGGCTGTCCAACTTATCATCATCACTACTACAGCCAGTTAGCATCCAAGTGCCAACCACCATGAATATCATCCATAAACAACGCTTCATATACTTTCTGTTTTTTGTTTTACAATCTGTTCTTTTCTGTATTACCGGCACCCGTACCCTTGTACTTGCTTCTACTAACATTAAACTTATAGCTGAATGAGCACATGAACATTCGGGTATCCGTATATTTTCTGGTATAGATATCGCTGGTACCATATACCAATCTTGTGGAATTGCGCATCGTCGCAAAGAGGTCATTGCCCGCCAAAGTGACATTCAGGCGGTCGTGAAGAAAACTTCTACGCAAAGAGACGTCCACTCCTCCTTGTGCCATATAAAGCGGAAGCGCAGAATGGCCCTGCGTGTTCCAACTCATATCAAGATTAAGCGTCCAACCGCATGGTAGCGAAAACGCATTATCAAAAGAGCCAATGAATATCGGCTTGCTGTATGCCTTACCACCAATGGTCAGGAACTGCTTTCTCATACCAGCGTCCAACGTAGGATGCCACCATCCTATCGTCGGCGATGCCGTCAGTCCCACGTAACAAACCTGAGTATGATTCAAATTACGAAAGGTGTACATACTGATTAACTCATTGTCATGATACGGTTCTATCACCTGATAGCAAGGATCTACAAGATAACGCCAGTTGGCAAAAAACTGGAACCATTTATATCCCAGATTAATCCCTATGCCATGTTCGAAGGTTGGCTTGAGCAATGGATTTCCACCCTGATAATAATAGCGACTATTATATTGCACGTTACTACTTAACTGACTATAGGAAGGACGACTCACCGTCACCTTATAAACCATATTCATTTTCACATTCCCGATAGGAAAGGTCAAGGACACATTCGGAAAGAAATGGTCGTACTTACGACTCTGGTCGGGTACGAAATAATCCTTATTTTCCTCGCTCCAATAATCACCACCAGTATTATAGTAATTGGAAGAAACATGTTCGTATCTGAGGCCAGCATTCAGTTCTACCTTGTTTAGTCTCAATCCATAAGAAACAAAGGCTGCAAGATTACTTTCCTTCACCTGGTCGTCAGTCTTACCTGGCAAGTCAGTTCCCTGTTCATCTATAGTATAAAGATTGGCACGGCAACTTTCGGTAAACTCATTACCAATCTTCAGGGTACCTTTCCATACCGGAAAGCTCAGTACCAGCTTAGATGCATGCATCCAACTATCAGCCGTGAAATCAGATTCTATCGTACGAGAATCTCCGCCCTCCATTCCTGTTTCTCCAGAATATTGAGTCTGTCCTGTTTTACGAAGATATATTTCCCCATTCCATTCTATGCTCATTTTTCCTATCTGTCCGGCATAATAAGCCGTAATATCCTGCGTAGGTCGGCTTTTGAAACGACAATACATATCATTTGTATAGCTTTCTGTCTTGGAGCCATTCTTCCAGACATCCATCAGCGAATTCCATCCACCCCGACTATAAGGATTGATGTTCACCTCGTAAGTGGCACCCACGGAATGCCTATCATTGAAAACATAATTAAAACCAAGACTTCCACTGGTATAGTAACTCTTGTTTTTGATAATCAAGTCTTCGTTGATATTCATGAGCGTCTTGCCGTAGAGTCTGTTATCATTATGCTGATCCTGATAGCCCTGAGACAAACCGCCATACAAATTGGAGAAGATATCCAATCCCCGATAGCGATAATTCAAATCGAGTACTTCACGATGATTGTCCTGATGATTGCGCTGATAGACCTGCCGATAAGTCAATCCCAAACCTTCTCCCTTTTTTCTTGTCGTTTTGATTCTGATGACAGACTGATAGGTTGCATCGTATTCTGCACCCGGCTCGGTTATCACCTCTACATGTTTGATGTCAGAAGAACTCAATCTGTCGAGATCAATGGTTCCCTTGATTTTCTTGTTATCGATATAAATCAAAGGTTTACCTTTTCCCAAGACTTCTATATCACCGTTCTTCTGCATCACTCTCGGAAGATGTTTCAATACATCTTCTGCCGAGCCCATTTTCTCCAAGGAGGTTCCTTCTACCTGAGCCACCAATCCTTCAGAAGTCATTCTGAAAGGCTGTCGATGTCCTTTCACTACAATTTTCTGCAGGTTCATTGTTGCCTCTTTCAGAGTTATTGTCCCTATCTTGCCTATATTAAAGGTATTGCTTGCCGTAATATAGCCCACGCAACTTACTCTTACTATCGCCTTTCTCGCCTCGCAGGGAATCACGAACTGGCCGTTCTCATTCGTCACGCCGCCATTAATCAAAGAAGAGTCACGGACATTCAGCAGGGCAACATTGGCGAAATCTACAGGGCGATTCTTATTGTCGATGATGCGGCCTATCATCTTGGTGGGAGTCTTCTGCGTACACTCCACCATGATATTATCCTCCACCTGCGTCATCCTGATGGGATAGAATCCTATCAGCTGCATGATGGCATCGGGAACACTCTGGTTGCGGATGCTCTTGGTTACCCTGAAATCCTCCAGCTCATCATACACGAAGTTGATGGTGTACTTATGCTGGCGGGCGTTCAAATCCTTCAACGCCGCAGAGAACGACACATTATTATATTGTCGGGTGATGCGCTGGGCATAAGACTGCTGAACCAAAAGCAACAGGAAGAGAAGAAGAAGCTCTCTGACAGGCTTGCCGCTAACGGGCATTGGTTTCCAAAAATCTCTCATAAATATATCCTCCTATCTTATTTCACCATCAATGTTCCGTCAATATACTCTATCTGTATGCGGTCGAAAGCATTCAAAATCTCCAGGTTCTGCTCCAAAGTCTTCGTCTTGTTCCAGTTGAAGAAGAGACGCACATGCTGTGTGTCGGCGTTGTCATACCTCACCTTCACGTGATAGAAGTCTGCCATCTGCGTAAGTATCGTTCCCAACTCAGCATTGTCGAACACAACGGGTTTCATGTCGAGCGAGTCCTTTGGCTCTGCAGTAACGGCTTTAAGGCTGTCGTCGGCTGTCTGACCAGACTTGTCTGTCTGTTCTGCCACGACTTTATTGTCCGCAACTTTGTCAGAAGCCGCGAACTTTAACCAGCCGTTATGCACGGCAGCTAAGGCTACGCCAGAGAGGAAGATGATGCCAATGATAGAGGCTGCAATCTGCATTCGGTTGCGGTAAGGAGTGTTCGTTCCGTTGCTAATAGACTTAGCCTTATTGTGCTTTTCCGAAAACTCCTTCCAGGCCTTGTCCACATCCACCTTCTTTGGCGTGGCCTTCATGCCGGCCATTCTCGCCATAGCCAAGTTGCGTAGAAACTCCTGCGCTTCTTCGTCGGCAAGCAAGCGTTCCACCTGCTCGTCGGTATATTTCTCGGGATGCTCCTGCATATCGAAGAGCATCAACCGCTTTTCGTCTTTGTTCATCGTACTCATTGTTTTGCTCATTTAATTTGTCTTTTAATCCAGTCCATTGCCTTAGAGAGATGGTTGAACACCGTCACTTTGCTTACTCCCACCTCGTCTGCCACCTCCTGATACGACTTGTCTTGCAGATAGCGCAGGCGGAAGATTAGCTTACGGATGGGAGGTTCAAGGTCGTCGATGAGAAGCAGCAGTTGTTCGAGACGCTCGTCGGTGTCTTCAGAAAGAATCACGTCGGCATCATCCAACAGTAGC
>OIXL01000988.1_pt1 | contig 12032 bp, 8 predicted proteins | sample 1587761 | NCBI WGS metagenome assembly OIXL01 (sample SAMN03283246) | human gut metagenome | biome: human-associated habitat; material: feces | host: Homo sapiens | place: Peru | collected 2012 | reverse complement strand
GCCAAAACGCCAAGGACGGAAAGATAGAGATGTATGATGGACAGCTCTATACCCCACAGGCATACAAGAACAACTTCAAGGACGCTTACGGCACAGGTTTCTCTACCAACACCAACGTGTCTATTTCCGGCGGCAACGACCGCACGTCGTTCTACACCTCTCTCTCTTACCGCTACAACAACGGTACGTTGCCAAACAACGACTTCCGCCGCATGAGTTTCCTGGCCAAGGCTTCGCATAAGCTCACCGACAACATCGAGCTTGAGGCAAGCATGAACTACGCAAGCTCTAAGCCACGCAACGCGCAGCCTAACATTGGTGAGTATTTCGTGGACGGCACATGGGACCGTATGTACGATGCCAAGTATTATCGCGACAAGTACAAGGGTAGCCACGGCGGCCTCGCCAGCACAAGCTATGGCGATAAGTGGGGCTACGTCATTGGCCGCGGCATATGGTGGAGCATCTGGGAGGATGAGTACTACCAGAAAGAGACCACGTTCCGTCCCGACCTGAAACTCACGTGGCAGTTCACGCCTTGGCTCAAGTGGATTACCGAGGGCAACTACAACTATTACTTCGTGGAGGCTGAGGGCAAGTATCCTGGCTCTGGCTATTACAACAAGGGCGGTAAATATACCACCAAGCAGAGCCGCAAGCAGCAGATCAACTTCAACACCAACCTCATGGTCGACAAGCAGATCAACGAGGATTGGCACGTTAACGGCTTCCTGCGCTACGAGTTCTACAATGGCCGCAGCTCGGAGATATACTCAGAGACAAAGGGCGACTTCATCGTGCCAAACCAGTACTTCCTCGCCAACGGTATCGATGGCTATAACACATCCGCGAAAGTCTATGGCACAAAGATCATGCACTCAGTGGCATTCCAGGCCGGTGCAAGCTGGCGCGACCAGGTCTACCTCGACGTGACAGGCCGTAACGACTGGTCTTCGGCCCTTATCTACGCCGACGGACACGGCACGTTCAGCTACTTCTATCCTTCAGTGAACGCCTCTTGGCTTATCTCCAACTCGTTCAAGTTGCCAAAGGTCATCAGCTTCTGGAAGGTGCGTGCCTCTTACGCACAGGTAGGTAACGACTGTGACCCATACTACATCAACTCGGCTTATACTCTCGAGAACTACACCAACAACAACGGAAAAGAGTTCGCGACTAAGCTCCCAAGTACTTTCTACAGCCATGACCTCAAGCCAGAGCGCAAGAAGTCGTGGGAAATCGGTACCGACTTCCGCATGTTCAACAACCGCGTCGGTCTCGACTTCACATTCTATAAGGAGAACACCACAGACCAGATCATGACGGTGTCCATTCCTTACGCCTCTGGTTACAGCAGCGCGCTCATCAACGCCGGCGACATCCAGAACTCTGGTTTCGAGGTAGCCCTCAACACCACGCCTATCCAGACAAAGAACTGGCAGTGGGACTTGAACTTCACGTGGTCTAAGAACAACTCAAAGATCAAGGAGCTGTCTCCTCTCTGCGCCGACTACATCACCCTGCAGGGTTCTCCAAACTACGGTAACTACCGCATTGGTTCCGTGGCACAGGTTGGTGGCACCTATGGTATGCTGATGTCCGACGCCATGCCTAAGATAGACAAGGAATCTGGTCTTCAGGTGCTCAGCATGGGCTACTACAACGCCGGTTACAACATTCCTACCGTGCAGCGTTCAGGCGAGGTGCAGAAAGTGGGCAACATGGTTCCCGACTTCCTCGGTGGCATAAACACCTCTCTCCGTTGGAAGAACTTCACTCTCTCCGCAAGCTTCGACATGCGCTTCGGCGGCAAGGTGGCATCCTACAACTCTCGTTACGGTACGTCATACGGCTACACCAAGACATCTCTCGCCGGACGTGGAACCAATCACGGTGGCGCGGAATACACGTCGAAGTGGGACGGTGTGAAGTATGACGACGGCGTCATTCCAAGCGGTATCGTGCTCGCGGGCACGAAAATCCGCGTGCCTGAAGGTGGTACCTATACCGTCGGCACGGGCGCTTACAAGTCGGGTGAGACATACCAGGAGCTCTTCGACAAGGGCATGGTCGATTATGTTCATGCCGCTGGTTGGAACTACTTCCTCAACTCTTGGGGCCAGGGCGTGATCAACGACAGCTGGTTCAAGACGTTGAACTACATCGCCTTCCGTGACCTCTCTTTGTCTTACATGTTCGACAACAAGATCGCTAACAAGATTGGCGTGCACAACCTCAGCATCACGGCCGCCGGCCATAACCTCGGCTATCTGCTCAACACCATGCCTAACAAGGAGAACCCAGAGGCCGTCGCAGGTACCACTACAGCTGAGTTCCGAATCCGCCAGTTCTCTGGCGTGACATCAAGCTTCACGCTTACCCTCAGGGCCACAATCGGCAAGTAAGCAAAAGGTAAGAATGAGACAACGAACAATCAATTATTAAACGACATGAAAATGAAAAAGATATTTTCCGTCTTATTTGCTGGATTGGCTGCCATATCGTTCACCAGTTGCGCAGACGATTTGGTGGGCACCAACACCGACCCGGCAAACGTGACCAAGACTTTGCCAGAGGGTCTGATGGCGGCTGCCATCAACGATTTCCAGCCCAACGACTACCTTATCTGGTATTATAATGTGAAATACTTCAACCAGTGGAGCCAAATGTGTGGCGGAAGCTACTCAAGCGACTACACAGGCCAGACTGAGAATGGCGGTCAGGGCAGTCAGTATATCGCCACGCTGAACTACCGCAACAAGATTCAGCAGTATATTGATGAAACCGGCAAGGTGGAGAACAACGGTTTCCTCGCTGCCACTGGCATCATGACAATTTACCTTGCCATCTTCGATACCGATATGTATGGTTCCATCCCATATACCGAAGCTGGCCATTACGATGACAAGGGCATCCTCACTCCTAAATATGAGAAGGTAGAGGACCTCTACAACCTCTGGATAGAGGAGCTGAACAACTACATCACGATGCTTCAGGCTGGTGACCTCGTGTCTTTCAAGGGCCAGGATGCCGCCTATGGCTGCGACTGGAAGAAGTGGGCAAGGTTCGCCAACTCGTTGAAGCTGAAGATTGCCGCGCGTCTTTACAACAACGAGCCTGCCAAGGCCATGCAACTCGTGGAAGAGGCCGCAAGCAACAAAGCTGGTCTCATGACCTCTACCGACGACGACTTCCTCTTCTGCAAGGCCACTGTTAAGTCTTCGGGCAGCGACGACTACGTGTATGGCACCGGCAACGGCATTCTCTCGCCGTCGGCCTCAAGAAGCGTGATGAACTTCATGCTTGGCGCAAAGGATCCACGCGTGCGCTTCATCTATACCAAGAATAGCTTCAACTCTTCCGTAGTGCAGGCCTTTATCGACAAAGGTCGCTACGACGACCTGCCTTCTGAGGTTAAGGCCAATGTCATCCGCGACAAGGACGGCAACTTCGAGAAGTGGGGCGGCATGGGCGAGCCTTGGGTTCGTTACACCTCCGTGCCAATCGTGTTGGATGCCAAGGCTTCACACGCTGCCGGCACGCTGTCAGACGAGATGTATGAGGAGTATTTCAACCCTGGCCTGCGCTATGAGATCAAGTTGGACGATGACCACGTGAAGGACTACTCTCCGTTCAGCTACTATTCAACCGAGATGCGCAAGGGTCGTGACGACTTCCAGCTCCCAACGGCTATGACACAATCAGCCAACGGCAAGATCGACATGCACATTCTGCAGGACACCGAGGATAATCCTCTCTACTCAATGTATATGACAGCAGGTGAGGTGAACCTCTACTTGGCAGAGTTCGCTTGCCTCAAGGGAAGCGCCATTGGTGGTAAGACTTATCAGGAGTGGTATTACGCTGGCGTGCGCGCCTCTGTTGAGGAGTACGACAAGCTTGCTAAGTCCAACAAGATCCCTTACTACTATGATGAGTCAAATCCTGGCTTCTACGATTATGACAAGTTTGAGAAGTCTATCGCCTTGCAGAAAGGTGAGATTGATGTCATGCTTGCCACACCTAACGTGAAGCTGACAGGCACGAAGTCGGCCGACCTTGAGAAGATTTACCTCCAGCTGATGATGCACTTCAGCGAGCAGCCCGATGACCAGTATGTAACGGCACGCCGCTCAGGCTATCCTAAGGTCGGTTCAAAGCTCCTGCCTTTCGAGAAGTTTAACGGCGTCGCCCTTTCGGCAATCCCACGTCGCTTCGTGGTGTCAGAGCCTACCAAGGACGACATCATGCGCGATATCGTGATGAAGGCTTACGAGGAAGAGGGCTTCAAGACCTTAGGCACCAACAGTCAGGGCGTGCAGTACAACGGCGGCAACGCGCCTCTCAACGTTGAGCGTGTATGGCCTGACAAGAACGCGCCACAGTGGGGAACTCCTAAGGAGTAAGCTCTTGCGAAATACAAGGATAAATATTCCTAATCCATAAAATAGGGGAGGGGGAGCGATTGTCGTCCTCCTCCTCGTTTTCGTTTTTCAAGGTATCTTATAATGATTGTCATCAATATGAACAAGAAAAGAATTCTCCTTTTTGTCGCCTTCGCCCTTTGCTCCGTGCTCATCGTGTCGGCCCAGGGCGAGCGCATATTCCTGTTCGACCATTTCGCCGAGGGTGTCATAAAGTTCAATACTGGCTCGGTGAACGCCAGCCTGATGAACTATGACGCCAACAACGGCAAGATGTATTTCATGCAGGGCGAGACCATGATGGAGCTCACCGTGCCAGAGGAGATAGACAGCATACGCTTCGGCGAGCGCAAGTTCGTGGGGCGCAAGGGCGACTTCGTGGAACGTTGCAAGCTCAAGCACGGCACGGTGGACATCCTCTGGCGAATCCACAAGGTCCACGAAGGCTATGTGGGCGCGTTCGGCCAGACACAGCAGGTGGGCGCGAAGAAGATTGAGCTGCAAGGCAACTTCGGCATGGGCGGTTTCGCCAATGGCGGCATGTACAACGGGTCTTCCGACTATAACCGCGACAGCAACGGCCGCAACCTCGACGTGTGGAAGATGAAGAACGCCAACACCTACTATTTCGAGAAAGACGGCAAGCAGTATGCCATAAGCCGCCTGAAGAGCCTCTATAAGCAGTTTCCGAAGCAGAAGGCGCAGCTCGAGGCTTTCGCTTCGGAGCACGGTCTCGACTTCATGTCGGCCGACAAGGCGGTGACGCTCATAGATTATCTCCTGTCGCTCTGATTGAATGAAACGAGAAAAGGACTTTCGCTCACGAGCGGAAGTCCTTTTCTTGTTGTCGTACGCGGATTCGAACCACGACAAACAGAACCAAAACCTGTTGTGCTACCATTACACCATACGACAATCGGTTACACCTCGGAGCGCACGTCAAGCATGCGCATTTCCTAAATGTGGTGCAAAGGTAAACTTTTTATATAAAACAACCAAACAAAAACCGACGTTTTTGCTTATTTTTGTCTAACTTTGCCACGACGTAACCTATATCTAACCCATTGAGGGGTGATAAGAAGACTTTAATCTTTGCGAAGGTGAACATGATAGTTAATCTTAAAATCATAAACTTAAACACATGAAAGTACACGAATATCAAGCCAAGGGCTTCTTCGAGAAGTATGGCGTGCCAGTAGACCGGCATTATCTTTGCCGCACCGCCGACGAGGCCGTGGAGGCATACCGCGCCTTGGGCAGTGGCAAGGCCGTGGTGAAGGCGCAAGTGCACACCGGTGGCCGTGGCAAGGCCGGCGGCGTGAAGCTCGGCTCAAGCGAGGAGGAGATACGCGAGAAGGCCAACGCCATTCTCGGCATGACGATAAAGGGATATACAGTGGACAGGGTGCTCGTGTCAGAGGCCGTGGACATAGCGGCGGAGTATTACGTGTCGATACTCGTGGACCGCAAGTCGAAATGCCCCATGATGATGCTCTCGCGCTCCGGCGGCATGGACATAGAGCAGGTGGCGCGCGAGACCCCGGAGAAGATAGAGAAGATCATCATCGACCCCACGATAGGCATGGCCGACTTCAAGGCCAACGAGGCGGCATGGAAGCTCTTCGACGACAAGGCGCAGGTGAGGCAGGCGGCCAAGATGTTCAAGGCCCTCTACAAGCTCTTCGTCGAGAAAGACGCGTCGCTCGTGGAGATAAACCCCCTCGTCTTGCTGAAGGACGGCACGCTTCGGGCCATCGACGCCAAGATGACGTTCGACAACAACGCCCTCTTCCGCCACGAGGACGTGAAGGAGTGTTTTGAGCCCGACGAGGACGAGAAGAAGGAGCAGTGGGCCAAGGAGCACGGCTTCAGCTATGTCAACCTCGGGGGAAAGATAGGCTGCATGGTCAACGGAGCCGGACTCGCCATGGCCACCATGGACATGATAAAGCTCTATGGCGGTGAGCCTGCCAACTTCCTCGACATCGGCGGATCGTCGAACCCGGAGAAGATCGTGGAGGCCATGAAGCTCCTCATCTCCGACAAGCACGTCAACACCATACTCATCAACATCTTCGGAGGCATCACGCGTTGCGACGACGTGGCCAAGGGCTTGCTTGAGGCGCTGAAGGTGGTGGGCACCGACATCCCAATCGTGATCCGTCTCACGGGAACCAACGAGGCCGAGGGCCGCGAGATTCTCAAGGGCACCCACTTCAACGTGGCCACGTCGATGGCCGACGCCGGCCACAAGGCCGTGGAGATTTCCAACGCCAGGTGACGCGGATGAGAGAGGCACATATGCTACAAGGATATATTCAACGAAGCTAATTGATCAAGACAAATGAGCGTACTAATAGACAACAATACGAAGGTCATCGTCCAGGGCATTACCGGGCGTGACGGCAGTTTCCACGCTGCCAAGATGAAGGAGTATGGCACACAGGTGGTGGGCGGCACGTCGCCCGGCAAGGGCGGCCAGCAGGTCGACGGCATACCGGTGTTCAACACCGTGAAGGAGGCCGTGGCTGCCACGGGCGCCGACACGTCGATCATTTTCGTGCCGGCACCGTTTGCCAAGGATGCCATGCTCGAGGCCATAGACGGTGGCGTGAAGCTCGTGGTGTGCATCACCGAGGGCGTGCCCGTGCTCGACGCCGTGGAGGCGCAAAACTATGCCCGCGTGAAGGGCGTGAAGGTCATCGGCCCCAACTGCCCCGGCCTTATCTCCCCGGGCAAGTCGATGGTCGGCATCATGCCCACGGGCGTGTTCAAGCAGGGCCACACTGGCGTCATCTCGCGCAGCGGCACGCTGACCTATGAGGTGGTCTACGACCTCGTGGAGAGCGGACTCGGCATCTCCACGGCAGTGGGCGTGGGTGGCGACCCCGTGGTGGGCCTCTACTTCGAGGACTTGCTGCAGATGTTCCAAGACGATCCCGAGACTGACTCCATAGCCATGATTGGCGAGATAGGCGGCGACGCCGAGGAGCGTGCCGCGGAGTTTATCAAGGCCCACGTCACCAAGCCCGTGGCGGTGTTCATCTCCGGGCGCCAGGCTCCTCCGGGCAAGCAGATGGGCCATGCCGGCGCCATCATCTCCGGCGGCTCAGGCTCGGCAGAGGGCAAGATAAAGGCGCTGGAGGCCGCTGGCGTGCCCGTGGCCGACGAGACCCGCCTCTTGCCGGAACTGCTCAAGGCCCGGCTCTGACCATCGTGAAAACATGAGTGGCACATTGTGCCACGGATAGGGGGCGGCCACGCGTATGTCAACGCGTGGCCGCCATTTTTGGTCTGACATTATATTTTAGGGCCGGCATGAGACCGCCCCTGCAAGGTGTTGAACGATGGTATGCGTAATCGGCGAAGCCGACATCATCATAATCTTTTTTTATCCGTGTGAGAAGAAAACGCGCACGCTAATCAACATAGCCCAATTTTTTTTATTGTCTTCTTGCGTGAATTCTTTTTTTTTCATACATTTGCAATGGAAAGAAACAATGAAAACCATGACCTATCTGCATATCAAGACCATCATCGTCATGACCTTATGCCTCGCGCTCCACGCGCTTGCCTGTCACGCCCAGACGCGGCAAAGCGTAGACTCGCTGCTCCGCTGCATCGACAAGGCCGTGGACAACTCCTCCGCTTATGTAGCCAAGAGGGAGAGGCGTATAGGTAAGTTGCGGCGCGACCTGGCAAAGGCGACGACCGACAGTGAGCGCTACCGCGTGGCGTTTGCCCTCTATGGCCAATACGCGCCCTTCGTCAACGACTCGGCCGTCTATTTCCTCGACCGTTGCGTCACCATAGCCTCGCGGATGAAAGGCCGTGAGGCTGACGTGTGCACGTGCAAGGCACTCATTGCCATGCGCCACTCCAGCACCGGAATCTACGTGGAGTCGCTAAAGACGCTCAGCGACATCGACACCGCCAACGTCTCCAGCCTGGCCAAGGGCATGTATTTCCAGGCCTACACCCACGTCTATGGCGAGATGGCATACTACAGCCACGTTGCCGCCACCAAGGCCCTGTACGAGGAGATACAGGCGCGATACCGAGCGCGGATGTACGCCAACCTGCCGGCCACCGACAACGCCGTGTTCCAACACCGCCAACTGCAAGCCCTCAACTCCGGCGATTGGCGTAAGGCGCTGCGCGTCAACGACGGCTGGATGAGGCACGTGCGCGAAGGCTCTTACCCCTATGCCCTCGTCACGCTCTACCGCTATCTCGCCTACAAGCTCGACAACGATTCCACGCGCATGATGTATTGGTTGGCGCAGTCGGTGCTCTCCGACATCAGGAACGGCGTCTTGGACCAAGGCTCCATGTGGGAGATGGCAAACCAGCTGATGGTGACCAACAACGTGGACCGCGCCTACAAGTACATCAGCTACACCTGCTATTGTGCCACGAGGTTCGGCTCGCGCCAGAGGCTGGCGCAGATAGCCCCGCTGCTCGCCGACAAGCTTCAGCCATTGGGCCTTTCGCGCTCGGAGACAATCGTCAGCTTCAATGCCGTCATCGACAGCAAAACATTGCCCTCGGTGTCATCAGCGTGCTTGCCGTGGTGCTGCTCTTCGGATTCTTCTATGTTGTCAGGCAACGACAGAAACTCGCCGTGGCGAGAGACGACCTGGCAACCTCCAACCGCCAACTGCAAGAGTTCAACGTCAGGCTCGAGTCGCTCAACGGACAGCTGAAGGCGGCCAACGCGCGCCTCTCGGCGGTCAACAAGGAACTGTCTGACGCCAACCGCGTGAAAGAAGAATACGTGGGGCAGTTTATGCGGCTTTGCTCCGACTATATCAACAAGATAGAGGCCTTGCGAAAGAAGGTGAACAACAAGGTCAAGACCCGGCAATATGCCGAGCTATACGACATGACGCGACCTAAGGGCGACAAAGAGGAACTGGAGGTGTTTTACGCCAATTTCGATTCAGCCTTCCTGCACCTCTTCCCCCATTTCTTCGAGTCGTTCAACGCCCTGCTGCGCCCTGAGGAGCGCATAGAGCGGCCGGAAAGGGATAGGCTGACCACGCCCGTGCGCATCTTTGCCCTCATACGCTTGGGCATAACCGACAGCGGCAAGATAGCCGAGTTTTTGCATTACAGCGTGAACACCATATACAACTATCGCGCGCATATCAAGAAGGGCGCCATCAACGACAAGGAGACCTTTGAGGACGACATAAGAAAAATCGGCACCTTCTGATTGCAAGGCTTTTGGGTTCTTGCCATCTTGTAGCTGCGCGTTGGTCTGGAAGCCGTAGCTTTGCAGGGCCGGTCTTGTGCCGGCCCACAAACAATGTCCCAACCTTTGAAAAGAATCGTGCGGGTATTTATCGGTCGGACATTTTTTTGTGGATAATAATATTTTACAAATGGTCGTCTGAGAATCGATTTTTTTCAACCGAGCCGTCGCTTGGTCGAAAAAAACGCGATTATGGGCTGTTTTGGTAAACTATTGATTATCAAGAAATTGCGTTTATAACGGTTTTTCGGTGTCGCAAATTCGCTAAAATGGCGTTGCCGTTACGGTGTAATCGCGTTGCCGTTACAGTGTAACGGCGGCGCGATTACACCGTAACGGCAACAAAACATGGCCAAAAAGTCGCTGACGGTGCTGCAAAGGGGCACCTCGAAGCCGTTTTCCTGCTCTAAATGCACCAGTTGTCAAGTGTTAAATTTTGACAATAATATTTTACAATTCGACGTGGTAGCACGGTGCGTGTCATAGATACTGTTTTGAAATGTCATTTCAAAGCGAAGGGCAAAACAACCCCTTTTCATCAATTTTTCTTGCACGTTTACCATTTCCTTCCTACTTTTGCCGACGTAAGCTTACGACAAAAGAATGAATTTCAAAAAACAAGGAAGAGGAACAACAAGAAAGCAGACAATGATGAACGATAACATGTCAACCAACATTTTTTACGGCTCCAACCATGACGACCTCCATTTTGACAGCAGTGAGTATGGCGACAGTTTGTATGGCGCTCCTGACCCTGTGGCTCTTGACGCTGCGGCTGTGGTGGCGCGACTGGTGAGGCTCCCGGCGGGCAGCGTGAGGTGGCGCGGCAGCAAGCGATGCCTGGTGGAACTCGTGGCTCGCGCGGCTGAGGCTCGCGTGCTAACCGATGGCCATGGTGGAGCTGCGACCCGCGTGGCGCTATGCCGCGACCTGTTTCGCGTGATGGGCATGGTGCCTCCACGCCGCGTGTCGTCGGTGGTCTACCGCATACGCAACAGGGTGACTCGGCAACCGCCATTGGCAGTCAGGGTGAGAGAGGCCCTCGGCGAGGCCGTCAAGACGCTGTGAGCCGGCCGGCTACTGCCTATTCACGATAAATGTAAACAACTTAGCAAAACAATTTCAAGAACATGGAAAACACTACAACGACAAACATCAACGATATCAACAACACCATAGAGGCTCTCGACAAGCTTGACCCTCGCACCACTTGGCTATCGCCCCATTTCCGCCTGATAGAGTTCACGCGGTCGGGCGTGGCCACCGACAAGGGCATCGACAACACCCCGGGCAAGGAGGAGGTGGACGCGCTGCGCGCGCTCTGCGAGAACATACTCGAACCCCTGCGCCATCGCTTCGGCGCCATATACATCTCCTCGGGCTATCGCTGCCGCCGGCTCAACAACGCCGTGGGCGGCGTGATGAACTCGCAGCACATGCGTGGCGAGGCCGCCGACATCTTGCTCTCCACCTTCGCCGACTGGCGCGACGCCGTGAGGTTTGTCAAGGGGCTCGACTTCGACCAGGTGCTCGTGGAGCCGCTCCACGACTCCAGGGCGCGATGGCTCCACGTGAGCTATACCACGCGCCATCGCAACCGCCACTTCCTGAGCGTGGGCGAGCGCGACATGGCGGTGCGAGAGCTGTGAGAAAAACACCGGGAAAAACTTGCCATTCTGAACTTTTTTTCTTATCTTTGCCATAATAATAACTTATATGAATGCATATCTGGTTGATTATCAACTGGATGTGCTTCAGGTAAGGACTTTTGGCGTCCAAGCTGGTCTCGTGATGCCCGTGTTCAGACAAGGAAAGCGAGAGTTGTTTTTATCGAACACGGATAACACGGATATCACGGATATAATAGTAAGCCATCAGTGGCGCTCGGAAAATGAGACATTTCCCATCTTTTTAGTTGCTACATCCAAGCAAGTTTAGTATATTTGCGCGGCAAACCATATAAATCGCCCCATATATGACAGAACGATACATAAACCCCCATACCGATTTCGGTTTCAAGCGGCTCTTCGGTTCCGAGTTCAATAAGGAGCTGCTCGTGAGTTTTCTCAACGCCCTGTTCCACGGCGAGCAGACGGTGCGCGACATCACCTACCTCAACTCCGAGCACCTCGGCGACCGCTCCGACGCTCGCCGTGCCATCTTCGACGTGTATTGCACCAACGAGCGTGGCGAGAAGTTCATCGTGGAGATGCAGAACGTGTACCAGGAGTTCTTCAAGGACCGCACGATATATTATTCCACGTTTCCCATCCGCGAGCAGGCACAGCGTGGCGGCGACTGGGACTTCCACCTGAACTCTGTCTATACCATCGGCCTCTTGAACTTCAACT
>OIXL01000987.1_pt1 | contig 12037 bp, 8 predicted proteins | sample 1587761 | NCBI WGS metagenome assembly OIXL01 (sample SAMN03283246) | human gut metagenome | biome: human-associated habitat; material: feces | host: Homo sapiens | place: Peru | collected 2012 | reverse complement strand
CGCCGGAGGCGCATGAGACGCAGCCGGTGCTGATCGACAAGGCGCTGGCCTCGCAGGTCGAGTCCAGCGTGGAGGTGGCGGAGTCCGTCACGGCGCCGGTCGAGAAGGGCCAGCAGCTCGGTACGATCACCATGCGCGCGAACGGAAGGACGCTTGCCGAAATTCCGCTGGTCGCGCCGGAGGCCGTGGAGGCGCTGACGTGGTGGGACATCTTCCGCCAGCTGCTGGGGAAGGCATGTATGGGATAAATTGATAAAAGAGAATTGCCGCCGTCCGGTTGGGCGGCGGCATAACGCTTATTCCGGGGCCTCTGCGGGCGCGGCGGCTTCCGCCGGATCGTCGAACCGGTGGATCTTTTCCTTTACCATGGCGATGGCCGCCGGGCGGAGATCCATCCGCGCGACCTGCTCAATGACGGCTGCGCGCTGCTCCTTCGGCACATCGTAGAGCTTGAAGCAGCAGTCCAGATACATTTTGTTTGCCGCTGCAAGGATCGTGCTGCGGAGAAGCAGCTTTTCATCTGCGGCATCCACGGCAAGGTCGCGGATCTCCCTGGTGCAGCCGAATACGAACGGCAGGCAGTTTTCCATCTCGTCGCAGAAGTAGTCGTAAGCTGCCCCGGCGGAACAGTGCGCCCGCTGCATTTTAAACAGGGCATCGATGTTTTCCATTGAGAGCACCGTTTTGGAGACTGCAATGTACATCAGGGATGCGATCTGATCGCGGGCGTACTTCTTGCGCACCGGGTGGGACAAAATGCCCTTTTTAACGTAGTTGCTGACCATGGAAGAGGTGAGCTCCACGCCGCAGAAGGTGCGGAAATAACTGTTGACGTACTGCACGGTCTGGTCAAGATAAAGCCCCATCTGCGGGAGATCGGCGTACCGGGGCAGGGCAAACCCGGCGGCGCAGGCCGCAACGCGGCATTTGGTTTCAGTTTTCATATCGTAAGCAGTTCTCTAAGGTTGGCGCAGCTGGGCTGCGCGGGATACAGAAAATGGTTTTCTGGCGGTATTATAGCGCAAATCGGTTCTCTGGTCAACGGATTTTTAAAACTTTTGAAAGAATGCATAAAATCCCTTGACAGGTTTTTGAAAAACTGCTATGATGTCTGCAGTGAACCGAAAAACCATGCAGGCGGAAGTGCGTGTAAGGCACGGAAAATAAAAAAATGACCTGCTATCACAAAATAGATTTGGAGCGTGCATTTTATGAAAACCAAGATCGTTGTGGATTCTTCGTCCAGCCTGTATGCCCTGCCGGGCGTGGATTTTGCCTGTGTGCCGTTGAAGATCGTCACGGATGAACAGGAATATCTGGATGACGGTACTCTGGATGCTGTGGACATGGCCCGGTCTCTGCGTACTTACAAGGGCAAGACCAGCACCTCCTGCCCCAATGTGGCAGACTGGCTGGCTGCTTATGAGGGTGCGGAGCAGATCTTTGTTGCCACCATCACGGGCACACTGTCCGGCAGCTACAATGCTGCACTGCTGGCAGCGGAAGAATACAAGGAAACGCATCCGGAGGCCCGTGTTTTTGTTCTGGACAGCCTGTCCGCCGGGCCGGAGCTGCGTCTGCTGGCAGAGCGTCTGCGGGATCTCGTCCGGATCGGGATGGAGTTTGACGAGATCTGCGAGGCGATCCTGGCTTACCACAAGCACACACATCTGCTGTTTTCGTTGGAATCGCTGGCCAATCTGGCCCGCAATGGCCGTGTGAAGCCTGCTGTTGCCGCTGTGGCACGGATGCTGGGCATCCGGGTCATTGGTCAGGCCAGTGAGAGCGGCGAGCTGGAGGTGCTGTGCAAGACCCGCGGCGAGCACGGTGCACTGGAGCGCATCGTGCTGGAATTGAAGGATCACGGCTTTACCGATGGCAAAGTGCACATTGCCCACTGTGATAACCCGGAAGCTGCCAAGCGCCTGAAGCTGATGATCCACGCGGTGTTTGCAGGGGCGCAGGTGGATGTGGCCGAGTGCGGCGGCCTGTGCAGCTACTACGCTGAGCAGGGCGGCCTGATGGTGGGCTATGAGGACGGAAAAACAGAGTAAAAGAGTTTTTGATATTGCAAGCAAGCCGGGCCTGCGGGTCTGGCTTGCTTTTTTTTGAACAACGCAAAAACTTGAAAAAGTTGTAAAACCGCGCTATACTTACACATAATTATAAATGGGAAAGGAGGGCAGGCCCATGCTTTTTCGTTCACCGGTCGTGCGCTTTTTCAGCCGCATTCTGAACCGCATCACCATCACGGTTGTGTTGGTGGCATTGCAGCTGCTGTGGCTGTGCTGGGTGGCGTTTGCCATCACCACCGGCACGGGCCGCGTGTGGGTGAACGGCCTGCTCAACGCACTGAGCCTGCTCATCGTCCTGTACCTTGTGCGCAAGGATGAGAACAGCGCCTACAAGGTGGGCTGGATCGCGCTGATCGGCATTCTGCCGCTGCTGGGCGGTGCGCTGTATCTGGCCTTTGGCAACAAACGCCCGGCCAAGCGTCTGCGCCTGAAAATGCAGGCGGTGGAGGATGCCCACAAAAAAGACCTTGTACAGGAGCCGGGTGTGCTGGAAGGTCTGGATGCCCGCGAGCAGGGGCAGAGCCGATATGTGGCAAAGTACGGCCCCTATCCGGCGTGGCAGAACACTCGCACGCAGTATTTTGCCTGCGGCGAAGCCATGTATCCGCAGCTGCTGGCCGATCTGGAAAAGGCTGAAAAGAGCATCTTTCTGGAATTTTTCATCGTGAGCCACGGCTGCATGTGGAACGGCATTGAAAAGATCCTGCGCCGCAAGGCTGCGCAGGGCGTGGATGTACGCCTGATCTACGATGATTTTGGCAGTCTGCTGGGTCTGCCCGCCGATTTCATCGTGCGCATGGAGCGGGCGCACATCCGCTGCATCCCGTTCAACCCGGTGATGCCGCTGCTCTCGCTGGTGATGAACCACCGCGACCACCGCAAGATCGTAGTCATTGACGGTACGGTGGCCTACACCGGCGGCGTGAATCTGGCAGATGAGTATATCAATGCGGAGCAGCGCTTTGGCTACTGGAAGGATGCAGCCCTGCGCGTGGAAGGCGATGCCGCGTGGAACTTTACGGTGATGTTCCTCAACTTCTGGAACGCCTTCCGCCCCAGCGAGACGGATTATGATGCATTTCGCCCCATGCCGCTGGTGCCGCCGGTATCGGACGGCATCGTGCAGCCCTACGCGGACAGCCCACTGGACGAGGAACCGATGGCCGAGACGGTGTACCTGAACATCCTTGCGCAGGCACAGCGGTATGTTTATATCTACACGCCCTACCTTGCCGTGGGCGAGGAAATGCTGGACGCACTGAAAAACGCGGCCAAGCGCGGGGTGGACATCCGGCTGGTGCTGCCGGGCATCCCGGACAAAAAGCTGGTGTTCCGGCTGAGCCGGTCGTACTATCTGCCGCTTTTGAGGGCAGGTGTACGCATTTACGAATATACGCCCGGCTTTCTGCATGCCAAGTGCTGGGTAAGCGACGATGTAACTGCCGTAGTGGGCAGCATCAACATGGACTACCGCAGCCTGTTCCTACACTTTGAGTGCGGTGTACTGCTGCAAAAGAACAGTCAGGTGGCAGTTCTGCGGGACGATGTACGGGCCACGCTGCCGCAGTGCCGCGAGATACAGGTGACGGAATGCCGCACCAGCCTGCCCGGCACGGTGCTGGACAGTGTGCTGCGGCTGCTGAGCCCCTTGATGTGATAAAAACTCCCTTTCCGGGTAAACTAGCCCAAAAGCCCCTTTACGATGGGGGCAGGAAAGGGAGCGTTTTATTATAATGAAAAAGATACCTCGCATGATCCTGGGCTGCACGCTGGCGGCAGCTCTGGCCCTGACCGCCTGCAGCCGAAGCGATTCCGGTTCCTCCGGCAGCATGAGCACGAACATGGGCGGCAGTTCATCGCAGACGGGGCAGGCGGGCCAGAACGCTGCATACCGCACCGGCCTTGGCATCCTGACCGAAGCGTCTGATCAGGAACGCACGGGCAAGATCGATACCATCGCAGCTGCCGTTCTGCTGGATGCCGAGGGCAGGGTGGCAGATGTGATGCTGGACGAGGTGGAGATCTCGGTCACGGGGGACAGCACCGGCAAGGTGACGATGCCCACCGACGATCGCACCAAGCGCCAGAAGGGCGATGATTACCCGCTGGCGGCGGTGTCCTCGCTGAAAAAGGGCTGGGCAGAGCAGGCGGATGCCTTTGGCAATTATCTTACCGGCAAAACCCCGGATGAGGTGAAGAAGCTTGCCACCGACGATGACGGCAAGCCGAAGGATGCTGACCTGCTCTCCACCTGCACCATTGCGGTGGACGGCTATCGGGATGCTGTGGTGCGCGCCTGCGAGAATGCAAAGGCAGTCGGCTCGGCCCGCGGCGACCGCGCTGTGCTGGGTGTGTCAGTGCGCAATGACACCAAGGAACTGACCGCCGACGATGACCACGATGTGACCGCGCAGGTGGACATCACAGTGGCAGCCCTGACGCTGGATGCTGACGGCCGTGTGACCGGTGCAGTGGCGGATGTGGCAGAGCCTGCCCTTACCGTGGGCGCGGATGGTACGGTGTCGGCACCGGAGATGGTCAAAACCAAGGTGGAACTGGGCGACAGCTACGGGATGCGCGGGGCATCCAGTCTGGACAAGGAATGGTACGAGCACAGCGAGGGCTGGTGCGATTACCTGAAGGGCAAGACCCGTACTGAGATCGCAGGCATCCCGGACGATGGTTCGGATGCCGACCTTGCGGCACTGTGCACCATCTCGGTGACGGAGCTGCAGAAGGCTGCGCTGGCGGCGTTTGCGGAAGAGTAAAGCGGAGAAAAGAGGAAAGGCGCAAAGCTTTTCCTCTTTTCTTTGTGCAATCAGACCAAAGAGTTGGCGCAGAAAAGCCTTGAAAAAAGACGAACTGCACTAACTTTTGCATTTCCTCTTGCCAAATGGCTGCAAACGCGCTATTCTATAGTCGCAGTTTAACACTTTAGCATGATAAAATGCTAAACCGAGAGGGAACACATTTGGGAAACAAAAAAGGGAGGAGCCTTTTATGAAACGTCTTGTCTCTGCTTTTCTGGCTGGTGCCATGGCACTGAGCCTTGCCGCCTGCGGCGGTGCCGCATCCACTTCCACCGTGGCATCTTCTGCCTCTGCCTCCGGGAGCGCAGCCGCCTCCGAGACCGCAGCCAGCGATCTGGACTACATCAAGGAAAAGGGCAAGATGGTCATTGGCTACACCGTCTATGAGCCGATGAACTACACCGATGCCGACGGCAACTTTACCGGTTTTGATACCGAGCTGGCAACTGCCGTGTGCGAAAAGCTGGGAGTCGAGCCGGAGTTCGTGGAGATCAACTGGGATACCAAGGTGGTGGAGCTGGATGCCAAGAGCATCGACTGCATCTGGAACGGTATGACCCTGACCGATGACATCATGGCCAACACCGCCACCACCAAGGCCTACGCCAAGAACGCACAGGTCGTGGTCGTGAAGGACGGCACCGACTACAGCTCCACTGCGGATCTGGTGGGCAAGACCGTGGTTGCCGAGGCTGGCTCTGCCGGTGAAGCCGCCATTGAGGGCGACGAGAACCTTGTACAGGCCGATTACGTCTCCAAGAGCGTGCAGACCGACTGCCTGATGGAAGTTGCCGCAGGCACTGCTGATGCCGCTGTGCTGGATCTGACTCTGGCCAACGCCATGATCGGTGAGGGCACCGACTATGCAAGCCTGAAGATCGTGGACGAGCTGAACGCTGAAGAGTACGGCGTGGCCTTCCGCAAGGGCAGCGATGCCGCCGCAGCTGCGGATGCCGCCTTTGACGAGCTGAAGGCTGACGGCACCATGCAGGCTCTGGCCGACAAGTACGATCTGGCTCTGGCCGACTGAGTTCTATAAGTAAGAATGTAATTACTCCTTCCGTCATCGCTGCGCGATGCCACCTCCCTCGGTGAGGGAGGCTTTTTGTTGCCGATATGCGTGAGGCTCCCTCATTGAGGGAGCTGTCACCGAAGGTGACGGGAGGAGTTCAAAAAACGGATTGATGGGTGTGTTCTTGTGTCTGTGATTCTGAGTCGCCTTTCCGGCGCGTTTCTGCTCAACTGTGAGCTGTTCGCTCTGACCCTGCTGTTTGCGCTGCCGCTGGGTCTGGTGGTGGCTTTCGGCTCCATGAGCCGGTGCAAGCCGCTTTCCGGCGCGGTAAAGACCTTTGTGTGGGTCATCCGCGGCACGCCGCTGATGCTGCAGATCATCGTGATCTACCTTGGCCCCGGCCTGCTGGGCATGAATAACCCGTGGCCCTCCGGCTCCGGCGGACGCATGGTGGCGGCGGTGGTGGCTTTTGCCATCAATTACGCCTGCTACTTCTCCGAGATCTACCGCGGCGGCATCGAAGCCGTTCCCAAGGGCCAGACCGAGGCCGGTCAGGTGCTGGGCATGACCAAGACCCAGATCTTTTTCAAGGTGACGCTGCTGCAGGTGGTCAAGCGCATTCTGGCCCCCATGGGCAATGAGGTGATCACCCTCGTCAAGGATACCTCGCTGGCCAACACCATTGCCAACAAGGAGATCATCATGATGGCCAAGGAGTACAGTGCAAAGGGCTTGATCTGGCCGCTGTTCTCCACTGCCATCTTCTTCCTGGTGTTCGTGGGTGCACTTACCCTGCTGTTTGGCTGGGCCGAAAAGAAACTGGATTATTTCCGCTGATGAAAGGGAGGGAATTGGATCATGGCACTGCTTGAAGCCTCCGGCATCGGCAAAAACTTTGGCGATACCAAAGTACTCAAGGATATCTCACTCACGCTGGAACAGGGCGAAGCGCTGGCGATCATCGGCTCGTCCGGCTCCGGTAAGACCACCCTGCTGCGCTGCCTGAACTTTCTGGAACGGCCGGACACCGGCATCATCAAGGTAAACGGCGAGACCATGTGGGACGCCGCCGACCCCGCAACCCAGCGGGAGAGCGAGATCCGCAAAAAGCGGCTGCACTTTGGTCTGGTATTCCAGAACTTCAACCTCTTCCCGCAGTACACCGCCCTGCAGAACGTAATGCTGGCGGGTGAACTGCTGGCGAAGGAACGCCCGGACTACAAGGCTGACAAAAAGGCCATCCATGCCGAGCTGGAACAGCAGGCACAGGAACTTCTGGCCCAGATGGGCCTTTCTGCCCGGGCAGGCCACTACCCGCACCAGCTTTCCGGCGGTCAGCAGCAGCGCGTGGCCATTGCCCGCGCACTGGCTCTGCACCCGGACATTCTCTGCTTCGACGAGCCGACCTCGGCCCTCGACCCGGAGCTGACCGGCGAGGTGCTGCGCGTCCTGCGCGACCTTGCCGACCGCAAGACCACCATGATCATCGTCACCCACGAGATGCACTTTGCCCGTGACGTGGCCGACCGCATCATGTTCATGGATGGCGGCGTGGTGGTGGAGGAAGGCCCTGCCAAGCAGCTCATTGAGCACCCGCAGGAGGAGCGCACCAAACAGTTCCTTTCGCATTACGGAGAATAAGCAAAATCACCAATTCTTGCGGCAAAAATTTGGAAATGTTGATGCAATGCAAATCTTGTAAAACCTGCGGCTGTCCGCTATAATACCATTCATGAATGAAACCAACGTCCTGCCCTTTCCGGCAGGGCGTTTTTCACGGCAAAAATCACGACATCAAGCCGGTTCCCAGTGTGGCAGGAGGTTTTTATACGATGACAAAGGATATGACCCAAGGCAGTCCGCTCAAGCTGATCCTTGCGTTTGCGGTGCCGCTGATGCTGGGCAGCCTGTTCCAGCAGTTCTACAATCTGGCCGATACCATCATCGTGGGCCGCTTTGTGGGCGTGGAAGCGCTGGCGGCGGTAGGCAGCGTGGGCGGTTTGAACTATCTGGTGCTGGGCTTTGTGAACGGCATCGCCTGCGGTTTTTCCATCCCCATCTCGTGGACTTTCGGCGCAAAGGACTACAAGGAAATGCGCCGCTACACTGCCAACACCGTGTGGCTTTCCATCTTCTTTGCCGTGGTGCTGACCATTGTCACTGTGGCGCTGACCCGCTCGGTGCTGGTGTGGACGAACACCCCGGAAAACATCATCGACCTTGCGGATATCTACATCCGCACCATCTTCTGGGGCATCCCGTTCACCCTGCTTTATAATGTTACCAGCGCGCTGATGCGTGCGCTGGGCGACAGCAAGCGCCCGCTGTATTTCCTGCTGGTGGCAAGCTTTTTGAACATCGGACTGGATCTGGTGTGCATCATCGTGTTCCATATGGGCGCGTTCGGTGCAGCCTTTGCTACCGTGTTCAGTCAGGCTGTGGCGGGTCTGGGCAGTCTTTTGTACATCCTGCGCCACTGCCCGGAGCTGCGCTGGAGCAGGGAAGAGGGCCGCTTCAGCCTGGCCCACTGCGCAAAGCTGTGCAGCATGGGCATTCCCATGGGCCTGCAGTGCAGCATTACGGCCATTGGCAGCGTGGTGCTGCAGGGTGCCGTGAACGGCCTTGGCAGCGACATCGTGGCTGCACAGACCGCAGGCAGCAAGGCCGCACAGTTCCTGAGTGTGCCGCTGGAAAGCATCGGCACCGCCATGACCACCTACACCAGCCAGAACATGGGCGCAAAAGACCTTGGCCGTGTGGACCGCGGCGTGAACACCGCCCTCGGCATCGGCTGCGTATACAGCATTGCGTCCTTCCTCATCCTGCGCGTGACGGATAAGCTGCTCATCGGCCTGTTCCTGGATGCCAGCGAGACCGCCATCATGGCCAACGCCCAGAGCTTCATCTTCTGGAACAGCGTATTCTATATCCCGCTGGCGGTGCTCATTATCTACCGCTACACCATTCAGGGTCTGGGCTTCTCCGGCCTTGCCATGTTTGCCGGTGTGGCCGAGATGGTGGCCCGCGCCATGGTGGGCTTCTGGTTCGTGCCGCTGTGGGGCTACTTTGCGGCCTGCATCGCAAACCCAGTGGCATGGTTCTTTGCCTGCTTCTTCCTCATTCCGGCCTATTTTGTGGTGCGCAAACGCCTGCAGAAGGAAAAGGACATCGAGAAGGAACACGATGCCCGCACCGCAAACGCTTAAAGAATGTTCGCAAGCTCTCCTGCAAAGGGGAGCTTTTTTGCTGTTCGGGCTGTAGGGCAGCCTACGGTTTCAGGGAACTTTATCAGGTGCTACTGTGGGAGTTTTATCTGATACAGTGACGGATTATTAACGCTGATGCGATGAAAAATACAGTGTATCAAGCTGATACAGTGCCCCTTGATTGATACAGTGAGTCAGTGTATCAGGGCAGGCCAGTGTATCAACCTGATACACTGGCAAAAAGAAACATAAGTAAGTTATATATTTCTCACTGTATCATGTGTTTCTCCACGGTAGGGCTGCACTGCAGTCTGCCCGGATGATTTACAAATCCCGCCAAAAGCGTTATACTACTTATAATTGTGTAATTTGGCAGGAGGTGAGCGCATGGCAGAGCAGCAGCTGGAACAGATCGAGGGCACCGTGGAGGACATCATCTACGAGAACACCGACAACGGCTATATGGTGTTCGAGGTGTCCGGCGGCGGTGTGGTCACAGTGGTGTGCGGCATTGTAGGTGAACTGCACGCGGGCGAAAGCGTGGTCTGCCGCGGCCGCTACGAGAACCACGCCACCTATGGCCGCCAGTTCCACGCACAGGAGTGCGAGACCGACATGCCAAAGGACCTGGAAGCGGTGTACGCCTTCCTTGCCAGCCGGTCACTGCCGTACATCGGGGCCAAGACGGCGGATAAGATCATCGACCTGTTCGGTGCCGAGGCGCTTGAGGTGATCGCCAACGACCCGGCCCGGCTCACGCAGGTGCCCGGCATCTCGGCGGACAAGGCCGACCGCATCCAGCAGGAGTTCAAGCGGATGTTTGGGATGCGGGAGCTGATCGCCTATCTGGCGCAGTTCGAGATCAGCCCGCGCCGCGCGATGGAGGTGTTCCGCACCTTCGGCCCCGGGGCCATGCAGGCCATTGCGGCAAATCCCTATCTGCTCTGCGGCGAACCGCTGCAGCTGGATTTCCGCCACGCGGACAGCATTGCCCAGTATTACCACATGGAAGGCGACTGCGCCCAGCGGCTGGAAGCGGCCCTGCTGCGCACCCTGCGCCACAACGCGGGCAACGGCCACACCTGCCTGCCGCGCACCCAGCTGCTGGAAACGGCATCCAATTTTATCCATCAGCCGCCGGAAAAGCTGGCTGCTGCGCTGGACGAGTGCATCCGCACCGAAGAACTGCGGGTGAAGCTGTTTGACGGAACACCGTATATTTATCTGCCCGACCTGCTGGAAGCCGAGGAGGACATTGCCGCCCGGCTTGCCATGCTGACAAAACGGGGCAAGAATACCGCCCACGGGCTGGATAAAAACATTCAAATTCTGGAACTGACGCAGGGCTTTGCCTATGCGCCCCTGCAGAAGGAAGCCATCCGCAAAGCCATGACCGAGAACTGCCTTGTGCTCACCGGCGGCCCCGGCACCGGCAAGACCACCACCGTCAACGCCATTCTGCAGCTGCTGGAAGATCAGGCGGAACGGGTGGCCCTGTGTGCGCCCACCGGCCGCGCGGCTAAACGGCTGAGTGAGCTGACCGGCCGCAAGGCCAGCACCATCCACCGTCTTTTGGAGGTGGACTACACCGGCGGCGTGGTCAGCTTTATCCACAACGACAAGAATCTGCTCAAGTGCGATGTGGTCATTCTGGACGAAATGAGCATGGTGGATGTGAAGCTGTTTCAGGCCCTGATCGCAGCGCTGCGCTACAGCTGCCGCATTATCATGGTAGGTGATGCCGACCAGCTGCCCAGCGTCGGCCCCGGCAATATTCTGGGCGAGATCATCCGCTCCGGGCTGGTGCCCACCGTGTGCCTGAACGAGATCTTCCGGCAGGCAAAGCGCAGCCTGATCGTGGAGAACGCCCACCACATCATCTCAGGTGAACCGCTGCAGAAGGGCGGTAAGACCGACGACTTCTTCTTTTTGGAATCGGACGGCGATGCGGCCCAGCGGTTGGTGTGTGATCTGGTCACCACCCGCCTGCCGCGCAGCTACGGCTTCGATCCGATCCGGGACATTCAGGTGCTGTGCCCCACCAAGCTTGGCCCTACCGGCACACAGGCACTGAACGTGGAGCTGCAGAACCTGCTCAACCCGGAGCAGACGGGCAAGCCCCAGCTGCAAAGCGCATCCCGGGTGTTCCGCGTGGGCGATAAGGTGATGCAGGTGCGCAATAATTACGAGATCATCTGGAACCGCATTGGCGGGGAGCAGGGCGTGGGTGCCTACAATGGCGACATCGGCATTGTGGAATCCATCAACACCCGTGACCGCTCGATGGTGGTTCGGATGGATGACCGCCGTCTGGTCTACCCGGCGGAGAACCTCAATGAGCTGGAGATCGCCTACGCGATCACGGTGCACAAGAGCCAGGGCAGTGAGTTCCCGGCTGTCATCCTGCCGGTGGCGCAGGTGCCGCCAAGGCTGTGTTACCGCAACCTGTTCTACACCGGCGTCACCCGCGCGCGCAAATTGTGCGTTGTGGCGGGCCGCAGGGATGTGGTGAACAGCATGATGAGCAACATCCGGCAGAATCTGCGTTACAGCGGCCTGTGCGCCCTGCTGCAGGCCGGACAGCCGCCGCAGCAGCTCAGCACAGAAGGGGAGAGCCCCTGATAAAACCGCGCAGAACAGCGGCAAAGCTTGTATACTTTTTGCCGCAACTATGTTATACTAAAGCAGTCTTTGTTTTTTGCCCGCCGCTGCGGGCGTTACATACATGATAGAGGAACGCAGAGAAAGGATTCAGGCAATTATGGCACAGAATGATATCGGCATCGACCTTGGTACTACTACCATCATCATCGCGCAGGAGGGCAAGGGCGTTGTGCTCAACCAGCCCAGCGTTGTGGCAATGGATACCCGCAAGAACACCGTGCTGGAAGCCGGCGATAAAGCACTGGCTATGGTGGGACGCACGCCCAACTA
>OIXL01000986.1_pt1 | contig 12052 bp, 9 predicted proteins | sample 1587761 | NCBI WGS metagenome assembly OIXL01 (sample SAMN03283246) | human gut metagenome | biome: human-associated habitat; material: feces | host: Homo sapiens | place: Peru | collected 2012 | reverse complement strand
GATATCGGTGTCGGCGGCCGCGAGGTCGGCTATATGTTCGGCCAGTACAAGCGCCTGACCAACAGCTTCCAGGGCGGCATGCTCACCGGCAAGGGCCTGACCTTTGGCGGCTCTCTGGCCCGTACCGAGGCTACCGGCTACGGCCTGTGCTACTTCACCGCTGAAGCTCTGAAGTGCATGCGCAACGACAGCTTTGAGGGCAAGACCGTGGTCATCTCCGGTTCCGGCAACGTGGCCATCTACGCCTGCGAGAAGGCTACCCAGCTGGGTGCCAAGGTCGTGACCATGTCCGACTCCAACGGCTATGTCTACGATCCCAACGGTATCGATCTGGCTTACGTCAAGGATCTGAAGGAAGTGCGCCGCGGCCGTATCAAGGAGTACGCCGAGACCCACAAGGATGCTACCTATGTGGCAGACTGCACTAAGGTCTGGACTGTCCCCTGCGACATCGCCCTGCCCTGCGCAACCCAGAATGAGATCAACAAGGAGTCCGCTGAGGCTCTGGTGAAGAACGGCTGCACCGTCGTGTGCGAGGGCGCCAACATGCCCAGCACCCCGGAGGCAATCGAGGTCTACCTGTCCAACGGTGTTCTGTACGGACCTGCAAAGGCTTCCAACGCCGGCGGCGTGGCTACCTCCGGTCTGGAGATGAGCCAGAACTCCGAGCGCCTGAGCTGGACTTTCGAAGAGGTCGACGCAAAGCTGAAGGGTATCATGGAAGGCATCTTCCATGCTTCCTACGACGCATCCGTGGCTGCCGGTTCTGAGGGCAACCTGATGGTCGGCGCAAACTGCGCAGGCTTCCTGAAGGTCGCTACCGCTATGATGGCACAGGGCATCACCTACTAAGTTTCTGCTGTAATTTTAAGAGCTGCGCCCGGCCGGGTGCGGCTCTTTTTGCGTTGGATCTCACTTGCATCATGAGGTTTTTTATCCGGAAACAACGTCAAATAAGGCGCTTTTCCCTGCAAAAGCGTCTTGCAAAACGGCAAGCAAAAATCCCGGAAAAGCTAGGCACGAAGCCACTTTTCCGGGATTTCTTTTTGGAGCTACTGACCTGATTCGAACAGGCGACCTGCTCATTACGAGTGAGCTGCTCTACCAGCTGAGCCACAGTAGCAGATTTTACATCTTCTGCAACAGGCAATATTTTATCATATTTCCGGCTTTCTGTCAAGGCCGGATTTTCTCCTTCCGGCCTGCTGCCGGAGCGCAATCCGGTTCAATTCATAAACCGCCATGCAGCACACGGCAAAAGCCAGCAAGGTACAGTCCAGCGGGACACGCCTCATCGGGATAACACGCCCAGGCAGGGTGCTGAATGCTTCTTCCGCCTGCTCCGGCAGGCCGAGGGTAAACAGCGCCAGCGAAAGCGGCAAGTGTACCAGCCGCGCCGCCAGCAGCGGACGCAGCGAGACTTCCTGCGGGCAGAGGGTACGCACCTGCAGCAGCACCGATGCTCCCTGCAGGCTGAGCGCCGCGCAGCACAGCATACTGGCCCACAGGCCGGTGCGGGCGGCGTAATCACATCCGGAGCACACCTCCAGCAACATGGCGGGCACCACTGCCAGCCTGGCCGGCAAAAACTGCCCGCAGCCTGCCGCCAGCAACCGGAAGTACAGCACGAAGCCGCAGAGTTTCAGGTAGGAAACGGTGGCCTGCGCGATCAGTTCATCCAGCCCCGGCAGCGGTTCTTCCGGAACAGCAGCGGTCTGCTCCGTGTCATCGCACCGGTGCAGGCGGCCAAGCAGCGCCGCCGTGAGATACCCCGCCAACAGCTGCGCGGCAAACAGCTGCACCCCCAGCACCCGGCTGCCCAGAAGCTGCCCGCCCACCGTCAGCACCACAAACGACGGCCCGGAGCAGATGCAGGCCGGCAGCAGCGCAGAAGCCTGTTCTGCCGTGAGCCGTCCGGTCTGCACGGCATCGCGTGTGGCAGCAGCCGCCGGGGCAAACCCGCCCAGGAAGCCGATGAGCAGCACGCCGCCCGCACTCCGGGCACCACTGCCCCGGATGCCGATAAGCCGGGCAGCCGGACAGAACAGGATTCCCAATGTTTCCCCTGCCCCGCTGCGCACCGTCAGCGACGAAACGATCAAAAACGGAAACAGCGACACCAGCAGCGGACCGCCGCAGAGCTGCAGCCCTTCACGGAGGGATACAGCACACAGTTCCGGCTGTGCAAAAACGAGCCATGCCGTCCCCACTGCCAGAAGAAAAAATACCGCCTGCCGGAATTTCCGATTCATAAGCCTGCCCTCCCCGTCCATATATATGTAGCAATCGGCCGCAGCCATGCCTGCGGGATGGGAGGGAGCGGAAATGCCGAACAAGCACAGCGGGCATCCGCATCCGCACCGCTGGCTGGCTGCACTGTTCCGCCAGCCGCCCAGAGGCTTTTACCGCACTCCGGCGGTCTATCTGAGCGGAGACCGGATGGAGATCGAACATTTCCGGGCAGTGCTGGCCTACGACGAAAACCGGCTGCGTCTGCGGATGCCCCGGGGAACCTTCACGGTCTACGGCGACGGGCTGAAGATCCTGACCCTGACCGCAACTCGGCTGACCGTGTGCGGGCGGTTTCTGCGCACCGACTTTTCCGACGAATAGGAGGGGCTTGTCCATGGAACCGGTTCGTTTTTGGGCGGCGGTGGAGTTCACCGCACAGAACGGCGGCACCGATGCTCTGCTCACTGCAGCCGCGCAGGCCGGGCTGCATCCTTACAATGTCTGCCCTTTGCCCGGCGGGTTTGAAGCCCACTGCGCTGCGTGGCAGTACCGCCGGTTCGCGGCGCTGGCCCGGAAAAACCGCGTCCGGCTGCGGCTACTGAAAAAGCAGGGGCTGTATTTCGTTTTGCGTCCGCTTTTGCGGCGGGTGGGGCTATGGGCCGGGTTTGCGCTGTTCGTGCCGCTGTTGCTCTGGGCGCAGGGGTTCATCTGGGCGGCAGACTACAGCGCCCTGACCCCCGGACAGGCCGCCCGGGCAGCGGCCGTTCTGCGAGAGAACGGCCTACAGCCCGGCTCTGCCGTGACCGAAGAAAAGCTCACCGCAGGCGAATATGCCCTGCTGCGCAGCGGCGAGTTTTCCTGGGTGAGCCTGAATTTTGCCAAAGGGCGTCTGGAAGTGGAAGCTGCTGCCGCAGCCCCAAAACCAGACATTGCCGCCGGAACGCTGCACGGCATCCGGGCGAAGTGCGGCGGCGTGGTGGTGAGCACCAACCTTGTCAGCGGCACGATGCTGGCCAAGCCCGGCCAGACGGTGGAAGCCGGGCAAGGGCTGATTGGCACGGCACGCAGCGAGCGGGACGGAACTTTGATCTTTGTGCCCGCCGCCGGGACGGTGCGGGCGCAGTTCGAGTGGAGCGGCTCCCGGCAGATTGCTCTGACCGAGCCGATCCTGCAAAAGACCGGGCGCAGCGTTTCCTCGTACCGGCTGAGCTGCTTCGGACAAGCGATTTCGCTGCCTGCCGCAAAGGTGCCGGAACAGGCCGAGAAGCACACCCGGCACGTTCAGCCTGAGTTGTTCGGGCTGCTGCTCCCCTGCTCCGTACAGGAGGTGTGCCGCTACGAGCAGCAGGAAGTGGTTTTCCTGCGCACCGAAGAGCAGGCGGCGGCGCTGGCCCGGATGCAATGCCTGCAGGCGCTGTACGCTGCGTGGCCGGATGCCGAACTTCTCGCCCGAAAGGAAGACTGCACCGTCAACGGCGATGTGCTGGATTACACAGCGGTCTATACCATCGTGGCGGATATCGGAGCATAGGGACTCCTTCAGTCAAATCCTCCGGATTTGCCAGCTCCCTCTAAGAGGGAGCCTTACCGCGAAGGAAAACTTCCCAGCTTTGGGAAAAAACTTTCTCGCAGCACAAAAGCCTCCCTCGTTGAGGGAGGTGGCACGGCGTAAGCCGTGACGGAAGGAGTTTTTGTCGCACTGCCCTTACAGCAAAGGAGCCGCTGCACAATGTTCTGTGCAACGGCTCTGTTTTTACTGTTCTTCGTTTTCTGCTGCACTTTCCTGTGCGGCGCGCTGGGCCGCCTGTGCGTCATACTCGGCGATCAGGTCGTTCAGGTCGTACTGATACTTGCTGTGGCAGAAGTGGCACACGACCTCGCAGTTGGGGTCTTCGTCCCGCATTTTCACCAGTTCCTTGCGGCCAAGGCTGAGCAGCATCTCTTTGGTGCGCTCAGCGCAGCAGTCACACTGGTAGTGCACGTCCCGCTCGTCCAGCACATTGGGGTCAAAACCGGCCAGCGCCATCTGCATCATGTCCTCGGGGGTCTTGCCCTCGTGGAGCATGGCTGTGACGGAAGGCATGGCCGCGATGTTCTTTTCCAGCTGGTCGATCTCGGCATCAGTGGCACCGGGCAGCAGCTGCACCATAAAGCCGCCGGCGCACAGGATGGACAGGTCTTTGTCCACCAGCACGCCCAGTGCCATGACGGTGGGCACCTGCTCGCTGTAGGCGTAGTAGCTGGTCAGGTCTTCGGCGATCTCGCCGGACACCAGCGGCACCTGACCCACGGTCGGCTCTTTCTGCAGGCTGTTGTCGCGGATGACGGTGAGCACACCGTCTTTGCCCACAGCGCCGCCCACATCCAAGTGGCCGTTCGGCTTTGCGGGCAGCTCCACCAAGGGGTGATCGATGCAGCCCTTCACGTTGCCGGTGCCGTCGGTGCAGGCAATGACCACGCCCGCCGGGCCGCCGCCGGACACACGCAGGGTGATCTGGTCACGGTCGTCCTTGAGCATGGAGCCCATCAGGGCCGCGCCGGTGAGCAGACGGCCCAGTGCCGCGCTGCAGGTGGCGCTGGTGGTATGCAGCTTTTCCGCCGTGCGGACGATCTCAGTGGAGTCCACGCCGCAGAACACGACACCGCCGTTCTCCGACAGGCCGCGGATCAGATTTGCCATAGGTCAACCCTCCAATTGTGTATACTGCTTGACCGCGCAGAAGAAATAGCGCTGGCTCTCTTCGGTCAGGGAGCCGAAGGTTTCGCCGTCGCAGACGCTTTCCAGCGCAAAGCCGTGCTTTTCCAGCGTGCCGCGGATGGTGTCAAGGTCGTAGGTGTATTCATAGAACTGCTCATGGAAGTGCTCGCCGGTCTCGTGGTAGTCGATATCCACCGTGATCTCCACCCGGCGGTCGGCGGCATTGTAGTGGTTGCGCCACACACAGGCGGCGTCCTCTTCCTCAAAGGTGAACTCGTTGTCACCCAGCACGTTCTGATGCTTATAGGGAGTGTTCATATCAAAGAGAAATACGCCGCCCTTTTCCATAAAGAACCCGGCATTGGCGATGGCCGTATCCAGATCCGGGATATGGTTGAAGGTATCAAAGGTGGACACCGCGCCCCGGATGGTGCCGTACAGATCCAGTTTGAGCAGATCCTGCCGGAGCAGCAGCAGTTTGCCGGAAAGGCCAAGCTGCTCGGCCTTGTCCCGCACCACGCAGAGCATCTCTTCCGACTGGTCGATGCCGATCATATCATAGCCCGCCTGGGTGAGCATCAGGGTCAGTTCACCGGTGCCGCAGCCAAGGTCGGCAAGGATGCCGTCATGGATACCGTGGGCGTCCAGCTTTTCGCGGATATGGGTATAGAGGGCATCGTAATCGGCCTCGCCGTTGAACTCATCGTAAAAATACGCAAACTCGTTGTAAGCCATGGCGTTACTCTTCCCCTTCGGTATACTCGGCCTCGACAGCGGCGTTGAGCACCGCTTGCAGCTCCGGGATGCCGTAGCCGTTTTCGCCGCTGGTCAGCACCACCTTCTGGCAGCCGTAGGGGCGGCAAAGGGTCTCGAACTCTTCCAGCGTTTTGACCAGCTGGCTCTTTTTGAGCTTGTCGGCCTTGGTCAGAGCCACCACGTAGGGGATCTGGTGGTAGTGCAGGTAGCGCAGCATCTGCAGGTCATCGGCGCTGGGAGCGTGGCGGCAGTCCAGCAGCTGCACCAGCAGGGTGTGGTGGCGCGGAGCCTCGAAGTAGCTGTTGATAAGGTCGTCCCAGCGCTCGCGGTCAGCGTTGCTCACCTTGGCGTAGCCGTAGCCGGGCAGATCCACAAAATAGCAGTCGTCCACCGAATAGAAGTTGATGGTGGCCGTTTTGCCGGGCGTGCTGGACACACGGGCAAGGTTCTTGCGGGTGCACAGCTTGTTGATGAGGCTGGACTTGCCCACGTTCGACCGCCCCGAAAAACTCAGCTCCGGGCGGTCGCTCTCGGGCAGCTGGCTGGAAATGCCGTAGCTGGCAATGAAATCAGCTTTGTTGAAGTTCATGGAGCTGTTCCTTTCTTGTGGTACATCTTTCAAATATATCCCGTCGGGACAGATTCTCCCGGACAGCGGCCTCGCCCTCTCAGTCTCGCATTCGCTCGACAGATTCCCCTTTTTGTCGCTTGCGCGACATCTTCCCCCGGCCGGGGGAAGTCTTTCCTCAAAGTGGGAGCCTTTGGCAATCCACATACAGTGCATCTTTATGCCAAGGGCTCTCCCTTTGGGAGAGCTGTCACCGCAGGTGACTGAGAGGGCGAGGATGCTTACAATTCTCTCATTTCTCAGAGAAACTCCCGACCCGCAGGCCGGGCAGATTCCTGACCTGACTCAGCACACCGCGCCGGTCTGGGGCTTGTCCGCTGCGGGCGGCACATGGGCGTTCTCGGCGGGCTTTTTCTTTGCATGGGAGCGGCTGGGTGCCTTGACCTTTTTCGGGTTCTGGGGCTTGAGCAGCGCCGCAGCCAGCACCTGCGTCAGGTTCTGCATGGGCAGGAAGGTCAGGTTCTTTTTGACCTCGTCATCCACTTCGTACAGATCCGGCTCGTTGTCCTTGGGGATGAGCACGGTCTTCATGCCCTCGCGGTAAGCGGCCATGCTCTTCTCCCGCAGGCCGCCGATGGGCAGCACATTGCCGTGCAGGGTGATCTCTCCGGTCATGGCCACATCGCCGCGCACCGGGATGCCGGACAGGCAGGACACCAGCGCCGTAGTCAGGGTGACACCGGCGGAGGGGCCGTCCTTGGGCACCGCACCTTCCGGAGCGTGGATGTGCAGGTCGCACTTCTTGAGCCGCTCGGGGTCGATGCCGTACTCGTCGGCGTGGACACGCACCCAGGTGATAGCCAGCTGGGCGCTCTCCTTCATCACGTCTCCCAGCGAACCAGTAACGGTGATCTTGCCGCTGCCATTGTCGATGACCTGCACCTCGATGGGCAGGGTCTCGCCGCCCACACTGGTCCATGCCAGACCATTGGCGATGCCGACGGCATTGGTGCGGTTGAGGAAGTCCGGCTTGACGAAACGGGGGCCGAGCAGGCTTTCCAGCGTGGTGCCGGTAACGGACACGCTCTCCGCCTCGCCGGAAGCGATCTTGCGGGCACACTTGCGCAGCACGCTGGTGATGGTGCGCTCCAGATTACGCACGCCGGCCTCGCGGGTGTAGCCGTCGATGATGCCGTAGAGGGCGCTCTGGCTCAGGGTGACCTTGCCGGTCAGTCCGCAGGCCTTGAGCTGTTTGGGCAGCAGGTGCTTGCGGGCAATGTTGTATTTTTCCACACGGGTGTAGCTGGGCAGCTCGATGACGTCCATACGGTCGCGCAGCGGGCCGGGGATGCTGCCCAGATCGTTGGCGGTGGTGATGAAGAGCACATGGCTCAGGTCAAAGGGCAGATCAATGAAGTGATCGTTGAAGGTGCTGTTCTGCTCGGGGTCCAGCGCTTCCAGCAGAGCAGCGGCGGGGTCGCCCCGGAAATCGCCGGCCAGCTTGTCGATCTCATCCAGCAGGATGAGGGGGTTGGAACTCTTTGCGCTGATGATGGCATTGATGATCTTGCCGGGCATGGCACCGATGTAGGTGCGGCGGTGGCCGCGGATCTCGGCTTCGTCCCGCACACCGCCCAGGCTGATGCGCACATACTTGCGGCCCAGACTTTCGGCGATGGAGCGTGCAATACTGGTCTTGCCGACACCCGGAGGGCCGACAAGGCAGATGATCTGCGCCTTGACGTCCGGTGCCAGCTTGCGCACGGCCAGCGTCTCGAGGATGCGGTCCTTGACCTTCTTCAGCCCGTAGTGGTCGCGGTCCAGGATCTGCTGGGCGCGGCCGATGTCCAGATCATCCACGGTAAAGGTGTTCCACGGCAGGTCAAGGCAGGTGTCCAGATAGGTGCGGATGACCGTTGCCTCCTGGTTGCTGCCCTGCATCTTGGAAAGACGGTCCACTTCCTTGAGCAGCTTCTTCTCGCTGTCCTCGGCCAAATGCAGGTCCATGATCCTCCGGCGGTATTCGTCGGCTTCGGCGTGGGTATCGTCGCCCTCGCCCAGCTCGTCGCTGATGATGTGCAGCTGCTCGTGGAGATAGTAGTCCCGCTGGTTTTTGTCCATGGACTCGTTGACCTTTTCCGCGATCTCCTTTTCCAGCTTCATCACCTGGCACTCACGGCGCAGCATCTCGATCAGCTTTTTCAGGCGGCCGTTCAGGGTGCCTTCGTCCATCACGGCCTGTTTGTCCTCATAGCGGAACAGCAGGTTGGCCGGCATATACTCGCTGAGGAACTCCGGGTCGTCGCTGGAGACGATGGCAAACACCACGTCCTTGCCCAGACGCGGGTTCATGCCGAGGTATTCGTCAAAGCCGGCCTTGAGAGCGCGCAGAAGCGCCTCAGTTTCCACAGCTTCGTCAGCTTTGGCGGCGCGCACCGGAGCCGGGCGCACGGCAGAGAGCAGAAAATCGCCGCTGGTGTCCAGCGAGGTGAGCTTTGCGCGGTATTTGCCCTCCACAAGGACCTTTACAAGGTCATTGGAGACGCGCAGCACCTGCTTGACCTCGGCGACAACGCCGTAGGTATACAGATCCTGCTGGGCGGGGTCGTTGGTCTCCATCTCCTTCTGTGCCACCAGAAAGACGTTGGAGTTATTGGCCATGGCCCATTCCACGGCGGCGATGCTCTTCTCACGGCCAACCTCGAAGTGAACAAGGTTGTTCGGGAACACCACAAGGCCGCGCAGGGCGATGGTGGGTAAGTGAAGCTCGCGGCGCTCCACCTTGATGGTAACTTTTTCAGACATGATGCAAACACCTCCCGGCGGCCGCACTTTCCCGATGCGGCAGCCCTGTAAGCTTGGGGTCTAATATCAATGATATGGTTTGTTTCTTTATTATACCGATTTCCGGGCAAAATGCAACCTTGCCCGGAGGGGCGTTGGTTATTCGCCCCGTTTTTCCTGTGTGTCGAAGCCCATCTTGCCCAATGCCGGCAGGATGGCGCGGAGGGTGACGGAGGTCAGCGCGCCCATGACGAGACCCAGCACCAGCATGACCGGCGCATAGTACAGCGACAAAGACGACGAGATGATGACGCCCGCGCCCAGCAGCTGGCCGATGTTGTGCGCCAGCGCACCGCACACGGACAGGATAAACCACGTGGGACGCACCGGCAGCAGATAATACAGCACCCACATCACCAGCAGGGACAGCAAACCCCCGCACAGGCTGAGGAAGCCCGCCGTGAAGCCGGACACCAGAAAGACGAACAGCGCTTTAAGCACATCCAGGATCAGTGCCTGCCGCGCCCCCATGAAGAACAGCGCGTACATGACCACGATGTTGGCCAGACCCAGCTTCATGCCGGGCAGAAGACCCGGGATGGTGAGCGTGCCTTCGATGAAGGACAGCGCCATGGCCAGCGCAAACAGCAGGCCGGACAGGGCGATGTGCCGTGTCTTTTCATAGCCGCGATGATTTTTTGGCATATGCTGCTCCTTTATTCCTCGGTGCTCTGTGCCTGCTCGTAGGCTTCCTGCTCTTCCATGGCGGCTTCCCATGCGGCAAACAGCTCTTCCTGATGGAAGCGCAGGTCGCTCAGCTCGTCGCTCTTCTGGCGCAGCAGGTCGGGGTCGTTGTACACTTCCGGGGAGTTGATCTCGTTGTCCAGCTCCACTTCCCGTGCGCCGCAGGCTTCCATCTCATCCTCGCAGGCCTTGATCTTCGCCCGCAGCTCAGCGCGGCGGCGGCGCTGCTCCTTGCCGTAACCAGCCTTTGCAGGTTCGGCTGCTTTCTGTACGGCCTGCACCGGGGCGGCGCGTCCCATGAGGGCGTCGTAGCTGGGATAGATGGTGGCTTTGCCGTCCTCAAGATAGAGGATGGGGCAGGCAAGGCTGTTCATCAGGTGGCGGTCATGGGTCACCATCAGCAGCGTGCCGGTGTAGGCCATCAGGGCTTCGGTCAGATTTTCGCGGGTGTAGATGTCCAGATGGTTGGTCGGCTCGTCGAGGAACAGCAGGTTTGGCCGCTCCAGCACGATCTCAGCAAAGCGCAGACGGGCCAGCTCGCCGCCGGAAAGATTCTCGCAGGGCTTGAACACCGTCTCGCCCCGGAAACCCAGCTTTGCCAGATGGCTGCGCACTTCCAGCTCGGTCATGCGGGGGTACTTGTTCCAGATGACATCAATGACTCTGCCCTGCCCCAGACGGTTCTGCTGCTGGGCAAAGATACTGGGCCGCGCGCCGGTGCCCAGCCGCACCATGCCGCCGGAGGGGCGGCGCTTACCGTCCAGCACCTGCATCAGGGTGGATTTGCCCGCGCCGTTGGGGCCTGCGATGATGAGCCGCTGGCCGCGGCATACCGTATAAGTAAAAGGTTCCAGCAGGGTGCGGTCGCCGATTTTAATGGTCAGATTTTTCATCAGAACCAGCTCGTTCCACGGCTCCACATCGTACTCGAAGCGGAACTTGAGCTGGTTAGTCTCGTCCTTGGGCGCCTCGGTGATCTCCAGCTTTTCCAGCTGTTTGCGGCGGCTCTGCGCCATTTTTGTGGTGGAAGCACGCACAAGGTTGCGGTCCACATAGTCCTGCAGTTTTTCCGCCAGCGCCACATCGGCGTCGTGCTGCTTCTGGCGCAGGGCATCGGCGGCTTCCTTCTGGGGCAGGTATGCCGAGAAGTTGCCTTTATAAGTGGTCATGGTCTGGAAGGAGACCTCCCAGATCTTCGTACACACATTATCAAGGAAATACCGGTCGTGGCTGACCACCATCACGGCGCCGGAGTAGCCCTTGAGGTAATTTTCCAGCCACTCCATGGTGGCGAAGTCCAGATGGTTGGTTGGCTCGTCCAGAATGAGGACGTCCGGTTTTTCCAGCAGCAGCTTTGCCAGCCGCAGGCGGGTCAGCTCGCCGCCGGAAAGCACAGCGATGTTCTTTGTCCAGGTATCCTGCGCAAAACCCATGCCGGACAACACCTTTTTGATGTTGACGTCCATGTTGTAGCCGTCTGCGGCATCCACGATGCTTTGCAGCTGCTCGTGCTCGGCCAGCAGAGCGGCGTTGTCGGGCTGGGCGGCCATTTTGCGCTCCAGGATCTGCATCTTTGCCATGGCGTCCAGCACCGGGGCAAAGGTGGAACGCATCTCGCCGTAAATATCCAGTGTTGCATCGAGTTTTGCGTTCTGCGCCAGATACCCCAGCGTCACGCCGTGGGTCACGCTGAACTCGCCATCGTAGTCCTGATATTCGCCGGTGAGGATCTTCAGCAGGGTGGTCTTGCCCGCGCCGTTCTGCCCCACGATGCCGATGCGGTCTTCCCGCTCGACACTGGCGGTGACGTCGTGCAGGACGACCTTTTCGCCAAAGCTCTTTCCTAATTTTTCCAGATGTATCAGCATAGTTCAAAAATCCATTTCATTTGCGCGCTCAGCACTGGTGGCGGCGGTTCTTCTGACCCACGTTGGTCAGCTCTTCGTCCTCCATCACCAGCGGATACAGCTCTTCCAGACTTGCGATCTCGTAGGTGGGCACCACCTTGCCGGGGTTCTCGGCGTGATGCGGGTTGAACCAGCAGGTGTCCAGCCCGGCATTGGCGCCGCCCTGAATGTCGCTGGTCAGGCCGTCGCCCACCACCAGAACGTGTTCCCGGTTCTCCACGCCCAGCGCCCGCAGCGCCGCATCAAAGATCTTGCGGCTGGGCTTTTCGGCGTCCATCTTCTCGGAGACGAACACATCCTCCATGAAGTTGAGCACGCCGGACTCCGCGATGCGGCGGGTCTGCACCTTCTGGAAACCGTTGG
>OIXL01000985.1_pt1 | contig 12052 bp, 9 predicted proteins | sample 1587761 | NCBI WGS metagenome assembly OIXL01 (sample SAMN03283246) | human gut metagenome | biome: human-associated habitat; material: feces | host: Homo sapiens | place: Peru | collected 2012 | reverse complement strand
AGCAAGAATGCCCATGTCGAGCGCAAGAAGAGTAAGATGACCTTCGTAGTCGATCACAAGCCTACCCGCCAGGAGGAGAAGGAGATTGAGACGGAGATGAATCGCCTGATAGAGCTTGATATGCCAGTAACTTACGAGTTCGTAGATCGTGATCACATTCCAGCAGAGGTGAAACTCGATCGTTTGCCTGATGATGCTAGTGATACCTTGCGTCTGGTTCGTATCGGTGATTATGATGTTTGTCCATGTATTGGCAAGCATGTCCGTTCAACAGTTCAGATTGGCAAGTTCGTATTGCTTGGTACCAATTGGGATGAGCATGCGCATTCATTGCGTATCCGTTTCAAGATTGTGCAATAATATGAAATAAGCAGCAATGGAGTAGTAGCCCCATTGCTGCTTTTTTTCTTATATATCATCACCGCTTTCTTTCTTTTTATGTTTATTTTATTGCTTAGATGAGAAAATAAGAGCAAAGGTTGCGTGAAATCCAAAAATAATTACTATCTTTGCAATATCTTATATTATAATAGGAGAATATAATTATGGCAAAAGATAATCGGAGAAGACTGCCGGCTGGCATACAATCTTTCAAGGCAATCAGAGAAGAAGGATATCTCTATGTGGATAAGACAGACATTATCTGGCAATTGGTGAACCATGGCGACAAGTATAATTACCTGAGCCGTCCTCGCCGATTCGGCAAGTCTGTGCTTATTGATACCCTTCAGGCTTATTTTGAAGGAAAGAAAGAACTCTTCAAGGGGTTGAAAATCATGGAGCTGGAAGAAAAATGGAACAGCCATCCCGTTATCCGCCTTGATATGAGTGGAGCAGGAGCAGATGCGGATTCCATCAAGTCTTACCTCAATAATATCTTCAAAGATTATGAAAAGGAATATCAGGTTGATGTTAGTGCAGAAGATTCTCTATCCGTGCGGTTAGATAACATCATCAAGGCAGCTTACCGTGTAACAGGAATGCCGGTTTGCGTTCTTATCGACGAATACGATTCTCCTTTGCAGCATTCTTGGAAAACTCCTGAGCATGAATCATGTACATCCGTCTATCGGTCGGTATTTGCCGTGCTCAAGATGGCTGATCAGTACGAAAGATTTGTCTTTATTACGGGTATCACCAAGTTTACACAGATATCCCTGTTCTCGGTGCTCAATAACCTGACCAACATCAGTTTCTTGCCGGAATATGCAGCTCTCTGCGGAATTACAGAGGAGGAAATTGGAGAGAACTTCCAGCCCGAACTGGAAAAGATGGCCAAGCGTAATAATTGGACGGTGCAGGAAACTCATGCCAATCTGAAAGATTATTATGATGGTTATCATTTCAGCGACGACAATATGGTAGATATCTACAATCCATATAGTCTTATCAATGCTCTGGCGCAATCCAAACTCCGTAACTTCTGGGCATCCTCTGGTGCAACCTCTCTGTTGTCTAAGTTTGTGAAGGATATAGAGATACGGCTCAATGATTTCGAGGATTGTGTGATTTTGCGCAATGTCATCGAAATGTCGGATGTGACGGGAGGAGGTGCTGAGCTTTTCCTATATCAGTCGGGGTATCTTACTTTCAAGTCTGTAGAAGGTAATGTATATCACCTAGGGTTCCCTAATGAAGAAGTGAAGCAGGCGTTGTATGAATGTGTGTTGCCAGCCCTGACTATGAGGCAGGAGACAGATACCCAGTCACTCCAGGCTCAGCTATACTTATATTTGGAGAATTGCAATCTGGAAAAAGCAATGAAGGCTCTTAAGGCATTGATAGCTGATGTGCCGTATAGTAACAAGAAACTTGCCTCGATGGATATGGAAGAGCGTTATCGCCTTATTATCAGTACAATACTCAATGCTATTGGCATGCGGGTAGATGTGGAGCGAATGCTTTCCACAGGAAGAATTGACATCCTGGTTAGGGCAACTCGCTATATCTATGTGATAGAGTTGAAACTGAAAAACAATGGTGGAAAGGAAGCTGCTGTACAGCAAATACTTGCCAACCAATACATGGAACCATTCCAGGCAGACAAGCAAGAGGTCGTAGGACTTGGTATTGAACTTGATGAAGAGGGTAAAGGACTGCTTGATTGGAAAGAAGTCAAAAACATTACATGAAAATGAAAACTCCCATCAAATTCAAGGAATATATATGGTTGGTGAAGACCATCCTGTTCTAGTCCGATACATCTACTATCTTATAGCAGGAGTGATTGTTGAGCTTTCGCATACGTAAATGTTTTTTCTCAAAAAAAGTATCAAAGTATCATTGGCTGCATGTATATTACTGATACATAATGATTTACAAAATGAGACTTCCAAATATGTTTACAAAGAAGTATCATGGAAGTATCATGAATCGCATAGAAGTATCATAAAATTCAGGTAAGTTGCTTGCAAAAAAGCCTTTTTTGAGGATTTTTGTCTAGAAAAACAGGAGTAAAAACTAAGAAATGTCTACTATTTCAGTTCTATAAAATTGATAATGTCTACTATTTCAGTTTTATAAAACTGATAGTGTCTACCTTTCTAGTTTATTTAGTATGTCAATATTAACCAGGAATAAGTTGGAAGACTGACAATTGTAGTTAGGAATAAGCACATTGGTTGGTCCCTGAGTGCCCGCTACACGGGCACTCAGAGACCATGTGATGGGCATCGCCAGAACAAGTGATGGGCACTCATTGCCCGTCCTGTGGGTATCGAGTGCCCATTCTATGGGATGACTTTTTGGGCACTATTTTAAGTAAGCAAATTCGTATTTTTTCTATATGTAGTTGACTACAATTTTGTGTTTTTGTACAATGCTTTATGGTGATTTGATGATACTTCTATCGAAATCATGATACTTCTATGATACTTCTTTGTAAATATATTTGGAAGTGTCATTTTGCAAATCGTTATGTATCAATAATTTATCTGCAAACAATGATACTTTGAGACTTTTTTCAAGAAAAAAACATTTATGTGCGATGGATAAAGGGGTGGGTGAATCTGCGTCATTTGTAAGCGACTCCTCGCATCATTTTCCAGAAAAATACAGAAAGTTAGAAAATAATCTCTTGAAAGCTTGCCAGTCTCATTCCTTTTTCTTATATTTGCACCCATAAATATCAGTATATTGAAGATAAAGGCTGATATAAGAGATAAATATCATTATAATGATAGATAAATAAATAGAAGATTATGGCAGATTTATATGAATATTCTACTCCAGAGTTGGTACGCTTGCTGGGAGTAAGATTCAAGGAATATAGAATGCGATGCAATCTCACCCAAAAGGAGGTTGCCGAGCTTACGGGGCTTGGCTTGACCACCATCCACAAGTTTGAGAATGGAACGGCAGGTAATCTTTCGCTTTCCACTTTTCTTCTCTTGCTGAAGGTGGTGGGGCAGATTGATGCCATCAATGATGTGCTTCCAGAACTTCCTCCATCACCTTATCTGATGAGAAAGGAGGAGAAGAAGGCACAGAGAATACGTCATACTAAATTATAACTGGCCATGGTAAATACTTTGAGAATAACAGCCGTCTCTTTGATGATAGCTTTACCATGAGCTTTATTTATTATGGGAATATAATCATCCATTGTGCAATGTACTTGTTATATATCAGCTATATCAACGAGGCAACCAACTTCGCTGAAAGCCAAGGTGGCGGCGGTAGCGACATCAAAGACTGGGGACGTGAGAAGGACGAAGATGAGATAGAATGGATAAGACGATGCTTGCGACAGGCGACAAAGATGATGAAGCCAATGAAGAGAAAAGGCTTGAGTAGATAAAATATTAAGGGAGGAGCGCAAACCTTGATGCGTCACCTCCCAAATACTTTTACATCTCGCAAATATTCTTAAGAACTATCATCGTAGTAATACCTTGAATATAAGACGAGCGAGATCCGTATGAATTATGAGAACAACCTTAATAGTGACCCGCAAGAAAATTTTTACAGGGCCGATGCATTATCTATAAACTGTTTTATAATAGCCTTTCTTTCCATAGCATTGTTGACAATACATATTACCATGGCAAGTTATACAATTCTCATAGTTATTACCATACCATCTTTTACCTTTTCCTTGGCAATATGTACATAATCCCGTTCCTCCACATCCAATACATGGAATCCATTCTTGTACAGGTTGAAGTTGACGTGTCGGAGTACTATTATTGGAAGAATTAGAAGATGTACTTGTGCTCGATGAATTAGAGGATGTATTTGTGCTTGACGAATTAGATTGATTGATATTGTCCCCTGGATGGTAATAGACACCTAATTCTCTAAGTTGTTTTGCACAATGCTCATCTTCTTCTCCATATGTTTTCCAATTTACATCCATTCCTTTTTTTAACCAATAGATAGCTTCTTGTTTATCTTCATCTTTATAATGTAAACCAAGAGAGTAACATGCTGAACTGCTTCCGTTGAATGCTGCTTTTTTAGCCCATTTAATATATAAGCTTTCGTCTTTAGATACACCGTAATCACCGTTATGATATAGTTCACCTAAGTCATTTTGAGCGATGACATCTCCGCTATTTGCAGCTTTTTTTAGCCAATAAACATATTTTTCATCGTCTTTGGTGGCACCGTCCCAACCGTGTTTGTATGTCCAAGCGATATGACGTTGGCTTACAGCATCTCCTGCTTCAGCCATTCTTAAAGTTTCTGCGTCTTGCCCATAAAACGACGCAGAAAAACAAATTGCAAAAAGCAAAATAAATAATCTATTCATAGTTTCTCTTATTTTTTAGTATAGGCATCCTCTTACCATTTCATCAGCATAAGGACTGCCATCAAAAATTGTTTTTTTATTAGTAAACTCTTTTTCTGTTCCATAGAACATTAGCCATGGCATATCTTGTTGTTTAGAGAAACTTATTCCCTCTTCAAATAAGGTCCTGTCTCCTCCACATTCAAACATAAATCTGTTCAAATCGTGGTTGTCAAGAAATTGCCATAGTTGGAATCCCGTAGGATAGCGAGCCAAATGTAACTTCACTTCTTCGTGAAGTTTTCGATTATTCACAATAGACTTCGCATAATGTGCAGCCTCACAGAGAAGCTGTTGATAGCAAAAGTCCAAAACCCCATCAAACACTCCTACATATTCAAGTTGTCGTGCTTCTTGCTTGTTGTAACGTAGACTATTGATGAAATAGCGGATAAGGTTATGAGGCTTAAAGTCCATCCTTCCCCACACTTCTCCAATCAGCCTGACATTAGGATGTTTAGCTTTTATGTGTTCTGTAAAGTATTTCCAGAAAGCATAACATGGTCCTGTGGCATGGTCCAAACGAATAGCATCAAAGCCCATATCACATAAATCAAGTGCTTTTTGCGTCAAATATTGCTGCACATCTTTGTTTTTTGAATTGAACATAGGCAAGTCTTCAATACCTGCAAAACACTTATACGTTCCGTTAGACTTATAACAGAACCAATCCTTATGCTTTCCTTCACTAAACAAGGTGCAAGACTTGTGGCAATGATTAGCCACAAAATCTGCAACAATAACCATACCTTGCTTATGAACTTCTTTCACCAGTTCCTTCACATCAGCTTTTGTCCCGAAATGAGGGTCAACCTGTTCAAAGTCCACTATATGATAGCCATGATAAGCGGCAGTCTTATAGAAAGGAGTTAGCATAATTCCAGACATGCCAAGCCCTTGAATATAATCAAGATGCGCGATTATACTCTTAATGCAACCGCCTTTGAAGTTACCATTGGCATCTTCGTCTCTTATGGGAAAGAAGCGGTCTATCATTATATGATATATCCTTTCTTGCTTCATTTGCAGAAATCATCTTTTGTTCGCAGAATATCCTTTAAATCCAAGTGAATCACGAATGCCATTGCCAAAATGGCAATAATACAGATAATACCAATTACAGCAAGCACTGTCATTAAAGTCATAAAACAACATGTTGTCATATCTTCAATTATTTAAAAGTGTAACAAATAAACCAATGATGGTAACCAATAAAGTTAGTACTCCAACCAATAGAACCCAAATATTCATATTATGGAGAAAGGCTATCTCCATTGAATTTTTCCTTGGAATTACGACTTCTCGTATCTCGTTAAACATGCGATGCAGACGGAATTGTTCTACAAAATAGTCCATACGCATATCCATTTCTGTCAGATTGAATAATTTGCCATATAAGAAATCAGAAATCTCTCCAAATGAATCCTCTATTTCTTGGGCTGACAAATGTCTATGTCTCAATTTGAAACGTTGTAACCTCAACTTAATGACAATTAACATACTAATGTCAAGTAACGTCGGTAATTCTCTTTTCAATTTTCCCGTAAGTACTTGTTCATGATGCTTCAAAGAACAATAATATGGAGACCCCTTCTTTATATGAACTATGGTCTCATCATCTGCCCAATATTTTTCAACCTTATTATTACTGTATGCCATATTAACAATCCGTCTTACAGCATTTCTATCAGCCATCATAAAATTATCATTCGCATATAGCATTCCATATACAAAATGTGTGTTTGGTACAGAAGACTCTTGTACCAAACCATTCCGTTGCAACAAACCAATATTTTGTCGCAAATAATCATCTATCGGGCTTTGTTTATGATTCTGATAGTATTGTGTCATAAACTCGCCATTAATAGTAGCTAAAGTATTTTGAGTGGCAGTAACATTTATGCTTTGTGTACTCACATCAATAACAGTGTATGATAATTGAATATTCCTCCTTTTTTGTCCCTCCAATTCCAATAAGATAATGCGAAGCCAATCGTACAAGTGTGTTCCAAAGCCATATTCATTCTTGCAAAGTCCATTTCTACCTCTTTCAAAGAATGCTTTCTTTAGATTGACTATATCAAACTCCGTACAAAAGTCAAGACTTGAATATTGAGTTTTCTTTCCAAAGACTTTATCTACAGAAACTTTCAAAACAAGGAAATATTGGTGGCAACATTTCTTTCCCAAGTTCAATTCCATTAGCAATGGAGTAACCGTTATTTCTCTAACGACAGTATCAACCCCATTGTAACAAGAACGAAAAAAGAATACATTAGAAGAGACAGGATATATATCGGCACTACCTTCACTTACCCAACAACGACATGACGCATTAGGATAAAGCACAAATGGAGTATTCAATGCTGTTACTCTATCATCATTTTTGTCCTCTTTGGTCTGCAGACAAACATACTTTGCCTTTAGTCTGCGAAGTGGAACAAGAAAGGCCATTGATAACATATAAACATTTTGTGCCATACTTATAACCATCATGCCATCTGGCTTCCTTTATGGCGATGTTTATACTCAGTTATCTGTATATATACATGAAAGCGTGGAGCCAGTCCTGTCACTCGTTCCACTTGTTAAGGCCTTCGCATTGCCCTGTTCGTCCGAAACGAGCAACGCCGAAAGCCCCACGCCAGTGTAAGTATATAAAAAGCACTCTTGACAACGAACAAAAGAATCGCTCGAAGCCAATGAGGACTGTATACAATACACCTCATGAGGCGTTCCCGTTGCTTTGTCTTTGACGAACAGTTGAGAGTTTGCGAAGTTCTAACAAGTCAAAACCAAAGCGTACAGTTACGCCTTATATGTATATATGTCTGCCCAACCTCTGCCCATTCGGGCTTTTCGGTATTGGTATAGACGTTACAAAGGTAACACTTTTATCTTGAAAACCACTTTGTTTGGCTGGCAAAATTTGATTTTAAGGCCTGATTTAACATTATTAAATACAAATATACTAAAGAAATCTACTTTTGCGTGAATTTTCTTACTCAAAAGTTTGTATTATCAAAGATTATTCGTACCTTTGCAGCACGAGAACCCGCCAAGCCTCTCAACGATGCTCAAATGTGCGGGTCGTTTTTGTTTTTATAGGTATATGGCAACAAAAATTCCGTTTATAAAAACATATTCCACACCCCAAGAGCTGGTGCAGCTACTCAAGACAAGAGGTATGGAAATAACCGATGAGGAAAAGGCTCAGCATTATCTTTCACACATCGGTTACTATCGTTTGTCTGCCTATATGTATCCATTGCTTTCAATTCCCAAGGAGCAAAATCTATTTAAGCAAGGTGTAACTTTCAGCAAGGTTATGATGCTGTATCGCTTTGACAAGAAACTGCGTTTACTTCTATTCAATGAAATTGAAAAAATAGAGGTCGCCGTGCGTTGCGCTATCATCAACTTTGGAACGGAAATGATAGGCAACCCTTTTTGGATGACTGATGCCAACAATTTCTTAAATCCGTCCAAGTTCAATCGCTCTATACATCTTATAGAAGATGAACTGAACCATACAAAAGAGGATTTCATCAACCATTTCAAAGAAACATATACTAATCAGTACCCACCTTCATGGATGCTGACCGAAATATTGCCATTTGGTGTAATCACCAATATTTATTCTAACATCAAGAATAAGAAGATAAAGAAACGTATCGCACAGTCATTTGGCTTGCAAGTTGCTCCTTTTGAGTCTTGGCTTACCATTATCACAGTAACAAGAAACTCATGTTGTCATCATGCACGTGTATGGAATAGGACATTCTCTATTCGTGCAACTATGCCTATCAGAATGTCACGTCCTTGGATTTTTTTGCCAACAGACCCATTGAAAGTGTACTTTGATATCTGCATCATCAAGTATTTCCTTGATATTATATCGCCTAACAATGATATGTTAGTCAAGATGCAAACGCTATTTTCCAATTATCCGGAGATAAATCTGGCAGCTCTTGGATTTCCGAATGGATGGGAGAGCGAACCTTTATGGACGCAAGGGATGTAAGTGCTCTTGCCCTAAGAATTCAAGAATTGGAAAAAGAAAATGCCAGACTTAAAGCGATTCTTGACAAGAATGGGATAGAATATGAAAGTTTAGAATCAAAGACTTATAACTCTAATCGTATAGAAGCAGCATCAGTTTCTATATGCCAATTCTCTTTACAAGAAAAAGTTTCTATATTTCAAAGTGTATTCCAAGGTCGTGATGATGTTTTTGCTAAGCGTTGGTATAGTAGTACGACCCAAAAGTCTGGCTATCAGCCTGTATGCACGAGAGAATGGAATCGAGAATTTTGCGATAAACGAAAATATAAGTGTGCGGATTGTCCCAACAGGCAGTTCGCTCCTTTGACATACAATGACGTTTTCAATCATCTTGCTGGAAAGGATGTATGGGGACGTGATGTTATTGGACTTTATCCAATACGAAAGGACAATACTTGCTGTTTTCTTTGCACAGACTTTGATGACAAAAGCTGTGAACATGGCTACAAGAATGATGTGCTTTCTTTTGTAAATGTTTGCAAAACTTGGAATGTGCCTTGTTACATCGAGCGCTCACGTTCTGGCAATGGAGCTCATGCGTGGATATTCTTTGATACGCCAATAACAGCTTTCAAGGCACGAAAGTTAGGAAATGCCATTCTTACAGAGGCGATGAATAGTGATGTCCATCTTTCTTTCAGGTCATACGACCGTTTCTTTCCTAACCAAGACACTTTGCCTGAAGGAGGTCTTGGCAATCTTGTAGCCTTGCCTTTACAGGGGATGGCTCGCCGCAAAGGAAACAGTGTGTTTGTTGATGAAGATTTCAATGCGTATGGTGACCAATGGGAATTGTTATCAAAAATTCGTAAGTTGTCGGAGGTAGAACTTGATATGTTGTTACGGCTTCACACTGTGCCAACATTGGGCGAACTCTCGAAGACCCGTGAGGCAAAGCCTTGGGAGACACCTCAAATGGATATGATGCAAACAGATTGTTATCCAAAGGAAATTGTGCTGACAAGAGCTAACATGCTATATATACCTTTGGCAAGTCTGTCTGCCAAATGCGTGAACGTTTTCAAGCGCATGGCTGCTTTCCGTAATCCTGAATTTTATGAGAAGCAAGGGATGCGCCTGTCTACGTATAATATTCCACGTATCATTTCGTGTTCGGAAATAACTGACGACTATCTTGTTCTTCCTCGTGGTTGTGAGGATGCGGTTCGTGACATCTTAAACCAGCATAATGTTAAAGTTATGATTTCAGACAAGACTAACCATGGGCGTAGTATAAAGGTTACATTCAGAGGAGGTCTTCGAGAAGAACAGCAAAAGGCAATGGAAGCTTTTGCTGGGCATAATGTCGGAACTCTATCAGCAACAACAGCGTTTGGAAAGACCGTGTTTGCCATCGGAATGATAGCAAAGAGAAAGGTCAATACACTAATACTTGTTCACAACAAGGCATTGCTTGAGCAATGGAAGGAGCGGTTGGAATCGTTTCTTAAAATTGATGAAACAATAGAAAAGCCTGAAACAAAACGAGGAAGAAAAACGAAATCCTCTGCCATCGGTTGTTTGTATGCAGGCAAGAACACGTTGCATGGAATCATTGATATAGCTTTGATACAATCTTGTTTAAATAATGGCGAAGTAAAGCCTTTTGTCAAGGATTACGGTATGGTGATAGTCGATGAATGTCACCATGTGTCCTCTGTCAGCTTCGAGCAAGTTCTTCGACAAGTGACTGCTACTTTTGTTTATGGTTTGACCGCAACTCCAATCAGAAAAGATGGGCATCAACCTATTATATTTATGCAATGCGGAAAGATAAGATTTACCTCTGATGCCAAGAGTCAAATGGAAAATCAAGGATTCAAACGCCTGCTGATTCCAAGGTTTACCTCGTTCCGAAGCATTACATCAGACCGCAAGACTTATGTTCAAATAACGCAAGAGTTATCCGAGGATAAGGTTAGAAATGAATTTGTTATGGAGGATGTCAAGGCTGCGATTCAAAAAGGACGAACACCTTTAGTGCTGACAACTCGTACAGCTCATGTCAAGGCGTTGGCACAAATGCTAATGCCATTTGCTGATCATGTTATACAACTCATAGGTGCAGACTCTGCTAAAGAAAAACGTCTTGCATTACAAAATCTACAGTCAATACCCACATCAGAATCACTTGTGATTGTAGCTACAGGAAAGTATGTAGGCGAAGGTTTCGATTATCCTCGCCTTGATATCCTGTTCCTTACTATGCCTATAGCCTGGAAAGGAAACGTGGAGCAATATGCAGGGCGTTTACATAGAGAATGTGAAGGAAAAAGCGAAGTATACATATATGATTATGTGGATATTCATGTTCCACTTTGCGACTCTATGTATCGTAAACGACTGAAAGGGTATATTAAAGCTGGATATGGAAAGAATGTGGCATCACCAGCACCTGACAAAAATCCTCAAGAACTGATATATGAGCGAAACAATTATGAAGCGACATTCCAAAATGATTTGGCAACAGCCAAGCATTCTATTGTTATCGCTGTACCGAAAGTGAAGTTCAAATATAACCCCTCTATCATGTCTGCACTCGCAAACCTTCTTCGTGATGGTGTTTCTGTGATTGTACATGTTAAAGAGGAAGGGGCTAATGAGATTGAACTGTCAAATGTTGGAATGGATGTGGTGTGCAACAAGGAACAAACTTTACAATGTGCCATCATAGACAAATCTATTGTTTGGTATGGAAATATCAACTTCTTTGGCTATAACTCGGAAACAAATAATGTTATGCGAATAGCTGACTACAAAATAGCTAACGAAATGATGGAAATACTATACTCAGCCACGGAAAACAAGGTAAATGAAACAAGGTAAATGAAAAAAGTTATACTTTACCTATATAATTAGCAAAGTAAAATATTTGTAGAATGCATTATAAATGAAAAAACTGCCAACTTTCAAATGTAATTGAAGGTTGGCTGTTTTTTCTTGCTCAAAAGTTTGTATAATCAAAGATTATTCGTATCTTTGCAGCACGAGAACCCGCCAAGCCTCTCAACGATGCTCAAATGTGCGGGTCGTGTTCCTTTTGATATATTGTTAATAATAATAAAAACACTTGCTTTCTGAAATATTATCTGTATCTTTGTACATTAATTATTAAGAGTAAGATTATGGCTTCAAAGAGATATCCTTTGGGAATACAAACGTTCTCCGAAATCGTGAAGGGGAATTACTTCTATG
>OIXL01000980.1_pt1 | contig 12131 bp, 12 predicted proteins | sample 1587761 | NCBI WGS metagenome assembly OIXL01 (sample SAMN03283246) | human gut metagenome | biome: human-associated habitat; material: feces | host: Homo sapiens | place: Peru | collected 2012 | reverse complement strand
CCCTTTGAGCTGGGGCTGGACCTGAGCGAATGGTGCGATGTGGTCATCGGGGACTACAACTATCTCTTTGACCCGACGGTGCACCTGAAGCGGTTCTTTGATGCCTCCGGCGACTGGGTCTTTCTCATCGACGAAGCCCACAACCTGCCCGACCGTGCCCGGGCCATGTACTCGGCTCAGTTTTGCAAGAGCAGCCTGACCGATGCCAAACGCGCTCTCGGCAAAGGCAAAAGCGCCCTGAAAACGGCGCTGACAAAAGCCGACAAGGCCTTTCTGGAAGCGCGGAAAGCCTGCGTCCGGCTGGCTCCCCGCCGGGCTGCAGAGACGGATGCACCCGCCGAACCGGCACAGACCAGCCTGCTGGCAGAACTTTCCGCGCCGGTTCTGGAACTGCCGGAAGCGCTTTACGCCCGGGAGGGCACGGTGTTTTTCAAAGAGCTACCTTCCGCCCTGCTCAGCCCCCTGCGGGCCGTGCAGGCTCCGCTGCAGGACTGGCTGGAAGCGAACCCGGACGCCGACACACACGCCCAATTGCTGGAACTGTATTTTGCGGTGCAGGACATCACCCGCGCCGCCGAGCGGTACGACAGCCATTTCGTCACCCAGCTCACCGCCCGCGGCAGCGAGCTGGAATTGCAGCTGCTCTGTCTGGACCCGGCCCCCTTTGTGGATGCCAGCCTTTCCACCGGGCGCAGTGCCGCGCTGTTCAGCGCCACCCTCACCCCGCCGGGCTATTACCGCACTGTTCTGGGCTGTCCGGACGCCCGGGCTGTGGCGCTGAAAAGCCCTTTCCCGGAAGAAAATCTCGGCCTGTACTGCCTGCCGTCCATCTCCACCCGCTACCGCGACCGGGAGACCAGCATTGCCGCCGTCTCAGATGCGCTGGCAACGCTTGCGCAGGGCAAAACCGGCAACTACTTTGCCTTTTTCCCCAGCTATGCCTATCTGCGGCAGGTGCATGAAGATTTTGCGGCGCGGTATCCGGGCGTGCGCACCCTTGTGCAGGAGACTGGTCTGGACGACACCGCCCGGGCGGAGTTTCTCGCGCAGTTTGTGCCCGACCCGCAGGAAACGCTGCTGGGCTTCGGGGTGCTGGGCGGCATCTTCGGCGAGGGGGTGGACCTTGCCGGAGACCGGCTCATCGGGTGCGCCATCGTGGGCGTGGGGCTGCCGCAGGTGAACCCCCGGCAGGAGATGCTGCGCCGCTACTACGACGAAATATCCGGCACCGGCTTCGATTACGCCTACCGCTGCCCCGGCATGAACAAGGTGCTGCAGGCGGCAGGACGGGTCATCCGCACTCCGGAAGACCGGGGCGTTGTGCTGCTGCTGGACGACCGCTTTGCCCAGCCGGAGTATGCCCGGCTGTTCCCGCCCCACTGGCGGCACATCCGCTATCTGAACAGCGCCGACGCCCTGACCGATGAACTAGAACAGTTCTGGCACAAAAAATAAGGAGAGACACAGCGTCTCTCCTTATTTTTTGTATCGCAGTTACTTCAGGCTTTCCCACGGGGGCATTTCACCGCGCAGCTTTTCCCACATGGGCATGGAGGTTCCGGCCTGTTTGCGCAGAGCTTCAAACGCTTCGTCCAGATACCGCATCTCGCTCACCGCGTGCATCGCGTGGTCGGACGCGCACAGGCGGCCCAGCGGCGTCTTGGCCATGGCAAACACCATGGCTTCCATCTGGCGGCGGCCTGCCGTGCCGGGTTTATAACAATCCGTATTCTGCTTATCATTCACCGGGATGCCAGCGTCTTTCAGCATCAGGCAGCCCTCATAGGCGGCATCCAGAATGGCACCCCGCTGCTGCTTTGTGGCTCGGGTCAGGTCGCCGTTGCAGGCGTAGCACACATAACATACCGGCAGGATGAACGCGATGTGGCACTTGAGCCACTCGTCCATATCGCCGTAGAAGGTCAGCTTGTACTTCACCCCATCAAAGGCGGTCTTGAGCCGGATGCGGAACGCACCGGAAAGCGGCGCCGTGGCTCCGCCCACCGTCATGCCGACGCCGGTGTGCACGCTGACCACACGGTCGCGCTCGCGACGGCCTGCCGAATCCTGAAAGCCGAACGCGATCTTATCCGCCGGGCGCTGCATGAACTCCAGCACCTGTTTTGCGTGGGGGTCGTTGCCCAGGAACACAAAATACGGGCTATTGTTCGCCTTGAGGATGGGCAGCACCTCCGGCAGCTGCCCGGCCTGTACAGCGACAAAGATCAGGTCGTAGCAGTCGTCCGGAGCCAGCGTGTCGATGGTCTGCACGCGGTCCATCGTGGTTTTGCGCTGCGCCCAGTGGCGGATGACCAGACCTTTCTGGTCGATCCGTTCCTTCCACTCGCCCCGCGCAAGAAGCGTGACAACGTTCTTTTTGTTCTGCAACAGCTCGTGCGCCAACTCACAGCCCAAAACACCAGCACCATAAACCAGAATCCTCATCCGGATGCGCCTCCCTTATGTTCTGTTTTTCGGAACGCTTACTTTTTCAGAAAAGAGAAAAAGCCTTTTTTCTCATAGGGTGCACTCTTGACGCCCTTGACCTCGTAGCCGGTGGCGTTGATGGCGTCGCGCAGCTTCTGCTCGTCCAGTTCCTGCTCCGACTGGATGACGGTCTGCCCCTTCGTGTGGGAAGAAGAGACCTTCTTCGCCTCCGGGAAGGCCTTGCGCACTGCTTCGTTGACATGGCTCTCGCACATGCCGCACATCATACCGTCTACTTTCACTGTGGTTTCAATCATTTTATTCCCCTCCAGAATTTCTCATGCGCGGCCGATTCCGCACGGTTCTGTTAGGGTCTGCTAACCGCAGCTTCAAACAAAACGCCGCCAAGGGTCTGCCCCGGCAGCGGTGCGGAGCGGTTCCCTTTCCGATACGGAGTTCTGCTCAAAAGTGCACGCATGGTTCTTGTCATCATCATATCACACCGGTGGGCTAAATGCAAGAAGTCCGGCTCAATATTCGATGCCTTTGCGGGCGGCGATGCCCTTCTGGTAGGGGTGGCGCAGGCATTTCATCTCGGTCACATAGTCGGCGGCGTCCAGCATCCACTGCGGGGCGGCGTGGGCGGTCAGCACGCATTCCTGCCCGGCAGGCCGCTGCAGCACGGCCTGCTGCAGCAGGGCCTTGTCCACCATATCCAGTTCCCAGGCGCTGCCGGCCTCATCCAGCACCAGAAGGTCTGCCGGTTCGGCCATGGCGGCGGCAAGATTTGCATTCTGCAGCGCGCGGGTCTCGGCCTTTTCGGCGTCGTTCATCTGGAAGACGAATTTCTGCCCGGCCTTGCCGCGGTAAATTTTTGCCCCCAGCTGCTCCAACAGCGGGATCTCACCGCTCTGCCCGCCTTTCAGAAACTGCAGCACGACCACCCGTTTTCCGCTGCCCAGCGCCCGCAGGGCAAGCCCCATGGCCGCCGTTGTCTTGCCCTTTCCGTCGCCGTAATAAAGATGCACAAGTCCGGTCTGTTCCATTTTGCATTCCTCACTTTCCTGTGGTTTTATCCTAGCACAGCTGGGCGCAAAGCGCAATGCCGCCGGGAATAAAATCCGCTTGACAAGCCGTCCTCCGGTATGATACACTTTGCAGAGTTTGTAAAAGCAAACATACCATTCCGGCCGGAATGGCGTTTCTTTTTTGCACAGGAGTTAGTTTATTCTAACATTCATATTATTTCCGAACCACAGAAAGGACAACCCCGCCATGCATCACATCCGCAAAGCATTTTTTGTCGTTCTCGGCTGCATCAGCCTTGCCCTTGGCACCATCGGCATCGCGCTGCCCATTCTGCCCACCGTACCGTTTTACCTGCTCACTGCCTTCTGTTTCGCCAACCGGCCATCATGCTGCCGGGCTTCATCCTGATGGACAAGGTGCCCGTCGGCCGTGCCATCATGGCCATCGTGTGGGTGGGGCACATCGTCTATTTCGGCTTCAAAGTGCAGACCATCACCCAGGCCGAGGCCGACGCCGCCATGGCAGAAGCATTGGAAGAGTAAATACGAAAAGAGGAGCAGCCGCGGCCGCTCCTCTTTTGCGTTTGAGACATATTTTTACTGGTACAGCGGGAATTCTTCGGTGAGCTTCAGCACACGGGCGCTGATCTCGTCCTTCTTCTCGTCGTAGTGCCAGATGCAGTCGGCGATGCAGTCGGCAATGACCTTCATCTCCTCAGCGCCCATGCCGCGGGTGGTGACAGCCGGGGTGCCCAGACGCACGCCGGAGGTGACAAAGGGGCTGCGGGTCTCGCCGGGGACGGTGTTCTTGTTGGCGGTGATGTGCACGCTGTCCAGACGGGCTTCCAGCTCCTTGCCGGTGCACTCCTCGTCGCGCAGGTCGATGAGCATCAGGTGGTTGTCGGTGCCGCCGGACACCAGCTTGACGCCCCGGGCCTGCAGCTCAGCTGCCATAGCCTGTGCATTCTCCACGATCTTACGGGCATATTCCTTGAACTCAGGCTTGAGCGCCTCGCCGAAGCAGACGGCCTTGGCAGCAATGACGTGCTCCAGCGGGCCGCCCTGGGTGCCGGGGAACACAGCAGAGTTGATGCGCTTTGCGATGATCGGGTTGTTGGTCAGGATCAGGCCGCCGCGGGGGCCGCGCAGGGTCTTGTGGGTGGTGGTGGTGACCACGTCGGCATAGGGCACGGGGCTCTGGTGATAGCCGCCTGCCACCAGACCGGCAATGTGGGCCATATCCACCATCAGGTAAGCGCCGTAGCCGTGGGCGATCTCAGCGATCTTCTGGAAATCGATAGCGCGGGGATAAGCGGATGCACCGGCCACGATCAGCTTGGGGCGAACCTTCCTGACCTGCTTTTCCAGCTCGGCATAGTCGATCACGCCGTCGGCATTGACGCCGTAGGAAACGAAGTTGTAGTTCTTGCCAGACATGTTCACCGGAGAACCGTGGGTCAGGTGGCCGCCCTGCGACAGATCCATGCCCATGACGGTATCGCCCAGATCCAGCAGAGCAAAGTAGACGGCCAGATTGGCCTGTGCGCCGGAATGGGGCTGGACGTTGGCATACTTTGCGCCGAACAGCTTGCAGGCGCGCTCAATGGCGATGTTCTCCACCTCGTCCACATAGACGCAGCCGCCGTAGTAGCGCTTGCCGGGCAGACCCTCGGCATACTTGTTGGTCAGGATGCTGCCCATGGCTGCCATGACAGCCGGGGAAACGATGTTCTCGCTGGCGATCAGCTCGATGTTCTGGCGCTGACGGGTCAGCTCGCGGTTCATTGCCGCTGCCAGTTCCGGATCGACCGTGTTGACCAGACCGATGGTGTCCATCATTTCATTGTACATAATTTTTACCCCTCTCAATTTCCGGGCAGAAGCACCCGGATTCCCTGATACAAAGCCACCCTGCTCCGCGCACGAACCGAATTGCTTTCCATTATCATAGCAGAAAGCTGCAGAATCTTCAACTTCCATTTTGCCAAAAGGCTTGCTTTTTTTAAATGAAGTGTTTATTATACTTGTATAAAAATTCAATGCCGTTTTTGTATACTTTTCAACTGTGCAGCGATTGAGGTGAAGCGAGGTGTTCTGTTCATGACCATTGCCGAGGAAAAGCAGCTGCAGCGCAAAGCCGGCCGCGCCGCCCGCAAGGCGCTTTTGCCCGAAGCACGCGCCGCCGCCAATGCGGCTCTGTGCGCAAATCTCTGGCAGCTGGACGCGGTGCGCAGCGCCCGCTCTATCCTGCTGTACGCAGCTTTCGGGGCAGAAGCGGATCTTACTGCCTTTGCAGCCGAAGCGCAGGCGCAGGGCAAAAAGCTGGCCTATCCGGTGTGCGGAGAGGGATATTCCCTCACTGCAGCCGTGCCCGGCCCGGACGGCTGGGAGGTGGGGCAGTACGGCATCCGTACGCCCATCCCCGCCCGGTCGGAGCTTGTGCCGCCGGAAGCGCTGGATCTGGTGCTGGTGCCCTGCACCGCCTTTGATGCAGACTGCTACCGGGTGGGCATGGGCAAAGGCTACTACGACCGCTATCTCCCCCGATGCACGAACGCGGCAAAGATCGGCATTGCATTTGAAGTGCAAAAGGTACCGCACGCGGCCGCGGACGAACACGACCAGCGGCTGGACGCCTATGCAACAGAGAGGGGAATCTACAGATGGAAATGATGGAAAAAAGCTGCGGCCAATTTCTGGCAGAACTGGCCGGAAAAGCGCCTACACCGGGCGGCGGCGGTGCTTCGGCGCTGGTGGGCGCAGCCGGTGTGGCGCTGGGCAACATGGTGGGCAGCCTGACCACTGGCAAAAAGAAATACGCCGCCGTAGAGGCCGGCATTCAGGCGCTGAACGCCCGGGCCGAGACTTTGCGCGGCGAGCTGGAAGCGCTGGTGCAGGCCGACGCTGAAGCCTTTGCGCCGCTGGCCGCAGCCTACGGCCTGCCGAAAGATACCCCGGAGCAGGCCGCACACAAGGCTGCTGTGCTGGAAAAAGCGCTGGATGCCGCCTGCGCGGTGCCGCTGCAGATCATGGAGAAATGCGCCGAGGGCATCACCCTTGCGGAGGAATACGCCGCCAAGGGCAGCGTGATGGCCGTTTCGGACGCAGGCTGCGCCGCAGCGCTGTGCAAGGCCGCTCTGCAGGCCGCAAGCCTGAATGTGTTCATCAACACAAAGCTCATGGCCGACCGCAGCCGCGCCGATGTGCTGGACGCAAAAGCCGACAGCCTGCTGAACGAGTTTGTCCCCCGCGCGGATGCTGTGTTTGCGTCTGTGATGCAGAAATTACGCAACAAATAACGAGGTAATTACAATGGCAACGATTTTGAAAGGCGCGCCGGTGGTGGCCGCCATGAACGAGAAAAACGCTGCTCTGTGCGAACAGCTCAAGGCAAAGGGCGTCACGCCTACTCTGGCTGTAGTGCGTGTGGGCGAGCGGGAGGACGACCTCTCCTATGAACGCGGGGTCATGACCCGCTGCGGCAAGGTGGGCGTGGAGGTAAAGCAGTTCCTGCTGCCTGCCGACGCATCGCAGGATGACCTGCTGAAGGTCATCGCTGAAGTAAATGCAGACGACGCCATCCATGGCTGTCTGCTGTTCCGTCCCCTGCCCAAACAGTTCGATGACCGCACCGTCCGCGCGGCACTTGCCCCGGAAAAGGACATCGACGGCATCACGGACGGTTCCCTGGCCGGTGTGTTCACCAACACCGACCTCGGCTATGCCCCCTGCACCGCGCAGGCCTGCCTTGAGATCCTGAAGTACTACAACATTCCCCTCTCCGGCAAACGCGCCGTCGTGGTGGGGCGCAGCCTTGTGGTGGGCAAGCCCGCCGCCATGATGCTGGACCGCGAGAACGCCACCGTGACCATGTGCAACTCCCGCACCCAGAACCTGCAGGAGGTGTGCAAAGAGGCCGACGTGGTGGTGGTCGCCATGGGGCGGATGGGTGCCGTGGGCGCCGACTGCCTGCGGGCAGGCCAGACCGTGGTGGACGTGGGCATCCACGTGAACGAAGAAGGCAAACTCTGCGGCGACGTGCAGTTTGCAGACGCAGAGCCGGTGGTGGACGCCATCACCCCGGTGCCCGGCGGTGTGGGCACCGTGACCACCTCGGTTCTGGTGGGTCATGTGGTGCAGGCCGCAGCGAAAAAAGCCGGCCTGTAACGCCCGGCAATAGCAGAAAAGGCATCTGGCCAGAAGGTCAGATGCCTTTTTCGTTTGTTCGGTTGTTGGTGCTCAGCCGCGCACCAGAAGCAGCAACAGAGCCGATGCCACGCACTGCAGGATCAGCCAGCGCGCCACCACCTGCTCGTCACTCCAGCCCTTGTTCTTGCGCACATGGTCGTGCAGCGGAGTGCGGGTGTTCTTGAGGATGGAGATGTGCAGGAAACGCTTCAGGCTGATCTTGATGATGCCAAGGCTGCCGTCCACGATGAACACGATGGCCGCCAGCAGGAAGGCGAAGGGATGGCCGCATTTCAGCGACAGCATTGCAATGAAAAAGCCCATGGCGCGGCTTCCGGCGTCGCCCATCAGCAGGCTGGAGGGCTTTGCGTTCGACCACAGGTAGGCCAGCAGCGCACCCATGAACACGACACCGGCCGTGCCGTACTCGGCCAGCTCTGCCTTATAGGCCAGCAGGTAGGTGCCGATGGTCACCACTGCCACGCTGGCAGACAGGCCGTCCACGCCGTCGGTGCAGTTGACCACATTGATGCTGGCCCAGATCAGGATGACGATCAGCAGCAGGTACACGGCATACGGCAGGGTGAAGCTCCACTGCAGGAACTGCACCCCGCAGCCGTTGAAGTTGAGGTAGGTCACACCGGCCACGATCGCGATGACAAAGTCGATCAGACCTTTTTTGTACTCGTTCCAGGCCGTTTCAGCGGCGTCGTCAAAGTAGCCGGACAGCATGGACGCAATGAGCAGCACCGTGTAGATGATATACTCCACACGGAACGGCAGGAACGCCAGCGACACCAGTGCGATGCACAGCACAAAGATCAGGCCGGAGCCGCGGGCCTTGCCCTTGGAAAGCGCGCCGTTCACCGCAAATTCGCGGCCGTGGTCGTGGGGCAGTTTATCGTGGAATACCGAGTCCATCAGGGCTGTGAGGGCAAACGCCAGCAGGAATGCCAGTGCATCCACGCCGCGCTGCCCCACAGTGGAAAGCATCAGATCGATCATATTCAAAGTTCCTCTTTCTTTCATCGTTGTGAAAGAAGTGTATCACTCTCCCCGGAAAAAATCAATCTCTCACAGCGAAAAAGGCGTTCTCGATTGACTTTTTCCGCCATGGTTCTTATAATTGTATATCAGTCTATCTGAAATTGTCATTTTCACCAGAAAGGAGAAACCATGTCCATTTCCCTTGAGCAGCTTTCGGCGCAGATGCGCCGGGGCGAGCAGGTGCCGCTGCGTTATACCATACAGATGGTGCTGACATTGAGCATTCCCTCCATCCTGCAGCAGATCGTTGTGACCGCCATGGAATACATCGATGCTGCCATGGTGGGCCATATCGGCGCATCCGCTACAGCATCCATCGGCATCGTCAGTTCCAGCACATGGCTGCTGCACGGAATGCTGGCCGGACTGTACATGTCCTTTTCCATTCAGGTGGCGCAGTATCTGGGCGCCGACCGGCAGAAGGATGCCCGCGGCGTTCTGCGGCAGTCCATCCTCTTCAACGCCGTGATCGGCTGCGCCGCCGCCCTGTTCGGCATCGGCATCAGCCGGTTTTTGCCCGGATGGCTGGGGGCCGAGCAGAGTCTGCGGGCCGATGCTTCCGCCTACTTTGCCATCTGGTCGGCTTCCCTGCCCTTTGCCATGGCCATGGGCACCTACTCGTCCATGCTGCGCTCCTGCGGCGACGCACTGACCCCCGGCCTCATCAGCGTGCTGACCTGCGTGCTGGATGTGATCTTCAACTTTTTCCTCATCAACCCTACCCGGGAGATGCAGCTGTTCGGGCAAACGGTCACCGTCTGGGGCGCGGGCCTCGGCGTCCCGGGCGCGGCGCTGGGCACTGCACTGGCCACGGTCATCAGCGGCGCATTGGCCCTCGCCATTCTGCTGCTGCGGGACGGCCCGCTGTGCATCCGCAAGCCCGGTTCCTGGCGCATTACCAAAGCCTGCCTGCAGAACCTGTGGAAAGTGGGCGCTCCGCTGGCTGCCGAACGCGCAGCGCTGTCCTCGGCGCAGGTGCTGCTCATCCGCGTGGTGTCCGCTCTGGGCACCACCGCCGTTGCCGCCAACAGCCTGAGCGTCAGTGCGGAGAGCCTGTGCTACATGGCCGGCTACGGCATTCAGGACGCAGCCCTCGCTCTGGTGGGGCAGGCCGTGGGCGCCAACCGCCGGGACATGGCCAAGCGCTTTGCATGGCTTTGCACTGCCATGGGCGTAGGCATCATGGCCCTGACCGGTGCGGGCATGTTCTTCTTTGCGCCGCAGCTGATGGGCATCTTTACGGCAGACGCCGCCGTCATTGCGCTGGGTGCCCGGGTGCTGCGCATCGAAGCGCTGGCTGAGCCGATGTTCGGCGCCAGCATCGTGGCAAGCGGCGCCATGCAGGGTGCAGGCGACAGCACCGGCTGCTTTGTGCTGAACCTTGTGAGCATGTGGGGCATCCGGCTCACCCTCGCCACCCTGCTGGCTCCGAAATTCGGCCTTGTGGGCGTATGGTTTGCCATGAGCTTTGAGCTGACCATGCGGGGCGTGCTGTTCCTCATCCGCATGGCAAGGGGCAAATGGCTGGAAAAAGGCGCTCTGGCATAATTTCTTCCCGTGAAAATGCAAAACCGGGCAGACCGCAGTCTGCCCGGTTTTGTTCTTTCAGAATAAAATTCCGCTGATATGGTCAGCGTGAAACGGAGACCATTTCAAATCGTCCGGCCCGGCCGATCACTTTCTGCCGTGCAGGATGGGAGACAGCGGCTTGTAGATCAGCATGCACAGCACTGCATCCAGCAGGCCCTTGACCAGCGTGAAGGGCATATTGAAGATGACCAGGCACTTGATAAGGCTGTCGGCCGAGGGCAGGATGGCCTGATACATGCCGAGGATGGCTTCCAGCGGCATATGATAGAACTGCACATAGGCCGGATAGGTGATGAAGTAGTTGGACGGCACACTGAACAGCGCCATGGCCACTGCACCGGCCACTGCGCCGATGATGGCGGTCTTGCGGCTCTTGCGGTGCTTGTAGATGAAGCCTGCCAGCGCAGAGAACACTGCACCCAGCATGAAGTTGCACAGCTCACCCACGCAGGCGGTGGAAGTGCCCTTGATGATGATGTGGAGCAGGTTCTTCATGAAGCTGATGACCACGCCGTACACCGGGCCGAGGGCGAATGCGCCCAGCAGGGCGGGCAGATCGGAAAAGTCCATCTTGACGAAGGACGGGATGAGCATCGGCAGGGGGAATTCGATGAACATCAGGATAAAGGCCACCGCGCTGAGCATGGCGGCAACGGTAAGATTGTGGGTCGTGTTCTTTTTCATGGTTATGATTCCTTCCCGGGCAAAAGGCCCTGTAAAAAATGTTCCGAAAGCTCTTTTCGTATCGTAGAAGCTGTTCCCGTAAGCATTGCACACCGCCTGAGCGTCTTTGTCATCCGGTACGCCCTGCTCATGAAAGCAGTTTCTTATTCTGGAACGGGAAGGACAAACAGAAAAGCGCCCTGCTGCAACAAACACTGCAACAGGGCGCGTAGACAATGATTTGCCTGCCGTTTCTTGCATCCGGACTATACCGTTGGTCCCGGAGTTGCACCGGGTCAGCACCCATCGTGAATGAGTGGTCGCGGACTTTACCGCCAGTGGGGAATCACGCCCCGCCCTGAAACGAACTTTCTGCACAGAGTATAGCGTGGCAGGCCGGACTTGTCAAGAGGGCAATTCCGATTTTGTGCAATTTTTATCAAAGTCAGTCTTTTTCCTTTTTCTCTTCCTTGCCCCGGCGGGCGGCGTATGATATCATAGAGCTACTGTAAAAATATCAGGAGGTTCCCATGATTTTCTCGATCCGCGATCTTTCCTTTGAGCTTGGCACGGTGTTTCTGGAGGGGTGGCTCGCCTTTGCCGCCCGGGCGGTGTGCGCCCTGCTCATTCTGCTGGCGGCATGGCTGGTGCGCCGCTGGCTAAACCGCAAGGGCTTTCCCGCCCTGCAAAACCGCAGCTGGCACTTCAGCGGCACGCCCATCCTGCTGCGCAGCTTTGCGGTGCCGGCGCAGCGTATGTGCACCGCGGCAGGCGTGTATCTGGCCGTTTCCAGCCTGCCGTGGGCGATCCCCGGCATCCGGAAGATCTTCCTCATGGCATTCCAGCTGGCCATGACGCTGCTGGTGTGCGAGGGGCTGTATGCGGCGTCTGAGCTGGCCGATCTGGTGCTGTCGTCCTGCAGCCCGGAGATCCGCTCCAACAAGACCCTGTGTTCCCTGCTGGACACTACCTACAAGGTGCTTGTCATCGTGGTGGGCGTGGCCGCCGCCGCGCAGGAAGTGGGTTTTCCCATCGGCAGCATCGTTGCCGGCGCCGGCCTCATCGGCCTGACCATCTCGCTGGCCGCGCAGGAGAGCGCCAGCAACCTGTTCTCCGGCATTGTGATCCTGCTGGACAAGCCCTTCTCGGTGGGCGACTGGATCACTGTGGGCGATGTGGAAGGCGAAG
>OIXL01000978.1_pt1 | contig 12158 bp, 10 predicted proteins | sample 1587761 | NCBI WGS metagenome assembly OIXL01 (sample SAMN03283246) | human gut metagenome | biome: human-associated habitat; material: feces | host: Homo sapiens | place: Peru | collected 2012 | reverse complement strand
AAGGCCGTGTTGCCTAACCCGCAAGACCTTGGCGAGAACTACGACGGCGAGACGAGCATCGGCTGCAGGATTCGCGGATTGAAAGACGGCAAGGAGCACACATATTATATATATAACAACTGCAAGCACCAGGATGCCTACAAGGAGACAGGCATGCAAGGCGTGAGCTACACCACTGGCGTGCCGGCCATGACAGGAGCCATGATGTTCCTGAAGGGCATTTGGAAAAAGGCAGGCGTGTTCAACGTGGAGGAGTTCGACCCAGACCCATTCCTTGAGGAGCTCGGCAAGCAAGGCTTGCCATGGCACGAGGAGTTTGACAAAGACATAGAACTATAGACTTTTGACTATTTATGGCAAAGACAGAAGAACAAGCTACCGCTGCCAACCAGACCGACAAGCAGGCAGAGCAGCTGAAAGCGGAGAAGCAGGCCAAGATGAAAGCCTTGCAGGCCGCAATGACAAAGATAGAGAAGGACTTCGGCAAGGGTTCCATCATGCGCATGGGCGACGAGAAGGTGGAGAACGTGGAAGTGATACCCACGGGGTCCATCGGCCTTGACCTCGCCTTGGGCGTGGGCGGCTACCCTCGCGGCAGGATTATAGAGATATACGGCCCGGAGTCATCAGGAAAGACGACCCTCGCCATCACCGCCATTGCAGAGGCGCAGAAGCGTGGGGGCATCGCCGCGTTCATCGACGCGGAGCACGCCTTCGACCGTTTCTATGCCGAGAAACTCGGCGTGGACGTTGACAACCTCTGGATCTCGCAACCCGACAACGGAGAACAGGCCTTGCAGATTGCCGACCAGCTCATCTCTTCATCCGCGGTAGACATTCTCGTGGTCGACTCCGTGGCGGCGCTCACGCCGAAAAAGGAGATTGAGGGCGACATGGGCGACTCTGCCGTGGGACTCCAGGCCCGCCTCATGAGCCAAGCCCTTCGCAAGCTCACCGGCACGATATCAAAGACCAACACGTGCTGCATCTTCATCAACCAGTTGCGCGAGAAGATTGGCGTAATGTTCGGCAACCCCGAGACCACGACTGGCGGCAACGCGCTGAAGTTCTACTCAAGCGTGCGCATAGACATCCGCCGCGTGACGAGCCTCAAGGATGGCGACAACGTGTATGGCAACCACGTCCGCGTGAAAGTGGTGAAAAACAAGGTCGCGCCTCCATTCCGCAAGGCAGAGTTTGACATCCTGTTCGGACAAGGCATCAACAAGGCGGGAGAGATTCTTGACCTCGGCGTGGAAAACGACATCGTGGGCAAGAGCGGCAGCTGGTTCTCATACAATGGCTCAAAGCTTGGCCAAGGTCGCGACGCGGCTGTCCAGCTCCTGAAAGACAACCCCGAACTGTGCGAGGAGATTGAGAAACAAATCGTCGAAAAGATAAAAGAAGTGGAATAACCGCTTAAGTATAAGATAAAGCTATAAAAAAGGCAACCCTATTGGCAAATCACCTTGCCAGCAGGGTTGTCTTTTTTTATTTTAGCACTTTTACCACATTTTTCACAAATTAGCCTCGTTTTGTTATCCTCTCTCAATTATAATACGTACCTTTGCATGACGATTCGTAACTTTCAAGCTTAAAATAGCATCGAACCAACACGAAAACAAGTAAAACACAAACAAATAACAACAAACACATGATATCTTTTGTTCTCAGTCTGATAGCATTGATTGTGGGCTTTCTTGCCTACGGAAGATTTGTCGAACACGTTTTCGGCCCCGACGACCGGCCCACGCCAGCAGTGGCACATGGCGACGGCATCGACTACGTGGTATTGCCCAGCTGGAAAATCTTCATGATCCAGTTTCTCAACATCGCGGGCACGGGCCCTATCTTCGGAGCCATAATGGGAGCCTGGTACGGTCCCGTGGCTTACTTGTGGATAGTGCTTGGCTGCATCTTCGCCGGAGCCACCCACGACTATCTCAGCGGTATGCTCTCGCTTCGCAACAACGGCGCGAGCCTGCCCGAACTGGTTGGCAAATACTTAGGCAAGACCACGAAAAAAATAATGCTCTTGTTCACCGTGCTGCTGCTCATGATGGTTGGCGTGGTGTTCGTCTACAGTCCCGCCATCATCCTTCATGGCATGTGCGGGTCGCAAATGCTGTGGATCGTGGTCATCTTCATCTATTATATCATCGCCACGATGTTGCCCATCGACAAGATCATTGGCAAGGTATATCCCCTCTTCGCCTTCTCGCTGTTGTTCATGGCCGTGGCGTTGATGATAGGCTTGTTCATCAAGATGCCTAACCTTCCCGAACTGTGGAGCGACCTTGGCGCGAGCAACCTCAACAGCAATCCCGCTTGGCTCGGCGCGGATAGCTACATGTCGAAGAACCCTCTCTTCCCCTGCCTTTTCCTCACCATTGCCTGTGGAGCCATAAGCGGCTTCCACGCCACACAAAGCCCGCTCATGGCACGCTGCATGAAGAGTGAGCGCCATGGCCGCCCGATATTCTACGGGGCAATGATAACCGAGGGTGTGGTGGCGCTGATATGGGCCACGGTGTCAATGTATTTCTTCTATTATGGCGGTTGGCGCGAGGTTGTGCCTGCCGACGTGGTAAAGGAGTTCATGGCCCAAGCCGACGGAGGCAAGTCGCTTGTACAATTCTTCACGGCGCCCAAGGTCGTGCAGTTTGTTTGTTCCAATTGGCTTGGCGTGTTCGGTGGCGTACTGGCGTTACTCGGAGTGGTGGCGGCCCCCATCACCAGTGGCGACACCGCTTTCCGCAGCGCGCGCCTGATAGTGGCCGAGACCATCGGTGTCGAGCAGCACTCCATACGTCGCCGCCTATACGTGTGCATACCAATGTTCATCGCCGCCATACTGTTGCTTTTATGGCAAATGGAGAATCCAGACGGCTTCAATATCATCTGGCAGTACTTCGGATGGGCCAACCAAACGCTCAGCGTGTTCACGCTATGGACCATAACCGTGTATCTGGTGAAGCGGAAAAAGTGTTATGCCATAACCCTCATACCGGCCCTGTTCATGACCACAGTTTGCTCAACATACATATTCGTCTCCAAACAGTTTCTCGGACTGCAAAACTGGGTTGGCTATGGCCTCGGCATAGCCGTCTTCGCCATAGCCTGCGTTTGGTTCGCATGGTGGAAAGTCAAGAAATCGTCTACTTGCTCTTGTTCCAAAAAGCCGGAGTGAGCACCACCAACACCGTGAAGATCTCCAAACGGCCGACAAGCATCATGAACGAGCAGAACCACTTGATGAAAGCCGGCAACTGCGACCACGACATCGTTGGGCCAATCTCCGTGCCCAACGTTGGTCCCACGTTGCTCAGGCAGCTCAAGCATATCGTTATGGCATTGGTGTTGTCCACGCCTGCCGCTATGATGACAAAGGCAAATATGAAGAACAGCATGAGATAAGCCGTGACAAAGGCCAGCAACGACACCCTTTGCCTGTTGGCCACATTGGTGTCGCCTATCTTCAATGGCAACACGGCGGAAGGATGTATGCGCTGTATCAGCTCGTTGCGGAGCACCTTGAATATCATCACGCAACGCACGCATTTCAGGCCACCAGTGGTGGAACCTGAGCAAGCCCCGAAAAACATGCAAACCGCCAACACGACCCACGTCACATGAGGCCACGTCGCCGCGTCGTCGTTGAACAATCCCGTGGTCGTGATGAACGATACCACCTGGAATATTGCCGAACGGAAAGCGTGCTCTATAGCATAATGATTCACCGTGATGAGTTCCACCATGATGAAAGCCGTGCAAGCAGCCACCATCAAGACATAAAACCGGAACTCGGCGTCACGGAACAATGACTTCACCTTGCCCTTGAACATCGTCAGATAGAGCAGCGTGAAATTAGTGCCGGAGAGAAAACAAAAAAACGTGGTGACATATTCCAGCGCCGGCAACTGGAAATGCTCCGTAGAACTGTTGTTGACGCCCATGCCTCCCGTGGCCACCGTTGTCATGGTGTAGTTGGCTGCCTCAAACCAGTTCATGCCAAACACCATGTAGCTCACGAAGCACCAAACGCTTATCACGAGATATACCAGCCAGATGAAACGGACGCTCGTGGACAGCTTTGGCTGAAGCTTCGCCTTGAACGGCCCTGTGGCCTCGGCTCCAAACACCCTTATGCTGCCGCTGCTTCCAGCCATGGAAGGTATGAACGCTATCACCGTGAACACTATGCCCAAGCCTCCTACCCACTGGGTAAGCGATCTCCAAAAGAGTATGCCATGGGGCAAGGCCTCAACATTGTCGATGATAGTGGCACCCGTCGTGGTGAATCCCGACATCGCCTCAAAATAGGCATCAGTGAAACTGCGAATGTAGCCGCCAAGCATAAAGGGCAACGAGGCAAAGAGCGAATACACGACCCACACGAGCGTCACCATGAGATAGGCATCGCGACGCGAGAAGCCGTTGGTGGCATTGCGCCCTAAAAACTTCAGCACAAGGCCAGCGAAAGTGGTTATGATGGCGGAAGAGGCGAAGAGCAAGATGTCGTCTTCACCAAACCACAACGCCACACACATGCAGATTAGCATGGAGGCGGCCTCTTGGAAAAGCAAGCCTCCAAGGATCTTGTATATAATCCGGAAATTGATCATAGCGACAACTTATTCAACAACTCACGGGCTATGGCCGATATTTTCTTGGGCGGATTGAAGTATTTCTCCAGCGCCTTCATGTTAACTCCATGGCAGACCACCACGTGGTCGCCAGCCTCAATGCGCGTGTTACCGTTGACCAACATTCCCTCGTCGCCCCTCACGAGTCCGCCTATCGTTATGTCGGACGGCAACTTTAGGTCTTTCACCGGCAGCTTGGTGACCTTGGAGTCGTTTTTCGCCACGAACTCAGCCACGTCGGCGTTGGCCGACATAAGGAACGTGACGTTGAGCACGTCGGCATCGAGCATGAGTTGGTATATCCTGCTGGCCGCTATGGCCTTCTTGTTTATGATGGTGCCAATGTCGAGCCCTTCCGCCATCGACGCGTAGTCGAGGTTCTCCACGTCTGCCACCGTCTTGCGCACTCCGAGGCGTTTCGCGGTGAGACAAGCCAGGATGTTGGTCTCGGCGTTTCCGGTGAGCGCCACGAAAGCCTGAGTGTTCTTGATGCCTTCATCCTCAAGTAGCGACGTGTCGCGCGCGTCGCCTTGAATGATTAGCGTCTTGTCCTCCACGATCTGGTTCAGCTCCTCACATCTGTCGGGGTCTATCTCTATTATCTTTGTGTTCATGTACTCTGGCATCGACTGCAATGCTCGCACCGTGGTCATGCCACCTCCCATGAAAATCACGTTGCGCACGTCGGCATAGCCTTCCTTGCCCGTAATCTGGCGTATATAAGGGATATACTGCTTGGTGGTCATGAAGTATACGAGGTCATAGCAATGCAGCTCGTCGTTGCCACCTGGGATGATAGTATCCATGCCGCGCTTTATCGCCACCACATGATAAGGGTCATCGGGGCCGCACAGCACTTTGAGCGGTTGGTTGAGAATCTTGCAGTCGTCGCGAAGCTTTATAGCCAGCATTACCAAGGCGCCGCCATGCACGTCCCATCTCTGGCGCACCCACGACATCTTCAAGCCATTGATTATCTCCCTTGCCGCCAATATCTCAGGATAGATGAGCACGTCCACGCCAAGGTTCTTATAGAACAGGCGTATGTCCTCTTCCACGTATTCGGCATCGTTGACCTTCGCCACCGTTTTCTTGGCATGAAGGGCATGAGCAAGGATGCAACTGTTAATGTTCTCGTTCTCGTCAGGCGACACCGCGATGAAGAGGTCGGCGTTGCTCGCCCCTGCCTCGTTCAGCGTCTTGACACTCGACGGCGACCCGCACAACGTGAGCAAGTCGTAGTCGGCTCCTATCTTGTCGAGACGGTCCTGGTCTTCGTCGATGATGGTTATCTCTTCCTGGTTGCGTGAGAGCAATCGTGCCAAATGCGTTCCTATGGCATAAGCTCCTGTTATGATAATCTTCATAGCGTTTCTTCTATCACCTTGCGCATGTTGTCGTTGTCAAGCCCACAGACCTTCCGCAGCTCGTCCACTGTGCCATGCTCCACGAAGTTGTCGGGCAGGCCAAGGCGTTTTATCCTGGGCTGATAACCATGGTCCGACATCCACTCGAGCACGGCCGAACCCATTCCGCCCATGCGAATGCCGTCCTCCACGGTTATTATCTTGTCAAACTTCTCGCCAATCTCCGTCAGCATCTTGTCGTCCAATGGTTTCAGGAAGCGCAAGTCGTAATGCGCCACCTTGCTGGCTTCGGCCTCGTCCATGCCCGATATCACGGTTTCCACGTCGTTGCCAATCGGCCCTATAGTTATCACGGCCACTTCTGAACCCTCGCGCACGCGCCGGCCCGTCCCCACGGCTATCTCCGTGAGCGGGCAACGCCAGTCGCTTTCTTCCGACACTGGGTAGACGCCCCTGCCGCGAGGATAGCGAATCACGAACGTGCCCTTGCCTGGCAGTTGCGCCGTGTACATCAGCCGGCGCAACTCGCACTCGTCCATGGGCGAGGCTATGGTGAGGTTGGGCACCGGCCTTAGGGCGGCCATGTCGAAAGCCCCATGATGTGTCGGGCCGTCCTGGCCTACAAGTCCGGCACGGTCGAGACAGAGCACCACGGGCAGGTTGAGTATGGCGAGGTCATGGATGATGTTGTCGTAGGCGCGCTGGGCGAAGGCGCTGTATATGTTGCAGAAAGGCTGCATCCCATCCTTGGCCATGCCTCCTGAGAAGGTCACGGCATGCTCCTCGGCAATGCCCACGTCGAACACGCGGTCGGGCATCTCCTTGGCCATGATGTTCATTGAGCAGCCAGTTGGCATGGCCGGCGTGACGCCTACTATTCTCGGGTTCCGCCTTGCCAGTTCGAGCAAGGTGTTTCCGAAGACGTCCTGGTATTTCATCGGCTGGCAGCCGTTTGAGTCGGAGATACGCTCTCCCGTGGCCGCGTCGAAGCGCCCAGGCGCATGCCACACCGTAGCGTTCTTCTCAGCCGGGGCATAGCCCTTGCCCTTGACGGTATGCAGATGCAGCAGCTTGGGGCCTTTCATGTCCTTCACCTGCCTCAACACGCGCACGAGCTCCTCCACGTCGTTGCCGTCGAAAGGCCCGAAGTAGCGTATGTTCATGCCCTCAAAGATGTTCTGCTGATGCGTCAACGCGCTCTTCAAGGCGTTGTTGAGCCTTATTATTCCCTTGCGCCTGTCGTCGTTGAGATAGCCTTTACCGTGAAGCCATTGCGACGCCTTGAAACGCAAGCGATTATATGTCTCGTTGACATCGAGGTTTATGAGATATTTCTCCATTCCGCCCACGGCACGGTCTATGGACATGTCGTTGTCGTTGAGGATGATAAGGATGTCGTTTGGCGTAGACGACACGTTGTTGAGGCCCTCAAAGGCGAGGCCTCCGCTCATGGCGCCGTCGCCTATCACCGCCACCACGTGCCTGTTGGCGTTTCCGGTCTTCTTCGCCGCCACGGCCATGCCGAGTGCCGCCGAGATGCTGTTGGAGGCGTGGCCGCACGTGAACGTGTCGTATTCGCTCTCCAACGGCGTGGGAAACGGGCGTACGCCGCCAAACTTGCGGTTGGTGAAGAAGCTGTCGCGCCGGCCCGTGAGAATCTTGTGGCCATAGGCTTGATGGCCCACGTCCCACACTATGCGGTCGTCGGGCGTGTCAAACACGTAATGCAACGCCACGGTGAGCTCTACCACGCCAAGACTGGAGGCGAGGTGGCCAGGGTTGACCGACACTTCCTCGATGATGTCTTGCCGCAACTCGTCGCACACCTCGGGCAGTTGCTTCACGCCAAGCTTTCTCAAGTCGGCAGGGTATTGCAAATGGCTTAACAGCGAAAATCTCTTTTCATCCATTGGGACTATTTACACATTAATTCTTGCAAAGTTAATCATTTATTTATTAACTATCACCAACTTTCCCGATAATTCGTGCCGTTATGGGACACGGCATTGCATTAAAGCATTTTAACCCGCGAGAATACTTCTCACGGCTTCCGCCGACCTGTCATAGAGCGTCTGCTCCTCCTTGGCCGTTACGGGCCGCACTTGCCCCAGTCTCTCTTGCAACCTGATGGCAGACGGGGCGACGCGCTGGTTGGCCCCGCGTTTTATCTCCATGTACCTCCCAAGCTCGTAGGCCGCACGCCGTGGCAGCGTGGCCTGCATGAGCCACGCCAATTCGAGATGGTACTTGGCGGCATACTCGTCGCGCCGCTGGTTTACGACGGCCTGGCACAAGAGCGCTATCTTCTGGCCGTTGTCGGTGAGAAGCTTGGCGAGCTCGGCATAGAGATAGCTGTCGTGATGGCGCGTGAGCAACTTCTTGTAGGTGTCCACGGCCTTGCCGGTATTGCCCAGAAGGTTGTGCATCTGAGCCAAGTGGCGCAGGTTCTCCTTATAATATGGCGACTTCTGGAAAGCCAGCCTGAAGAGGTCGGCCACCTGGTTGATGTACGCGGCGTCGCGCTTGTCCAGGTCCTTGAGCAGGTGGTTCACCACTTGCTGTCCCAGCGACGGCACTTTATGGCCACCTGCCACGTAGGGCTGCCAGTCGGCCTCGGTCATGCGGTTGTAGTAGGGCATGAAATAGAGCAGGTTGAAACCGTCGGCGAGCTTGTCCATGCAGAGCGCGGCGTTGATGATGGCCCGGTTGCCCTGCCCCATCCTGTCCTTGGTCTGCGGATAGAGCTTCACGAGCTGGAAAAGCAGGCGGCGTGCCTCCTCCACGCGTTTCTGCCGGGCACGCAGCTTGAACATGTCGTTGGTACACCAAAACATGCACAGGTTGGTGTGTGGCCCCTGATGCAAGGCATACAACTTCAATATGGCGCTGTAAGCCTCCTCGAGCCTACCCTCCTTGCGCATCTCAAAAACGTCTCTCACTTCCATGGTTTTCAGTTATGTTGGTTTTATCGGCAAAGATAGGTTATTTTTGCCATTGCCGCACCGTTTACGTCAAAAAAAAAGCGCACCGCAAAACCGAAAAGGCATCGGCCTCCCAGGATTGGGAAGCCGATGCCTTTTCGGCATAATGGCAGACAGGACCGTCGCGAACGTCTTTATCTGTCTTGAGGCCCTTTCTTGAAGCCTCTTTTGTGGAAGTGCTGGAAATCAATCCTCTCCAGGTCGTAGACCCTCTGAATCTGCTTTGGCGTCAGAAACTTGGAATACACCTTGAAATATTTCTCACGTATGTACAGGATCTTGCGGCCTTGCTGGAACCTCGCCTTTATGCCCCTCACCACTTCCGCGTCGGTCATGTTTTCGGGTTTCTTGGCTGGGCGTGGTATGCGTGTGGCGGCAATCTCGTTGCGGCATTTGCAGAACGCGTCGACAAACTTCTTGGTCGTCGCGTCGTCAAGGTCCAGTTGCCGCGCTATGCGGTTGGCCTGCGCCCTTGTGAACTGCTCCATGTTGGGGCGGTTTCTTCTTCCTTCCTCGCTGGTTTCCGGTCGTGCCACGGCGACGCAAATAGATGCCATCATCATGACGCACGCCACCATAAGGTTTCTCATGTTGTTCATCATACTTATGTATTGATTTATTGAAGGTTCATGTATATGTCGTTCTTGTAGTCGGCAAGAAGGTTCTCGCGCTCTTGCTGGCTCAAGTTTTCGTATGCCTTGTCCACGGCCGTGCTATTGGCTTGGCGCATGCCGTCGTCGCCGCTTCCGTTTATGTTGCCGAGGCGCAACAAGACCACGAGACTTACCGACGCGGCAATGGCCGTAGCCGCCACCGAGAGCCTGATGACGAGCGCTTGGCGGCGCTTCCTTGCCTGCCGTGCCTTCTCGATGCCATCTATTCGCCTCATCACTTGCTTCTGCATGCGCCCGAACAGGTCGGCGGGCAAGATGTAAGGCGTTCTCTTGCCAATGCTTTTCAGTTTATCGTCATTGTTTGTCATGTCTAAAAGTTTTGAGCGTTAGATGTTTTTATACTTCCAGAAGTTTCATTCGTTCTATTATTTTCTGTTTCGCGAAACAATAGTTCGCCTTGACCGCATTCTCCGACGTAGAGGTTATCTCCGCTATCTGCTTGAAGCTCAGCTCGTCGTAGTATCGCAGGTTGAACACCGTCTGCTGCTTCGCCGGCAAGGCGTGAATGGAGTCGTGCAAGGCCAATGCCTCCTTGTCGCCATATTCGAAGAAAGAATCCGCGGCTTGCGTCTGCGCGTTGTCCAGTGCCACTTTGCTCACCTTCTTCTTTCTCAGAAACGACAATGTCTCATTGGTGGCCAACCGGTAAATCCACGAGAAGAGCGAGCTGTTGCCCTTGAAGGAATCAAACTTCAAGTATATCTTGATGAAGATTTCCTGCAACAGGTCCTCAGCGTCGTCCTCGTACACCACGAGCCTGCGAACATGCCAATAGAGCCTCTCTTGGTATTCGTCCATGAGCAACCTCATCCCGTCATTGGGATTGGTTCTCATCTTTTCTATGATGGTCGTGTCGGTCGGGTTCATCTCTGCCATGCCATATTCTTACGAATTGGTTTACTATTTAGACTCTTTATATATGAAAAGGTTAAAAGAGTATTATTCTTTTTTACACAGTATGATTATTTGTTGTAACTTTGCGCGAAAATATAATCAACAAACACAATATAACGCATGAAGAAAATCGTAATGACAATGCTGGCAGCCGTGCTGTGCATGGGCGCCGGCGCGCAAACAGTAAAGTCGATTGCCAAAGACGTGGCACAGGCCGCTAGCCATGCTGCGGCATCCAGCATGAAGAGGAAGGCCGAGGCCACGGTGGCCAAGGAGACAGCGAAAAACGCCGCCAAGATAGCAAAGGCTTCGGCAAAGGCTAAGAAAAACGCAGACAAGATAAAGAAAAACGCAGACAAGGCAAAAAAGGACTATGAAACCTTGAAGAGCGACTACAACAAGGCTAAGAAGACTTACTCTGCAGCCCAAGCTGCAGCGAAAGCCGCAAAGACCCCTGCCGCCAAGATGGCCATGAAGGCTGCCGCTAAGAAGGCCGCAAAGAAAGCCGCTGAAGATGCAGCCGTGAGGGCAATATCAAAGATGTAACACATTCTTATTATAATGATAGCGGAAATGTTTTAGGGCGAAAGCCTTAAAACATTTTTTTTGGCTCTTCCGGAATCAAGAGTGATGCGCATACTCCACCGTAGTGCTTTGCAGGGTGCACACCAATTTTATAGAGTAATTATATTTTACAAATGGTCGTCTGAGAATCGATTTTTTTCAACCAAGCAGTCTCTTGGTCGCAAATGACGCGATTACGGGCCCTTTTGATAAAACACTGATTATCAACCGATTGTAATTTTAACAGCTTTTCTGCGTTGCAAAATCACTGAAAAACCGTCGCCGTTACGGTGCAATCGCGTCGCCGTTACGGTGTAATCGCACCGCCGTTACGGTGTAATCGCGTTCCCGTTACGGTGTAATCGCACCGCCATTGCACCGTAACGGCAAGACCATTCGCCCGAAAACGCGCTGACGGTGCTGAAAAGGGGCACCTCGAAGCCCTTTTTCCGCTCTAAAAGCACCCGTTTCCAAGTGTTAAATTTTGGCAATAATATTTTACAATTCCACGTGGGCGCCAGTTGCGGTTCACGCTATTTCCCCAGTCATATATAGTAATGTGTATTTATCTTCTATTGATTCGTTCCACCAATTCATCTGGTGTAAGTATCTCCATCTTTGAGAAACCGAACTGTTTCTTGCTGATGTTGCCGCATTTCCAGTTGATGTTGCAAATACCACAAACGTGGTATGCGGAATGCCCATAATGTGGGATTTTCCATATCGATAATTCATCGTAATTTTGCAACATGAAATTAAACATAAAAGATACATATTATGAGTAACGAGAAAAACCTTCATTTCGAGACACTTCAACTTCATGTAGGCCAGGAACAGGCAGACCCTGCAACCGATGCTCGCGCGGTACCTATCTACCAGACCACATCCTATGTGTTCCACAACGCACAGCACGCTTCCGACCGCTTCCATCTCAAGGACGCCGGAAACATATACGGCCGTCTGACCAATACTACCCAAGGCGTGTTTGAGGATCGCGTGGCAGCCCTTGAGGGCGGTGTGGGCGGTCTGGCC
>OIXL01000974.1_pt1 | contig 12185 bp, 3 predicted proteins | sample 1587761 | NCBI WGS metagenome assembly OIXL01 (sample SAMN03283246) | human gut metagenome | biome: human-associated habitat; material: feces | host: Homo sapiens | place: Peru | collected 2012 | reverse complement strand
AGCTTGCCGTTATAGACCTGCCTTACGGCACTTATCAGTTCAGGCCAATGCTCATCGGAAACACACTCCTCAAAACTCTGCCAGTTATGTACATATATTCCGTCAATACCCGCTTCTTCAAATATCGGTGCATATTTCAGCCAGTAATTCTTTATTGCTCCAAAATATTGATCGGTCACTTTTGCCGCTTCCGCATTATTCGGATCTTCCGCATATTGTTTCAACATCGTCGGTATATACGAGCTTTCGGGATCTATGATCTCACCGTGCCAGTAAGGCTGAAGAAAAACATACAGCTTTGTGCCGTTTTTATGCGCTTCACGGGCAAGCGTCCTGTAATCATCTATAGATATCGCCGTATCGCCCTTTTGTTCAAGGGTAAGCTCCCCGTTTATTATATCATTATCATTGAATTGAGAATTGCCGTTCAGGCAGAACTGCGACTGATCCGGAATAAGTATATGATCTCCGCCGTCCCTATTCACCTTTTCTGCAAGCGCATCAAAATATATGCTTCGGCTGCATGAATCATAAAGACAATCTTCAAGCTCATAGCCTATATCAAAGGATCTTTTTATTTCCGGTGAATCATTTACATGGACCTTGATGCGGACAGGTCTGCATATGCCCGAGGTCCTTGTCACACCCGTTATTATCGTATCTCCCTCAGATATTCCGTAAACATTTCCCAGATCATCAACCTCCGCAACCAATGGGTCGGAGCTTGTAAAGAACATATTTTTCCCATACCAGCCGTCCGAATCATTCTTCACTGTCACATTGAGCTTTACAGATGTAAAGCAGTCCATAAAGACAATTTCATCACCGTTATAAATAAGTTCTTTTGTATCATTATATTCATCGGTACGCTCATTCGGAAGAGAATAATCCTGATGGAAGAACACATACATATTATGGAAGGTCTCACCCTGATAAAAATAAACCGCATTTTTCCCAATAAGTTCCTCAAAATTATCAACGCCGATGCCATGATCCGTATCGAGAGGAATAACAATATCTCTGTCCTCGGGCTGGAGCAGTCCCCCCTCCCACCATGAAGCATTTTCGGGAACGTAGTCCGCAAAATTGACGGTCACACTTCCCTTTCGCAGAACGCCGCTGCTGTCAACAAAATAAATACGGTCATTGCTCTGCACGAACTGATATTTACCGTTTATCCAGTTTCGTACCCCTATTTCCTGCGGACCGTTGCTGTTTTGCAGAAGTATCCTTCCGTCGGGCATCTTTACCCAGCCGAAAACAAGATCGCCATTTTCATTGCGGATAACATTATTGTTGTATTCAAAATCCGTACCGTCCCATGCCGCATTTTTGTCAAGGATCGCATGGCGGTAAAGATAATGGGATACATCTCTGCTTCTGTAAAGGTCATAACCATACAGCGTAAGATCATCAAAATCAGGGGCGGCAATGCCATTTTGGATTTTTTCATCGTCCGTTGCCTGAAGCATCTCCGCACAAAAGCTGTTTACTGTCTCGGCATAGGTGGGAAGATCTATATAATTGCTGCGTACAAGCTTATCAATAGTTCTGTCGCTGAGAATATCCTTATTAAGAGCATATTCAAAAGCATAAACACTGTTCTGGTTGATTATGCTTCCGTCTTCATCTGGATATTTGTCCTTGATGTTATTTTCATAAAATTCCTTTCCGAGACGTATGAATGCACTGTATTCACTCTCATCAGGTCTGACATTCAGCATAACCGGAGCAAACTCTTCGGGAGAAGCTGTAACCTCCGCCGAACCGGCTGAATAGCTGCCGTTTTCCGTATACTGCACCGAAAAACTATATTCCTGTCCGTTAGTCAGACCTTTGATTATGTAACTGTCCGTATCTCCGACATCAATACTTTTTCCGCTGTACAGAATACGGTAGCTGTCGGCATCTTCGACCCTGTTCCATTTTACGGTCACAAATGTATCTCCCGGGATTACCCTTACATTCTCCACAGAATCGGGCATTTTTACAAGGGCATTTACGGCATCTTCAATGTCCGATTTGGCAAGCGCAAAATCAGAATAAACCGAATTTTTATCCGAAAGGACTGTATTTGCATTACTTACAGCATCGGCAAGCACGGCATATGACCTTGAAGAATATCCCTGAGATGACGGTACAGAGGATACGGTATTTCTGAGATCCGTTCTTGCTGCGGAAAGTGCGTCGGCAGATTCCCCGACGGCTTTTTTCGTGACCTCGGCCGCTATTGAAATGATCTCAGCGGCAGCGGAATTTACAGCATCGGCAGTTTCGGCTGTATATCCGGCTGCTATCGCATTTTTCAGCTCTGCCGCTTCGGAAACGGCATATTTGTCTCCTGCAAGAGCGAGGGCAGCATTTGCCTGCTTCAATGCATCATTAAAGGGAGCCCTTATTGAATTGCGCTCAAGCAGCTTGGAGGCAGGCTTTTCATAGACCGTTGTTCCGCAGTCATAGCCGCTTCTGAAATCGCAGCCGTAATCGCCGCAGAGAGAATTGGTATTATATTTTGAATAGATCGTATCGATATATTCTTTATCCGAAAGGACATCACAAAACGCCTGCCACACTATCATCTGCTGAAGATAATCCGCATATATGAGCGTACTTAAATCCCAAGCTGAGTACCTCTTTCCCTTTCCTGCCGTTGATCCGATTCCACAATCAGGCTTATCGGTGCCGGTTATACCTGTTTTTATGTCGAAGGGCTTGCCGTACAGTTCATGAAGTTTTTCGATATCATTCATCGGAAATCTGTTTTTTATAAGCTCTCTTGCCGAATCAAGATCCATATTATCCTCTGCGGAGGAATAGTCTGTCAGCAGATCATAATTAGAACCTATTCTGTCAATATTTTCAAAGAAATCACTGTTGTCCGCAAATTTGTCCGAAGTGCCCGGCCATGTGATGCTGACCATGGCAAGAAGTTCTCCACCATAAACCGTTCTTATCTTTGAAATAAGGTCGGACCAGTGACCGTCCTTGATATAAAGCTCAAAATTGCACTCATAGTTCAGATAGATACCGTCTACTCCCGCAGCTTCAAGCTTCGGAGCGGCTTCCAGCCAGTAATTTTCATAGGCTTTAAAATATTTATCAACAAATAGCTTTGCTTCATTATCTGAGGGGTCGTTTGCATGTCGTTCAAAATATCCGCTGACCGCACTTCCGTCCCAAAGTCCGCCATCATTCCACAGTTAACCTTCCTTTTTTATTAAATTTTTCACAAGGCCTGTTCCCAGAAAAATAAATAAAATTTAACATTTTATACATTATAACTCAAAACGAAGTTTATGTCAAGCTCAGAGAGATATTTTCAGGCATAAAATCAATGCAATAATTCACAAAAGTGCAACAGCTGTTCAACAATAATTTACAGCCATTGAAAATCCAGAACCGATTTTATTTATGATGCATATTTGTTTTGCTATTACGAATCGATATAGCTCCGTCATGTTTTAATAGCATTTTTATGTATATCCGCAATTATTAACAAAATATGAAAATGTGACAGTCACTCATTTTCAGAAAAATCATCAATCAAAAATGCTCTCTTTTCTGAACCAATCAAGATGTCACATCATATGAATCCTACTCTGCCGCAAAAATAAAAAATCAAGACCCATGCAGAGGCAAATGAGCGGAGCCCCGAAGCAAAAATGAAGAACAAAAAACGGAGCATCCTACATCGCAAATCAATAAAGAAAGCACAGATTTGCTCACACTTCGAAAATTTCGAGTGCGTGACACGGCACATAAAATTTTTTCGAAAAATCGAAAAAATAAAACACGTATCTGCGTCACTTGCGGCAACAATTTCGAAAATCCCGAAAATTTCGAAGCACAAATTTCTATCGGCTTCGAAACGATTTCGAACCCGATAACCACGCTGATGCGTGGTCAGAGACGCATACCTCAGCTAACGCATCGGAGTTGCGCCGAATTAAGGGAAGAGCATAAGGGGTAGTGTCACATCGGTCTTAGACCGATGTGGTCAGCATAGCTGACACTACTGACTTTCGCTGCCGCTCAAGTCACTTTTTTGCTGCACAAAAAAGCCCTTACGAGATGCTTCATATCTCGGTCAGAAACAGTCCGCCGGACTGTCCCTGACTGCTCTCCGTGTAACATTAAAATGTCACATAACGTACCTCATCATCAAGGCTGTCCGATATATTTCCAGTAAATATCAGCCTTGATTTTTCTTTCCGTCAAAAATTTTGACGGTGCAGCGAACTGATTCTGCCAACTGTTTCACTGAGGCAGACTATATAATCGTCGCATAACGCTCCGAACATTTCACAAATATGTTGCAATATCATTGCATAGTTGCACCCTAATTGCAATCAAAATGCACCTTTTGTTTTTTGACAATATTGTCGCAGACTTGAACACATTTGCAACAATACATTGTTTGTCGCACTTTTTCTCAAAAATGCAGCACCCGCTGCACAATATCACCAATAGTAAAAATGAAGTAATGCAGCAACATTGCAGCGAATTTGCAGCAAATGATGCAAATATTTAACGCACTGAATATTTAATTTATACAATACCCGTTGAGCCGGTATTTTTGATTGCAAAATTATTTTTAAGGCAATACCGAAAAATCGGCTACTTCAGCTTGCTCAGTTCGTCCATCATTGCCGGACGATTCCTGTATTTCTCTCTCCATTCCTCGGCAATTTGTCCCACGACAATTTTACCGCCGGAAATTTTACTCATTCTGCGCATTATTGCAACCATATCTGCATAATACCTGCGTCCGTACGGATTCACCGCCATTTTTTCAAGCTCAGATCGGTATTTTTCCAGAAGCTGCTCGGGATAATCCTTCATCAGCACATCTCTATATTGCTCGGTCATATATAATCCGCTGCTTTTCAGCACACATTCAAGCAGTCTGTCATACTGCTTTTCTTCCTCATAATACTTTGATATGTCAACGCTTTTGGGCAGTCTTTTGAATATTTTCTCACGCTGCTCTGCCCATTCGCTATCGGAATATTGTGCTTTAAGCTCTCTGTAAAACTCCATATTCCCTGCATCATGTTTAAGTACCAGAGACCAAAGCTGTTCAACATATGCGGTCTTGTTCTCGGTCAGAAGATAGATCTCCTTTTTCTGTCTGCTGTAATCCGAAACAAGTCCACTGTATTCACTGCTCTCCGAAATACCCTCATCAAGCAGCCCTATCGCTTTGTCATATTCTTTTTTCCGTAGGCAGCTGTCAATATACATCTGCCTTACCTTGGTATACTTACAATAATTTCGGAACACTTTTTCTATATGCTCATCTGACGAATTGATCTTTATAAGCATATCCAGATATCTGACTGCCCATCTTTGGACATTATATGCTCTTTGCCATTCAAAGCTCTGCTTCTCCGACTCGGCAATCATTTTTTCAAAAAAATCCAGCTTTTCTTTTTCAAATTCCTTATCATCGAAAGCTTCCGCTATGAGTTTTTCAATAACATTATCAAAATCATCGGAGCCTTCCTGCTCCGCACGGGATATAAACCTGTCAAATATTTTTCGCCTGTTATCGCGATCGGCTTTTTTTATGATCCCGAGCCACAGCTGACAAATACTGTCGGCAAGCATTCCTATTTCGCAATCGGGATCATCAATATCTGTATTGCTGATAACGTCACAAATATAATATGTTATTTCAAATGCGCAAAAATAATTATTGCTGTCGATCATTGGCTTTACATCATTATCAATAAACTCCTCCAGCTCCATTATAAGATCTTCTGTCTCATCATAATCTATAAAATGATCTCTTCCCACATATTCACGAAAAATTGAATCTACCTGCCTGAAATAGTTCTTCACATCGATCTTTAAGGACTCCCTGTTGACTTTATTGTAAAATCTCAGGCACAGCTTTTCGTTATCGGTAAGTATATCGACAAGAAAGGAACGAACATCATTTTCGTTGGCTCCGAAAACAAGCTTCTCAACTGCGGAATGCTTTTTCTCATGGCTGCGGACGGTTTCTGTGGGTCTGAACAAAATATCATTTTGATTTTTCTCCATTTTTCCGCTGTCTTTCATTTCAGTCCATTCATAAAGAACAGCTGCCATATGCTTGCAATACTTCCCCTCCGCAGCATATGGACATGAACAATACATATCCTCTATTTCACCGTCGGACAACGTTATCTCAACATGATAATCATCACTTCCCGAAACCGAGGCGGTTATCATATTATTTTTATTTGAAAAGTCAATTTCTTCGACTGCTTCACAGCAATAATATTCATATCCCCTGTCAAGTATGATCTTTGAAAACAGCTTCTGCCAGTTCATGATAAGCACCTCATATTATTTCTCAAAAACATTTCACACCTCTTCAGCCAAACCGAACTCACGTGCCGCATTCTCATTGTTATTGACATATCTTCCATCTACCCATGTATTTGATGCATATCCCAGACTTTCGCTCCGGTAAAGGCTGTATCCCACACCCCATTCGTGAGTATAATAATAATCTCTGTCATCGCTTTTGTAAAAATAGGAATAACCGCCGATCAAAACGTTTCACAGTGCACTCAGTCATGGTATTCCGTGCATCTGAAACGATCCCTTTCGCTTTGATCGGCACTTACTCAATAAGTTTAACACATTATTCTTATAATGTCAACAACAAAGAGCAGTGCTGTCACAGAAATCAATTCGTTTTGAGTTGCGGCTGTTTTTTCTGTGATTTATGCGATTTGATAGTCTAAATGCTAAAACGGTTATTGAGTCACGCAATTATTGAGCTGCCATTTAATAAAGTGCCGGCATCGCAATCTCCTAAAATAACATATCAGATATGACTTATAACTGCACCACGAAAATCAATTTCAATACCATTTTTTATCTTTTTTGCCCAAATTTATTGACATTTAAAATATAAACGATTATAATAGTATATATACTTATTTATATCCCACATAAATTTTCAATATAAGAAAAATATTATATTAAAATTACCGAAAGGACAAAAAAGCTATGAAAAACAGCGGAAAAATATCTGCGGGCATACTCAGCCTGCTTGTATGCAGCAGCATGATGCTGCCTGTTTATGCCGATGACTCCGATATGACGGAGCTTATACCCGAGCTGCAGCAGGAACAGCAGTATGATACTGTTCCCGAAGAAACTGCTGCGGAGGAAGAGATCGTTTCCGATAACGGCGATATCAAGATCGATGAAGAACATTTCCCCGACAGCAAATTCAGAGATTTTGTATACAACAAGCTGGACCGCAACGGGAACGGATATCTTTCACAGTACGAAATAAACAATATCCGTGAGATAGACATTTCCACTACAAGCGATGCATACCAGACTGTCAACGATCTTACGGGAATTGAATATTTTACTTCACTGGAAAGATTTATATGCGATTACAACAGGCTGACAACTCTCGATCTCAGTAAAAATACAGCACTGAAATATCTCTCCTGTTCCAATATGGGACTTACCGTACTTAATATCAGCGGCTGCTCACAGCTTACGGAAATAAGATGCAATAACAACCAGATTTCCGTCCTTGATGCTTCAGGAAAACCTCAGCTCACACTGCTGAACTGCAATTCCAATAAGATAACATCACTTGATGTCAGCGGCAGTCCCCTGCTCACCGAGCTTCGCTGCGAATCAAACCAACTGACTGCGCTGAATATCGGCAGCAATCCCATGCTTAATATACTGGAGTGCGGATACAACCAATATACCACGCTCGATGTAAGCAGCTGTCCGTCACTTACATATCTTGCCTGCGGCAGCACTCTGATAACAAGCCTTGACGTCAGCAAAAATACAATGCTGTCCGAACTTAATATAAGCCATAGCAAAATGTTATCAATTGATCTCAGCCAAAACAATGCACTGACCTTGCTTAACTGTGAATACAGCAGTCTCACATCACTTGATCTAAGAAACAATCCGAGCCTTCAGGATCTCAACTGCTCATTCAGCTCCTCACTCAGATCTCTGTGTGTTACGGGACTTGCTTCCCTTAAAACCTTGCAGTGCAATAACTGCGCACTGACCTCTCTGGAACTGGGCGGCACTTCTTCACTCAGCTATCTCGACTACAGCTCCAACAACAAACTCGGGTCAATTGACCTAAGCAGCTGTCAGATGCTTTCCGAGCTGAATTGCAGTGATACTTTGGCAAAGGAACTTGATCTCAGTAAAAACACCGAACTTACAAAGCTGACCTGCAGCAATGCTAAACTGTATAATCTGGATCTCAGCGGAACTCAGAAACTCACATATCTCTTTTGCAGCGGCAATTCTCTGGGAAAGATCGACCTGACAAATAATTACGCACTGATTTATTTGGACTGTTCCAAAAACCGCCTTACAAGCATCGATCTCAGCAGCAATACTGCCCTGACAACGCTAAACCTTAACAATAATAAGCTGACAGCGCTTGATTTGAGCAAAAACACAGCACTCAAAAATATATACTGCAATCGCAACTGTCTGACCAGTCTGGATCTCAGCAATCAGAATTCACTGAAAAAAGTAAGCGTCTCGGACAATGAATACGAAGTCGGTACAATTAAGGGACGTTATTACTTAAAGCAGCTTCCCGGAAACTTTGACCCGTCAAGAGCCACTAACTGGGTAGGAGCCAAATATGATAATGTGACCTGTTCACTTACCAAATTTGAAGACTATGGCGGATACTACTTTGTCACCTATAAATACACCTTTTCCGATGTTTACAATGGTTTATATAACGGCGAGTTTTCTCTCTTTATAGAGGATTACATTGATGTTTCGATTACAAACATAAACATCAGCGGAAATAATGTGCTTGTTTACTATTCCGACAACAGCGTTGATAAATACACCCTGGATAATCTCCCCGCTTATATCATCGACGAAATGGCGGAAAAGAATATCCAATATGTTATTGATTATGTAAACGCCTTCTCCTCCTCTTCCGATAATAAGATCCTCACCGATGCGCAGCTTTACGCAATAGAGCTTGTTCTTCAAAACGACTATGCTTCCATATCATAAGTACAGCTTCGGTACATGATAAGCACATATAAAGTATAATATAAAACCACCGTACTGCCTCACGTTTAACTGTTCATGGCAGTACGGTGGTTTTTCATTTGGTTCATTCACGGCACCTCAACAAGAACTGCTTTGCAGCGAACTAAAAGCCGCTTTATCAATTCGCATGATAACGGTACTGATGCCACACAAGAGAAATTTCCGATCATATGCATAACACCAAAAACGAAATTTGTTCAAGTGCTTCTTTCTTGACTTTAACTTATATAAAAATATTCATAAAATTTAATAAAGCCTCTTACGTAACTTTTTAAAATAAACGACGCAAGGTAGCGGTCTTGTCGGATAGCAAGCATAGATAAAGTGGATACTTTAAGCCAATCCTATAAAAGAACTCCGAGCTCTCTACCAATCCGTGAGATAACTTATAATATGGAAACGTGTAATTGAAAAACATATAAATATACAACTCTTTTTTCGTTATTTCATCTTCCTTTTCTTCTTTTAGGTCAAATCAAAGCAGATGATTAGAACCATAAATTCCACACGTTGATTTTCTATTGCAAGTACAAGATACTCACAATATAAGTACAGCTTAATCTCTTTATAAACACAATACAGCTAAAGAGTCCAAACTTGCTATGTCGGGAAATAAAGCCTTCTATTCATATGGCATTGCTTCCCACTAAACATACGGAAAGATAAAGATAAAGATAAAGTGTAGATGAAATTGATCCGACAACAGGATTTAAAGCCATTTCGGACGGCAAACAGGTATATAATGTCTACTATTCCACCACCCCAAACAGATATATTGACGCTAACTTTTACAGCTCCGTAAAGTCAAATTCCTGCACGGTAACAGGTCTTACAAACGGCACAACATATTATTTCCGTGTATCGGCGTGCTATGTTGACGGCTACGAGACAATCCAGTGCGACCCCGTAAGTGCAGTCCCCACATCATCAATTGCAGCCCCGACAGGTCTTTCGGCAATAAATCCTCATGACGGAAACGGTCTGCAATTCAGCTGGGATCCTGTAGCAAATGCATCGGAATATAAGCTGTATTTCAGTCCGCCCTCATCAACGTCAGCTCCCACATTGCTTACATCATTAAAAGCAACTGCTCAAAGTATTACCAATATCCCGACCGATACCGAGTATTATTTCTATGTATCGGCAGTGGTCAACGGCGTGGAAAGCTCAAGATCCTCTCCACTGTCGGTGATACTCCCCTCTGCTCCCTCCGATATTACAGCTACACCCGGCGACAGTTGTGCCGAGCTGAAGTTTCCTGCCGTAAGCACTGCGGAAGCCTATAAGCTTTATGAATGCCGCAGCGACGGAAGTATTCTTATTTGTCGTGGAGCCGTTAATGAAAATGACATAACCGTAACTGGTCTTGAAAACAATAAAACTTACTATTTCAAACTGACAGCCGTTGCCGGAGCAATTGAATCCGATTATTCCGAGCTGATAACAGTTACAGCCAAGGCTTCATCTTCCGATGTAACGATCACAAATCAGCCTTCGGTATCCAAGGTCATCGGCGGAGCAAGGGTAGAGGCAATAGTTCGTCTCAGCGACGGAAATAATTCCTTCTGCTGGCAGTATAATGACGGAAATGGCTGGAAAAACCTTGTGACAAGTTCTGACGTATTCATAAATGACTCCAGTTACTCTTCGTATATCATTTTGTACAATTCGGCACCTTATAAAAACTGCCTCATCAGATGCCGCATTACAGATTCAAAGGGCAACGTTATCATTTCCGATACGACAAAGGTCGTATTCTATGAAGAATCAGAAGTATATCCGAAACTCGTAGAATCATACAGCGGCAATTTCAGCAATATCATCAATTACGTAAATTACTTTACATCGCTTTATGACGGCACATTCACCATGACAGCCGCCCAGCTCAGAGCTGTGGAAATGGTTCTTGAAAAAGATTACGCAGCATAAAAAAGTTATTTAAGGAATTTCCAATAAAATCAAACCGACCCGTGACCACAAGAAATATCTCAGGTTTCGGGTCGGTTTTATCTTATGGTCCTGCTTTTTTCTAAAGATTTGCACTTGATAAGTATATATCAAACACACTTTAAGTACAACATAAGTACTTGAAACACCGTTCACCAAACTGTATTGTTAACATTATATATTAGAATCTCACCATACGTCATCATAATGACAAAAAGAGATTGAAATAATTTTTATTGTCTCTCAGCGGCTGTCACCTATTCTTTTTAACGGCTTCTGTAATATTTTCCTCACAACAAAAAGTCGCAGTAATATTTTGTTTCTTTTTACCACTATACACACAATAAGAACACACAAAGAACAAGTTAGGTACAATATATAAAATGAAATATTAAAGCGACTTTTTGATAGATCTTATATGCAGCCGCCTGCACATAGAATCATACGCATTATAATATCATGTACTTATATTGTACCCACCTTGTAAAATATAAGTTATGCGGCAAATTATGTTTGCCACGATGAATATTTCCGTAAAACACAGCCATAATAATATTGACCATGATTTTTTCATGTTAATACTCCAATTTCAGCCCGCAGGATTTTTCCATTTCCTACTGCGGGCATTTACATCACACAAATACAACCGAAGTACAATATAAAATTATACCCGAGTTGTACCAAAGCTATACTTATCTTATACCTATCGTGTACTTTATTAAAAAATCAAACCCACACTCCGCCAAACCTCATATCAGCGACATCTGTTCTTCTTCCTGCTGCTCCTCCCGCTCATCGGATATCTCTATTGCCTCCGTGCGTATCTTGCTGTGCGTTCCCGAATAATTGCGGAGATCTTCCATAAGCGGAACATAACGCTGGAGATACCACTCCTTTTTCTGTTTTTCATCAAAGGTCGTTGCCTTGAATTTCACACCGATCAGAGGCTTGCCCTTGCCGTTGCCCTTTATCTCTTCATAATCCCATATGTACGCATAATCGGAGGAATTCAGCTCATCAATTGCAACCTTGATCGTTTTCTTGATAAGGTCGTGGGAACGGGTGTACTCACCTTTCTCGATCTGGAAAAATTCACGCAGCTCATCACAGGTAAAGGACCATTCTTTCTTGGGCTTGTTTGGGTGCTCACCCTGCTCGCA
>OIXL01000973.1_pt1 | contig 12196 bp, 9 predicted proteins | sample 1587761 | NCBI WGS metagenome assembly OIXL01 (sample SAMN03283246) | human gut metagenome | biome: human-associated habitat; material: feces | host: Homo sapiens | place: Peru | collected 2012 | reverse complement strand
CACGTCCTGAACTGGATACGGAAACTGTTTTAACGGCGCCCAGATATAGTCGATATTCGCAACGACGACGCCCTTTTTTGCGTACTCGTAACAATAAGTCCGACGCATGCTTTTTACGCCCGAGATCCAGCCCCCTCCGTGTACGTAAATCATAAGCGGCAGTTTTCCCGCACTGTTTTTCGGTCGGATAATGTCAAGATTATTGTATTTTCCCTGCCCGTACGGCACGCATTTTTCAAGCGTAACGTCGTAAGAATCCGGGCTTCTGTGCAGAATAATTTCCGCAAGCCGTTCGGTAAAATTCAGCCAATAATGCAACGCTTTGGCCTTAAAAACACGATTTTTATCCATAATTTAATCTCCCTACACCAAATATATCATATTTATAAGGATATTTCCATAATATCAAACAAAAATGCTTTGTGTTTTATGCATAGTTGTGCTAAAATTTTGAGTATGGAAAAATCAAACGATTATTTTAAGCAACGCAACATCGAATGCATCAAAAAAATCCGCGAAGTCGAAAAGGATTTGCCGCATTTTATCCCGGAGTATTTTATCGGCGTCGAGCACAACACGTCCGCACTCACGCGGCTTAATTACGCATACGATTTAAGGATTTTCTTTTATTATCTCGTAAACTACGTCGCGACTTTTCAGGACGTCGGCACGCCCCAAAACTTCACGATTGACGATTTGAAAAAAGTTACCACGACGCATCTTGAAAGATACACCGATTTCCTGACCTATTACGAATACAACGGCAAAACCTACACCAACGAAAACAAAGGAAAAGCCCGCAAACTTTCGTCGGTGCGCGCGATGTTCAAGTATTTTTACAATAAGGAATATCTCCCCTCAAACGTCAGCGCGAAAATCACGATGCCGAAAATCAAGGATAAGGAAATAATTAAACTTGAAGCAAACGAGGTTTCGGATATTTTGAACGTCGCCGAAAACGGAAGTTCCTACCTTACGAAACATCAGGAAGCATATCACGAAGTCACGCATATCCGCGACACAGCCCTGCTCACACTGTTTTTGGGCACGGGCATTCGTATTTCGGAGTGCGTCGGACTTAACGTGAACGACATCGACTTCAACGTCAACGGATTTACGATTACGCGAAAAGGCGGCGCAAGGGTTATTTTGTATTTTTCGGACGAAGTCGCGGACGCTTTAAAAGCCTATCTCAAAGAACGTTCCGAAAACAAAAAAGTCCCCAAAGACGAGCAGGCTTTGTTCCTTTCAATGCAAAACAAACGTTTGTCAACCCGCGCGATTCAGAACATCGTACAAAAATACAGCCGCATCGTTTCGCCCCTTAAAAAGATTTCGCCGCATAAACTTCGCAGCACGTACGGCACGAGTCTGTATCGCGAAACCGGCGATATTTACGTCGTTGCGGAAGTACTTGGTCATCGCGACGTCAACACCACGAAAAAACACTACGCAGCCATGAGCGACGACATCAGACGCGCCGCTGCAAAAAAGGTTACGCTAAGAAAAGACGATTGAAAAACCTTGTAAGTATTATGAAATGTTGACTTTTTCATAATACTATTGTATTATTTACTTTGAGGTGATTATATGGACGTATCATCAATAAACAGCGACCTTATCCGCGGCAACGTAACCACGATTATCCTGAAAGCCCTTCTCGACGAGGACAGATACGGATACGACATTCTGCGCGAAATCGAGGTCAAAAGCGGCGGTCAGTACAAGCTCAAACAGCCCACCCTTTACAGTTGCCTGAAACGACTGGAAAAACAAGGGCTTATCAGTTCATACTGGGGCGACGAAAGCGACACCGAAGGCGGCCGCAGAAGATATTATGCTTTGACGGAAGCCGGCAAAAACTATCTTCAAAAAATGCAAAGCGAGTATGAATACTCACGTACGATTCTGGACAGTTTGCTGTCCGAGGACAAATTCGACTTTGAAAACGAAGACGCTCCTTTCGACATAAACAGTCTGCGCCCTTACACCAAACGCGGCGGCGACGAGGACGAAAACCAAAAAGTTGTGCAAGCCGAAACTTCAACGACGCCCGAGGTCATTCGCGGCGTACCGTCTGAAACGCAAAAAACGTCCTCGCAACCATCAACGTATAAATCGGTTTACGGCAACGACTTTTCCGAAAAAGAGTCCGAAAAACCGGCGGAATCCGAAAAAACAATGTTTGCCCCGCTCGATAAAGGCGCAAGTTCTTACGACACCGATTATCGTCACACTTCGAGTTCGGTTTCCGATATGCTTTCCCGCATCGACGATATTTTAAGCGCAAAACCCGCCGAAACGGAATCCGAAACCGCTCCCGCGCCCGAAAAACAGGAAATCAAAACGAATATTTTGGGAAAACCCATCGTGAATAACGCCGAAAGCGTTGCGCCCGAACAGGAAGAAAGACCTAATACTCCCGAATCCGGCGAAAACGACAATAAAATCGTTGAAAAAGCAACGCCCGTCCCGTATTCCGAGCCTACCGAAGAAGAAATCGAGCTTGCAAAAGCGATATTGCTGGAAACCGAAAATATTAAAACCGACGTTGACGACGAAGATCACCTTTTACGCCGCGACGCCGCAAAACGCGCTCTTTCAATCGGCTCTTACGCCGACAACAGCAAAAATATCGTTGAAAAGTACGACGAGGCGCAAAAATTATTTGAGAAAAAGCCGCAGGAAGAAGAACCACCCGCGGAAGAACCCGTCGACGAACGCTCTGCACGCGAAAAACTTTTCGGTACGCAACAAAACACCGGCGATACCGAAAACCCCGACCGCGCTGCCGAACGCGCGGCTGCCGCAAAGGTGCTTTTCGACAAATACAATAAGACAAACGAGGAAAAACCTGCCGATCCGTCGCCCTATCCCGATCCGTACATGATTTTCGACAAGTACAGCAATCCCGGGAAACCGCAGGAAATCAAAATTCAGTACGACCCGAAAGAAGTCTTCTCGAAATACGGCGAACAGAATAAAAAACCCGAAAAACGCTACGATCCGAAGGAAATTTTCGATAAATACAACGGAAAAGCACCCGTTGAACAACCAGAGGAAAAACATTTCGATCCGAAGGAAGTTTTCGATAAATATCATCCCGAAAGAACCGTCGCGCCCGAACCCGAAAAACATTACGATCCGAAAGACGTCTTCGATAAGTACAACAAAAAGGAAGAACCCGCGCCAAAAGAAGGTGCGCGCGTCAATATCGAACGCTCGCCCGTTGCGCCCGCCGCTTCGTTCAGTTTCCGTCAGAACGACGACACCGTGAATTATCGCGACGCGTTTTCGGGGCTTCGTAATACGACGTCGCAGTCCGACGACGACGTCGAAATTAAACAAAAACCCGCAAGCAGTATCGACCTTAAAACGAAACTCTTTTCGGAAGGCTACAAATTAAGACCGTACTCGCGCGAGAATACCGAAAACTACTATTCCTTAAATTACATAAAGAAAAACCGCTTAAACCGCGATTGTTACGCAATTCTTTACGCATTGATATGCTTGGAAGTTCTTATCGGGTTTGCGATTTTCAGGGAAAAATTCTCGCCGATGGTATACGCTTCGGTTTGCATCATCGCCCTTGTCGTGCCTGCCGTGCCGTTTGTAATCTGGACACTGAACCCCGACAAACGCGTGCATGCGAATTATAATTTCAAGACGTCGATACTAAATCGTTTCATGCTGTATCTGAACCTGTTGGTCATCGTATGTCTGGTCGGTTTCTTCGGATTCGGCGCAAACATAAACGACGTGAATTCGATGATGGCGCCGATAATAATCCCCGCGATACTTCTTTTGAACATACCGCTCAGCGCATGCGTTTACTGCATTTTGTATAAAACAAAAAAATATCACATTTCATAAAACTGTTGCAAAAAAGCCGTGATTTTGAAAATCACGGCTTTTATTTTTGTTATTTTCGTTAAATCATTTAAGGGCTTTTTTGATTTCGTCCCGCGCCATTTTGTCGCAACGATTGTTGTAAACGTTGTCGGCGTGTCCTTTCACTCTCACAAAACCTACGTTGTGTTTTTCCACCTCAAAAACAAGGCTTTTCCAGAGGTCGACGTTTTTCACGTCGTCTTTCGAGGCGGTGCGCCAATTGTTCTTTTTCCAGCCTTCGAGCCAGCCTTGCAAGAACGGATCGGTCGCGTATGCGCTGTCGCTGACAACCGTTACGTCGCATCTTTCTTTCAGCTGACGAAGCCCTTGGATAATCGCAAAAAGTTCCATACGATTGTTCGTCGTATCCTTATTATATCCGCTCACCTGCTTTTCGACGCCCTTGTATATAAGGATTGCCGCCCAGCCGCCCGCTCCGGGATTTCCGCTGCACGCGCCGTCGGTATAAATATCAACGTGTTTCAGTTCAGGCATTTTCACTCAGCTCCTTACTTCTTTTTTCGCACTTTCTCATGCCGTCTTTTATGATTTCTTCAAGGTTGTTCTCCTTGAAAGAATTTACGACCTCGATTGTCGTACCGCCGGGACTGCAAACGTTTTTGATGAGCGTTTCGATGTCGGTCGTGCGGTTTTCAACCATTTTGACCGCGCCGACAAAAGTTTGAAGCGTCAGTTCTTCGCTGATTTTGTCGGAAAGTCCCATATCACAGCCCGCGTCGATCATCGCCTTTATGAAAGTATAAACATATGCGGGGCCGCTGCCGCTGACGGCGGTAACCGCGTCAAAATGTTTTTCGTCAAGTTCCACAACTTTCCCGAGGCTTTTGAAAATGTCAAAAACAAGTTTTTTTCCGTCGTCATCAAAATCACCCGCGTCAATTGCACACGCGCCTTCTCCCAAAAGACAAGGCGTATTCGGCATAATTCTCGTAACGCGTGCGCCGTCAAAAAAGCCTTTCAAGGTATCTTTCGTAATGCCTGCCATAATGCTGATTATTTTCAGATTTTCAATTTTTTCAAAATCGCGGAATATGACTTTTGCGACCTGCGGTTTTACGGCAAGTATTATAAATTCGGCATTTTTGAATAATACTTTGTTGTCTTTTACGGTATTTACGCCCTGATTTTTGATAATTTCAAGTTTTTTGTCGTCAATATCGCTCACAACGATTTTTTCGGGCGAAACAACTCCCGTCCTTAAAATTCCGTTCAAAATCGCGTTTGCCATATTGCCCGCGCCGACGATACCAAGTTTATAATCGTACATTTTTAACCTCTAATTTTTGTTTCGACAACACAATTGATTGACTTAAATTTTATAATAAGTTATAATGTTAGCGTTGCAAATTTAGGGGAGTGGCTCAACGGTAGAGCAGCGGTCTCCAAAACCGCCGGTTGCGTGTTCGAATCGCGTCTCCCCTGCCAAGAAGTCTATCAAATAGACTTCTTTTTTTATTGTCTTTTACGAACACGCAACAATGCTATCGCATTACGGTTGCGTCTGACGCTTTGCTTTCGGTGCAAGCACCTTCGCTTCGCTATTGCACGAATCGCGTCTCCCCTGCCAAGACTTACTACAAGTAGTAAGTCTTTTATTATGCTTTTATTTGCGAACACGCAACAAACACTTTCGTGTTTTCGGTTGCGACAATGCAACAATTCGATTTATATCTGTCGTTTGCCCTATACGTTGATTTCCGATTCGATTTTTGCGGCGTCGGGGTTTTTCGTCAAAATCGGATTCAGAACTTCCGCAATAAAATCGTCCACTTGTTCGGGCGCGAAGCCGATAAAGTTTTCAACGTTTACGATTTCAGACAGTTTGTCTTTAACCGCGGCGAAAGCGGCGTCGTTTGCGATTCTTTCCAGAAGGTCGTTTTCTTTCCCTTCGATTTTCACAGTTTTCCCCGCTTCCATGCTGTGAACGCGGATTTTTTCGTGCAATTCCTGACGGTTTCCGCCCGCTTTTACGCATTCCATAAGGATATTTTCGGTTGCCATAAACGGAAGTTCGGCATTCAGGCGGCGTTTTATCATGTTTTCGTACACGACGAGATTTGACGAAACGTTGTTGTAAAGATTAAGGATCCCGTCAACGCCCAAAAACGCCTCGGGGATAACGATGCGCCTGTTCGCACTGTCGTCAAGCGAGCGTTCGAGCCATTGAGTGCCGGCAGTCATGGCGGTGTTTATCGGCAGCGACATCACGTAACGCGACAACGCCGTCATACGCTCGGTACGCATGGGATTGCGCTTATATGCCATTGCGGAACTGCCAATCTGGGTTGCCTCGAAAGGCTCCTCGATTTCCTTCATGCTTTGCAAAAGCCTTATATCGTTTGCGAATTTCATTGCGCTTTCGGCAATGCCGGCAAGCACGGACAAAAGTTCGAAATCGAATTTTCTCGTATAAGTCTGACCGCTGACGGCAAACGTTTTTTCAAAACCCATTTTATTGCAAACGAGTTTGTCAAGTTCTTTCACCTTTTTATAATCGCCGGGGAAAAGTTCCTTAAAACTTGCCTGCGTGCCGGTCGTACCTTTTACGCCGCGAAGCCTGAAATTATCAAGGATTGCCGTAACGTTTTCGTAATCTTTTGCAAGGTCCTGCGCCCAGAGCGTCGCGCGTTTGCCGACGGTCGTAGGCTGCGCGGGTTGAAGATGCGTGAACGCAAGCGTCGGAAGATTTTTATATTTGTTTGCAAAATCTTTAAGTTTCGCGATGACAGCAACGATTTTATTTCTCAAAAGCACAAGCGCTTTATAATATGAAATAAGGTCGGCATTGTCGTCGACAAAACAACTTGTCGCGCCAAGGTGAATGATGGGTGCGGCAAGCGGACACTGCAACGCATACGCATAAATCTGCGCCATAACGTCGTGGCGGACGACTTTTTCGCGTTCGTGCGCAACGTCAAGGTTAAGGTTCGTCACGTTTTGTTTCAGTTCTTCGATTTGTCTGTCGGTGATACCGAGCCCGAGTTCCTTTTCGGATTCGGCAAGCGCAACCCAAAGTCTGCGCCACAAAACGATTTTTTCTTCTTCCGAAAAAATCTCGGACATATCGTGCGAAGCGTATCTCGTCACGAGCGGATTTGCATAATCAGACATAATACCTCCGATAAAAAAATATGGGCGACAAATGCGTCGCCCATACAGCACAAGGGCTTTAACCCTTATTTGTCTTCTTCGTCATCGAATTTGAAATCGATGCCTTTCAAAAGGTCTGCAAGAGTTGCGTTGCCGCTGTCGCTGACCCATTCGTGCGGTTCGTCGGAGTTGTCGCGACGATCGCGTTTGCGTTCTTCCGCCTTTTCGGGGTTGTATTCAAACTTCTTTCTGGGAGCGCGAGGAGCCTTGGATTTGACTTCGCCTTCCGCGCCGTCTGCGGCTTCGGGAGCGACCTCTTCGCGAGCGGGCTTTTCTTCGGGAGCGGGTTCAAGTTCTTTCATGGAAAGAGTGATGCGGTTGCCCTCGAAACTGATGACCTTCGCTTCGACTTCCTGACCTTCTTTAAGGAGTTCGGACGCTTCTTTCACATATTTGTGCGAAATTTGCGAAACGTGGATAAGACCGTCGATGCCGTCCTCGATTTGTACGAACGCTCCGAAAGGATGAATCCTTGCGATGGTGCCTTTGATGACCGTGCCGACAGGATATTTTTCGGCGGCGAGTTCATAAGGTTTCTTTTGAAGTTGTTTGTAACCGAGCGAGATTTTGCCGGTTTCGCGGTCGGCCTTCAAAACGATGAAGTCGTAAGTCTGATTGAGTTCCAGCACTTCGGAAGGCTCGCTGATTTTCTTCCAGCTGAGATCGCTGATGTGAGCGAGGCAGTCGTAACCTTTGACGCTCACGAACGCTCCGAACGAAGCAAAGCGTTTGACCTTGCCCTTAACGATAGCGCCGGGAACGACGGTTGACCAGAATGCTTCTTCCTTTTCAGCCTTTTCTTCTTCAAGGATGACGCGTTGCGACGCAGTAACGCGGCGACCGTTCTTTTGGAGCATACGCAGGCGAAGTTTCTTGTCAAGATAATCTTCAAGGTTGTTGACTCTGCCGATGCGGATCTGGCTGCCGGGAATGAATACCGTGAAAGCACCGAGACGGCCTTCGAGACCGACGGGATTGCCCTCTTTATTTTTAACGATTTTAAGAGGAGGTTCAACGGTGAATTCTTTGCTTTCAAACGCTTTCAGAGCTTCTTCGTCGTTTTTCTTGACGAGATCGATTTCGCGTTTCGAGAGCGTTACGTAAGTGCTGTCGCCCTTTTTGTTGATAATAACGGCTTCGATAGTGTCACCCGCTTTGAAATCGTCGGGGTTGTACGTGCCGTCAATGTTGACTTCGGACTTGTCGATGAAGCCGTCTTTCTTTCCGCCGATTTCGACAAAAATACCGTTTTCGTCGGCGTTGATGATTTTTGCGTGAATGCGTTTGCCTTCACGATAGGTAGTGAAACCTGCGGCTTTGTCGGATGCCATAATGTCATCCATCGTAAGTTCGGTCTTTGCACTTTGAGCGGGTGCATCCGCTGCTGCTGCCATCTCTCCTGCCTCGGGAGCGGCGGTGGCTACTTCGGTAACTTCCTCGGTAGCGGTGTTCTCGGTGGCGTTTTCGAGAACTTCGTTTTGAGTATCACTCATAAAACTTAAAACCTCCTCAATCAACTCATCCGGAGTTGATGCTGCGGCCATTATGGCCAACGTGTTGTATTTTGATATCATCACGGACTGTAAGTCCGAAATTTCCGAGACGAAAAACGTATTGTCGTTTATCGATTTTGCAAACTCGTAAAGGCGGTTGCCGTTTGCGCTGGACCGGTCGCTTATCACGACGACGGCGTCGCATCTTTTTGCAAGGGACTTCGCTTCTTCCCGTTTTGCCATTGTAGTATAGCAAATTGTATTAAAAAAAACAACTGTTTTATGGGTATATGAAATAATATTTTGTATTTTTTCCTTGATTTTTTCAAATTTTTCTTCAAAAAAAGTGGTTTGAGTAACGACTGCGAACTTTTCGCCGTCTTCAAGGGATATTTCGTCAAAATCGGCGGCAATTTGGGGCGTTTCGGCTGAAAAACCGCAAATTCCCTGCACTTCCTGATGATTTTTGTCACCGAGTATTATGATTTTATACCCTTTTGTAGAATACTCGCGCACGATTTCCTGCACTTTTTTGACCATCGGACAGGTTGCGTCGTAAACGTTTGCGCCGATACGCGCAAGTTTTTCAAAATCAGACGGCGCCGCGCCGTGCGCGGCAATAACCACGTTGTCCCCGCTTTTAACGACAGAAAGGTCGTGAACGGGATATATTCCTTCGTTTTTCAACCCGTCGACGACCTTTTTGTTGTGAATCAATTCTTTGTAAGTAAGGCAAGGCGCGTGAGCTTTCGCGACGTTAATCGCGCGTTTCACACCGTTGCAAAATCCGAGATGTTCGGCTTTTATTATTTCCAAGAACTTGTCCTGCCTTTACTTTTTCGCTTTTACTTTGCGCGGCGGATATTGTTTCAAGCCGCGTTCTTTTGCAATTTCGTTTGCTTTTACTCTTAAAGCCTGCATTTTTTCATACAGGAATTCCGTCGCTTCGGCGTCCTGCTTCCTGTCAAAACCTTCTTTCAGAAGGTCGATAGGCTCGCCGACGACAAGGATATTTTTCCGAAACGGTCTGTGCATTCTGAAATAAAGCGTCGGCAGAATTTCAACTTTCGTACGCATTGCGAAAACCGAAACGCCCTTTTTGAACGGCGCCATGACATCCGTACCCGCCTTATTCCTTGTGCCTTCCGGGAAAATCAGAATATTTTCACCGTTTTTAAGAACGGTCACGACTTTTTTATAAGCGTCGATATCCGCCTCGCCGCGCTTCACGGGAATGCAGCCAACGCCGGTTAAAAACCAATTTCCGATTTTTGTTTTGAAGGCTTCTTCTTTCACAAGCGCGTTGAAATAATTTTTGAAAAACGCGTTGAAAATGATCGAGCCGTCGGCAGCGGACGCATAGTGGTTGGAAATAATGATACCTCCACTGAATTTTTCAAAATTTTCTGCGCCGTAGATTTTTGTCGGCCATATTATTTTTTGAAGTACTCTTGCGGTTATTTGTGCAAATTTTCCGATTTTTGCCATAAATTACTTCTCCATTTTGTTCAAAACGAAATCAATAACTTCGTCAATCGACATATTTGTCGTATCGACGAGAACGGCGTCGTCCGCTTGTTTAAGCGGCGCGAACGCGCGATGCGAATCATTGTAATCGCGAACTTTGATATCTTCCAGAACCTTTTCATAGGACGGCGCGTCACCCTTTGCCTTCAACTCCTCAAAGCGGCGTTTTGCGCGTACCTCGGGCGTTGCGGTGATGAAAAACTTGTATTTTGCGTCGGGCAACACGTAAGTGCCGATATCTCGTCCGTCCAGAACGACGCAGTCGTTTTTTGCGATTTCCCGTTGAAGCTCGACAAGTTTAATCCTGACAGACGGCAGCGCGGAAATATCGGACGCGGCTTTCGACACGTAATGTTCCCTGATGAACGGCGTGACGTTTTCCCCGTTGACGATAATCTGTTGCGAGTCGCCGGTGATAATTTTCATATCGAGGTTGTCAAGCATGGGCTTTACAGCCGCTTCGTCGTTGACGTCGATACCTTGTTTTACGGCGACGTACGCAAGCGAGCGATACATTGCGCCGGTATCGAGATATATGATGTCAAGGCGTTTCGCAAGAGCCTTTGCAACGGTGCTTTTTCCTGCGCCGGACGGTCCGTCAAGCGCGATATTGAAGTGTTTTTCGTGTTTTGCCATAAGATAATTATATATAATTCAATAAATAAATCAAGCGTTTTTTCGTTTGAAAATTTCAACGGGATAAGGCGCGCGCTGCGGCAACCGCGCTCGACCACGCGATTTGCAGATTAAACCCGCCCGTGTATGCGTCGACGTCCACGACTTCGCCGATGAAATAAAGATTTTGCACCTTCTTACTTTCAAACGTTTTCGGGTTAATTTCTTTGACGTTTACGCCGCCGCTCGTTACTACCGCTTCTTCGATCGGCGCAAGCGATTTGACAGAAAAATCAAAGTTTTTAAGAAGATGCACCAAATTTTTGCGGTTTTCTGCCGAAATAACGTTTACTTTTGTATCTTCCTTAATTCCCGAAAGTCTGACGATAACGGGGATTAGTTTTTTCGGCAACAAGTCGGACAAAGCGTTTTTGAACTCCTTATTTGAAAAGAGTTTGAAATCGGACAACACCCTTTTGTCAAGTTCTTCGTACGTCAACGCGGGTTTAAGGTCGATTGAAATTTTCGTGTTGTTCAAGTCGATTTTATTTATGTTTGCGCTAATGCTTAAAATCGTGGGACCCGACACGCCGAACGCGGTGAAAATCATCTCGCCAAACTCGCCGACGATTTTTTTGCCGTCTTTAATGACGCTCACGTCGACGTTTTTTAAGGACAGCCCTTCCAACTCTTTCGCTATATTTTGTTCCGCGACTCTTATGGGACAAAGCGACGCTTTCGGTCTTACGATATCGTGCGAAAAACTTTTTGCAAATTTATATCCGTCGCCGGTGCTGCCCGTCAGCGGATAAGAAACGCCGCCCGTCGCAACGACGACCGCGTCGCACTCGATATCCCCGTTGCTTGTGGCGACAATAAAAGTATCTCCCGTCTTTTTCACGCTTTCGACAACGGTATTAAGCCTTACTTCGACGCCGTTTTTCAAAAGCGCGTTGCTCAGCGTTTTTATGACGTCGGACGATTTATTGCTTTTCGGGAAAACCCTGTTTCCGCGCTCGACGACAAGCGACAGTCCGTTTTCTTCCAGAAACGCCATCGTATCTTCGCTCGTAAAGCCGTAAATCGCGCTTTGCATAAATTTTGCGTTTGTAACGACGTTTTCCAAAAACTCACGCGGGGCGCAGTCGTTTGTGACGTTGCATCTGCCTTTCCCCGTGATATAAAGTTTTTTGCCGAGTTTTTCGTTTTTCTCGACAAGAATCACTTTATTGTTTTTTGAAATCATTGAAGAAGCGAGCATACCGCTCGCTCCTCCGCCAATAATAACTATTCTCATCTTTATACCGGATGAATGTTTTCTTCTTTGCTGCCAAGGACGTTGTCCACGCCGTGCAGTTTTGCCTTGCGCTGTTCAAAGAACTTCGTCGCGACCTGCGGGAACAAAGCGTACGACAAAACGTCTTCTTCCTGTTCGTAATAAGGTTTGACTTCTTCCTTGAACTTTTCGTACTCGGGCGGGATAAGGTCGGCGGGACGAC
>OIXL01000972.1_pt1 | contig 12210 bp, 9 predicted proteins | sample 1587761 | NCBI WGS metagenome assembly OIXL01 (sample SAMN03283246) | human gut metagenome | biome: human-associated habitat; material: feces | host: Homo sapiens | place: Peru | collected 2012 | reverse complement strand
CCCGGAACAGTTCCCGATTACCGAGAACAAACGGATTCAGAAATACAAAGCGAAATTTGCGGCATAACAAAATGCCGTAAATCCCATGCTGATGCTAAAACACCAACATGGAATTTACGGCTATAATTTTTAGATATTTGCCATGTCTACCTTGACAGGGGCTGATCACTTTCGCAGAGCGGCTTCGCTCATCCCACTAACAACTCATCAGAGAGACTGCTTTATGCTTTGGCAGCCAGTTTTTCTACCATTTCACGCAGTTCCTGGATTTCTTTATCCTGAGCTTCTACCTTCTCCTGAAGTGCTTTGACATCCGCGCTTTCAGCCTTTACCGCTTTCGCTCCACGCTGTCCTACTTTGAAGGAAATGCCGGCATTCACCATGTTTTCGCCAGAGCCGAAGCTGCCTGCCATGTTCAGCATGACATCTTCATTCGGACGGTAGAAAGCACCAACAGCCATGGCATTTTCACTGCCGTAATTGCCTACGCCGGCAGCGACACTCCATTTCTCCGAAGCATCGTAATCAAGCGGATGCAGAGCTGCCAGAGCCGCCGCATTCGCGCCCACCTTATCAATACGGCCATCCAGACGCTGAATACCAGCTGCATTCTGCTGGATACCAGCCGCATTGTTGTTGATCGCCGTTTCTACATCGCCGATCTGTCCGACACTCAGGGACTTGGCAGAAATGGCACCCACGTTCTTCATATCATTTCCATGTGCATCATAGGTACCATCTTTATCATAGGACGCCAAAACCTTGGTGGCCCCGCCATTCGCATAATCTTTGCTCTGAATGGTGAAGGACCCGTCATCCCCCTGCAGGAAGGAAGTGGCCGATTTCCCATTCTGCGCATCGATATCCATGCGAGAAGTATCCCCTGCTGCTTTTGCCATCACCTTTTTCGCCTGTTCAGCTGTCAGCGTGTTGCCGTCGTTATCCGTTAACGCCCCCGTGAAATCACCGCGCAGCTGGACATTCCCTTCTTTCGTGGGATCTACGGATACCTTCGCCGCATTGAGCTTCGACTGAGCCGCCGTGCTTAATGTAGCATCATCCTTTACAGCCACGCTGTCTGCCGTAACAGTCGCCCCCGTATCGACTTTCATAGAGGACTTATCTTTCAGCGTAATGGTCTTCGCTGTCACATTCGAGCCGGCTTCCGCTACCAGACTGCCATCTCTTTCAGGTAATGTGACTGTTTTTAGATTGCCGTCGCTATCTGCTACCGAAATAGTCCCTGACTGGCTGGAAAGCTCTACCTCTTTCAGATTCAAGGTAGCTCCATCCGATACGGAAATCTTCGCATCTCCCGCAAGCGACTGATTGATATTCATGGTACCTTCTTTGACATTGAGATCCCCATGATATCCGCTCATACTGCCATTGACAGTCAGCGTGCCAAGTCCCTGTTTATTGATGGTATTTTCTCCGTATCCCGGATTGCTGCCACGGATCGCGCTCGCGATGGAGTCGGTATTCGCATCCGTTTCTCCATCTTTCCCGATCTTTAGTGTCACCCCGTCAGCGACATTGAAATTCGCCTCTCCGCCACGATCCATGTACATGAAGCCGCCACCTGTCTTGGCGTAGCTGCCATAGGTGTCGCTATAGACATCGACACCAGATGCTTTATTTCCTGCATACGTCGTATCTTTGGTCACATTGAAAGTCGCAGTCGCTTGCAATACTCTCTTTTGTCCATCATGGTTGGCTGTATTGGATGTAGAGTCCAAATAAATGGCACCACCAACACCCTGTGCATGGTCTCCGCCACTTGCTACATTATCATCGAATGCTACATCATTGAAAGTGACATTTGTCCCCTTGATCATCACTGCACCAGCTTTTGATGTGGAGTAAATGCTGGCAGAAGTACCTGTACTTTCAACTTTATTCCCAGTAAAAGAGGAATCCGTAATGGTCACGGTATTCGGCGTCTCTACTTCATAGCTAGTTGGACTAAATTTTACGCTGGAATTGAAGTAGACCACCCCATTCGGTCCATCCGTTTTAAGCTGATTGTTCTCAAATGCTGTATTTTTTATATCTGCATTTCCGAAGAAGAAATGTCCGTAGTATTGGCCTGCTGTGCCAGTTGTATTGCTTGTCTGAATGTCGGTTGTAGCTGCACCCTCATGAATGGCATTGCCGCTTACCAGCTTCCCATTCTCAATGGAAACCGGCGCCATATCGTATTCATACAGACTATCCTGCGCCGATGTTACCCCCCCCCGCAGAACAAATGATCGCAGCTGCGATATTCGCCATCAGGATCTTTTTCATGCATTTTTTCATAAAAATAATCTCCTTTCAGGAAGAAAAAACAACTCACAAGCCCATGATTGTATAAAATGCATTCATGATGCATTTTAACTCCATTTCTATTTTTAATATTACACCGTGCTAAAGGTAAAAGCAATATAAGTTTTTTCTATACCCAAAATAAGTTTGCTATTGAGCCTCATTAAAAGAACATCTCCCCATCTCATTCCTGCTCATATAGAGCCATCAAAACAAGGAAGGGGGCATTGCGAGATCAACATACCATGCGGGAAGTTTGAAAACAGGAAGAACATTCTACCCTTTATGTGAATCCTCATAGGTTAAAGCAGGTTCTGAAAGTTAAGGAAACGCTGATTCAATCGCAGAGTCCGAATTAGCATGTATTTTCATACAATGCTTCGTCATAACCCTCCTTAAATAGCTTGGCTTATTCCTCGCCTTGCATGAAAATACAAGAGCCAAGTCGGACAACGATTTAATCAGTGTTTCCTTAAAAAGGTTCACAGGGTTCCCATCTTTTGTGAATACCATATATTCAAAACTCCGCGGCGCTTAGATCCTTCGACTCAGTTCTCATATTTTCAGATAAGCTATTTTTTAACATACAAAGTTTTTCTCCGCTCAGGATGACGAAATGCGCCGCACCGCCCACTGACCCCATAGAATCCATAGAAACCCGCTCCCCCTCTTTCATCCCCAATCAAGGGGGCACGCCCCAAAGGTCACCCCTATTTCCACAGCTAAAAAGAGCCGGATCTCTCCAGCTCTTTTTTATATATGAAAGTCGTATTCCTTCGGGAAATCAAACATCCCCGGATACATGCGCTCCGCCATATAGCCGATCGCATCGATGGTGCGCGTCTGCGGGCCATACACATATTTCAGCGGTATGCCATAGAGACGGTTATTTTTTATGAAATTCAGATTCCGGAAAGCCGGCCTATTTCGGAGCCATGCTAGCTCCTTCTCCTCATCGCGATACACGACAAGAAAGACGACATCCGGGTCCAGCTTCATCATCATCTCATCACTGACCGCCGCCGTGGTATCCGGGACGATGCCGCCGATAGAGGCCGCCATATCCCCTGCGATCTTCTTTCGCCCGTAGGACGCGAGGATGCTCATGCGGTCCAAGATCATGACTTTCGGTTTCTTATGAGATGCCACGGTTTCCGCGATATCGTGAATGCGGTTTTCCGTCGCACTCACGATTTTCTCTGCCGTTTCCTCTTTGTGAAAAATGATCCCCAGATCACGAATGAATTTCATTTCCTTCTCTACGGTTTCCACCTGATTCAGCTTGCCCGGCGATGTGGTATTCAGCGGCACCATGGTGAGGATGCCCTTGCTGTTCCAGTAGTCCGTACTGCCAAGACGGGTTTTCGAGAAGAATTGCTGCTCTGCGATGATCATATCAGGATGCATCTCCAGGAAATGCTCCGCCTGGATCGTGCTGCGATCGATGCGGGGCAGCCGCTGAAAGGCCTTTTCATTCGATGCCTTGATGCCATACCACTGACTGTTCTGTCCATCATCTGCCGCGAGGATGGCCTCTTCGATACCAAGATCCAGTAGCGTCTCCGTTTCATTCGCACCGATGACGATCACGCGCTGCGGCACATCAGACAAGTACTCCCGATTCACCCCCGTCTCATAGTAGTTCTCTACCTTGATATTCTCCACAAAGGGGCGCGAATATTCCTCGGCAGGAGGAGACTTCTGCAACTGACAGCCTGATAGGCAGAGCGGCAGAAGGAGCGAGAGAAGCCAAGCCTTCTTCATCTTCTCACCTGCTTTCTGGATATCAGCATCCACAGGAAAAAGGGCGAGCCTGCCAGTGCGGCCATGACGCCCACAGGCAGCTCCAGTCCGGAGATCGCATTTCTTCCCAGAATATCCGCCCAGCAGAGAAATGTTCCTCCGGTCAGTGCCGTAAGCGGAAGAAGACGCCCATGGCTGCTCCCCACGAGGAGACGCACACCGTGCGGGATAATGAGCCCGACGAATCCGATCATGCCCGACATGTACACCATCGCTCCGACCAAAAGCGCCATGACGGCAATATACACTTTCCGATATGTCGAAAGTTTCTGCCCCATGGTCAGCGAGAGATCATCCCCCATGAGCATCAGGTCTAGGATACGCCTTTGAGAGAAGAAATAGAAACAGCCCGCCGTCACCAGAAGAGCCAGAATGCCGATCGCCATCCAGGAGTCGGCGCGGATATTCCCCATCATCCAGAACTGGATAGACCGCGTCTTCGACGTATCCGCCACCACAGTGACGAAGAAACTCACAGCAGCCGAGCAGGCGGCATTCAGCGCAAAACCGGCCAGAAGCAGTGTCAGCCCCTCCCCTTTGCCGCTGATCGAAGAAATCAGAAGAATCAGAAGGGAAACAAGTCCGGCGCCGAGGAAAGCCGCGGCGCCGATCCCATCAAAGCTCCCGATCATCCCGATACCGAGAGCGATCGCCAGCACCGCGCCCAAACTTGCACCTGAGGAAATCCCCAATAGATACGGATCGGCCAGCGGATTCTTCATCACGGCCTGCATCACCGCTCCGCAGACGGCGAGCCCCGCCCCGATGAAGAAAGACAGCACCAGATGCGGCAGACGGATGAACTGCAGCACATCCTGCTCGACCATCCCATTTCCTTCCGGTGAAGTGAGCGCCAGATACAGATAGTGACAAGTCTCTGCCGGCGAGAGGGAGATCTCTCCAAACCCCAGCGAGAAGAGCGTCAGGAGCAGGCATAGAAGACTGATGAGCGTCACACGATAAGCCGGCTTCATACGATGGCTCCTCTTTCGAAAATCACAGCCGGTCTTCCATCTTTTCTAGGGAAAACCTCAGCCTTCACATGATACAGCTCCCAGATCCGCTCCTCCGTCAAGACCTCTTCAGGTCTGCCGAAGGCGACCAGCTCTCCATGCTTCATCGCTGCGATCTTGTCACAATACATGGCTGCGATATTCAGGTCGTGAATGGCCGCGAGCACCGTCAAATGACGCGAGCTCACCAGATCCATGATCTGCAGCTGGTAGGTGATATCCAGATGATTCGTCGGTTCATCCAGGATGAGACAGGGCGTCTCCTGCGTGAGAGCCCGCGCGAGCATTACGCGCTGCTGCTCCCCGCCGGAGAGAAAAGAAAAACTCTGCTCCGCTAATGTTTCCACGCCCGTTTCCCTCATCGCCCGATGCGCGATGTCACGGTCTTCCCGATTGTTCCCCTCCGTAATGCCTTTGTAAGGCGTACGCCCCATCAGCACGACTTCTTCGACATCAAAGTCAAAGCCGGCCGCGTGGTGCTGCGCCAGTACCGCGACGCGCTTCGCACTTTCACGATACGGCAGATCCTTCAAAACCGTATCACCGATCCGGATATCCCCGGACCAAGGCGAAAGCAGACGGTAAATGCATTTCAAAAGCGTACTCTTCCCGCACCCATTCGGCCCGATGATGCCCGTCAGCTGTCCGCTTTCGAAGGAAATCGACACATCCTTCAGTACCTGCTTTCCCCCATAACCGGCAGATACATGATTGACTGAAATATTCATGCCCCTTCTCCTCCAAAATGATACGAACGCCGGATAAGCATCCCCAGAAATACAGGCGCACCGATCATAGACAAGCTGACACCCAATGGGATATCCACACCGTGGATCAGTATCCGTCCTAAGATATCTGCCCAGACCGTCATCAGTCCTCCCGAAAGAACGGATACAGGCAGGAGCTTCCTGTGATCCGCCCCCATGACCATCCGGCATCCATGCGGCACCAGAAGACCCACGAAACCGATCAGTCCCGCCTGCGTCACCAGACTTCCCATCAAGAGCGCATTCAGCACCAGGTAAAGACGCCGAAAAGGGAGGAGCTGCCGCCCCAGCGGGACAGCAGTTTCCTCCCCTTCCAGCATCAGATTCAGGATCCTTGTCTGTGTAGAGAAAAACGCGATGAAAAGAAGCACGATGGAAAGCACAGAGAGCGTCGGCAGGAGTTTCGCGAAGGAAACAGATCCCATCAGCCAGTACAGCGTCACATCCATCCCCGTCGCATTGGATCCGATATACACCAGCACACTCGTGATCCCGCCGCAGACCGCCGCCAGCGCCGCGCCAAAGATCAGAAGATAGGACGAATCCCCCGGTGCCACGCGGCCTGCCGCGATGGCGAGAATGAGTGACAACGCCAAGGCACCCAGAAATGCTCCGCATCCGATCGCAGATACCCCGAAAGCCGCCCCTGCGCCAAAGAAAACAGCAGTTGCTGCCCCGAGCGACGCCCCGGAGGACACACCCATGATGTAAGGGTCCGACATCGGATTCCGAAACATCGCCTGCATCACCATGCCGGACAGCGAAAGCCCCATCCCGACCGCCAGCGCAAGCAGGATGCGCGGGAGCCGAAGATCCCAGACCGCATCCGCCGCGCCCATCGCGATATCCGAAGGAAACGCACTTCCCGAAAGATGCGAAGCAAGGATCGATATGATCCCCGACAAGGACACAGAAAGATACCCGAGCTTCAGTCCGAGGAGACAGGAGAAGAGGAGCAGAACGGTGAGAATGATCGTAAGAATCGCCAGAGGCATCCGGCGGATAGTTCTGCTCATAGGGTTCTCCTTTGGATTAGAAACGGAATTCTGCAGACAGAGTGAATGTTCTTGGCATACCAATTGCAAGGCTGTTACTATTCATTGGGTTCCAATATTTCTTATCGAACAAATTGTAAACCATGGCTTTAAAGGTCACAGGTGTTTCATTCAACTTTGTCGTGTAGTCAGCGCCGACATCAAACAGGAAGAAAGAGGGGACTTTGAGCTTTTCATTCTGAATATAGGAATGCCCCATGTAGCGCGCTCTTGCCATATAATGGATATTCTCGCTCGGCTTGAAAACTACGCCTGCAGTAGCGGACCACTGCGGCACACCATTGACCCATTTGCCATTATTAGCATCCTGGGTAGCCTGTTTCGTATTCAAATAGGTAAACCCGCCCACAATGTCAAATTTGCTTCCTGCAGAACCTGCAAAGGAGTATTCGATCCCCTTGTTCTTCTGCTTACCAAATTCAGCATAGTAGAGTTTTCCGTCTTTCCATACATCACCATAATTTGGTTTTTCAATTTTAAACGCACTTAACGTATGAAGTAAGTTGCCAGACTTGAGTTTAAAGCCAATTTCGTTCTGCTTGTATTTATAAGGATCCAAATATTGCCCTGCGTTTTCATAATACGCATCATACATAGAGCTTACTTTGGTGCTTACCATAGAACCTTCGAAGAAGTTTTCCGTATGAGCCACATATACACTAAAGTTATCTGTTGGTTTATATAAAAAAGCCAATGTTGGACTTACGGCATCATATTTAGCTTCCGGTCCATTGATGCCATTAGAAACACTATGCTTTTTTAACGTCTGTCCATGAAGCCCGCCAATAAACTGGTACTTCCCATTGGCGAAAGAAACGGTATCAGAAAGATGCCAGCCATTAATGGTTACTTCTCTGTATTTCGGACATGGTGCGGCATATGGATTGGTATTTGGCGCAACACCTGCAGATGGATGATTCGTATTCCCCTGTATTGAGTAATAGGGTGTATTTATACCAAAGGCATTTTTCCATTCTCCGCCATAGCTTGTTGCCCAGTTTCTATCTACACTGGCGACATATTCATGTTCACTTGCACCAATTTTAAATTTACCTTTCAAGCCGAGCGCGATGTATTTTCTAGTAACAGCCAGTGGATACACATCCACAGAAACCTTATAATCACCATTTGCATTTAAGATTTTTGGATCGCCATCCAAGTAGCCGTACCAATCTTCTCTATGATATCCTGCATTCATGAAAGCTGTCATATGCTCATTTAATTTTTGCTCATGATTGATTCCTAAAATCCAGTTATCATATTCATTAAAAGTCCAGTCAGTTCCATAAGTTTTGCTACCATCCAAAGGCTTTGGCAAAGAGGTAAGGGAAGAATCAAACCCTACCCCATATGAAACCATCCCCTGCTGTTTATTATAGTTATAGCCAGCCAAAATATTTGTCTTGCTATTTGTGGTTTTCTGATCAATATTGACGAAGACGTCTCTCTGTGTCAGCTTTTCCCCTTTTACCGCTGTTTCTCCATCGATGTTGTCCGCCATGACACGAACACCCCAGCGCTGCTTATCGCCAAATCGTTTGCCTACATCGACCATCTGCTGGAAAGAAGATCCGCCGCGATAAGTCAGTTTTAGATCGGTATTCGGTGTAGACTGTGCACGCTTGGACTGGAAATCAATCGTACCGGAAACCGCCTGATTCGCACTCGTCGCAGCCACGCCGATATTAGGTCCGGAAATGACATTAGCATTTTCAATATATACATCTGTTAACTTCTGCTGATCCAAAAGCCCCGGGATGCCATTGACGTACAAAGAATGGTCAGACACCTTAAAGCCGCGGATGGAAACTTCGTTCGCAATTCCAGCGCCCACAGGTCTGACCGATGGATTTAATGCTAATGCATCCATGACACCATTCATGGGGGATGCAAAAGTATCTATAGATTTACGACTTACCGACATACTAGTAAATGGCGTATCGAGAGCATCTTTATTTCCTAAGAGGCCCACATTCTGCGTCTGATAAGCGAGAGAGCCAAGCGGCTGGAGTTCCGCCTTATCTCTATCTGCATTTACATACACTGTATCCAGTACAGTATCAGCAGCGCTACCTACTACCCCCCCCCGAAATTGTGAGCATGAGGGCAGCAGCCAACATCTTATACATTTCTTTTCTCATAAACATTCTCCTCTTTCCAAAATGAGCGGGAAGAAAACGTTCTCCATCAAGAGCCAGTGTGTCCGAGTTTCCACGGCAAAGATGAAAATCCTCATCACCTATTCCCTGATCAGTGATGACCTTCTAAGAGACTATCATAAACCACTTGTTTTGTCCAATATTTTTTAATCTAATTTTATTTTTGTTAACCTTGTACCTCTTATTTCTAATTTTCATAGGATAAGGTGTATTCCCCCTAAAAGGGCAGCTATCCGCAATGGGTTCCCCGATCATCTCATTTCCTCAGCAGAAATAAGAAACGCCCTCTCACGGACTGATCTGCCAACATCTCCTTATCACGACATAATCCGCCATGTGAATAAAAGAACTCGTGAATGGCGGATGATTCTATATATATGCGTTTGCCAATTGATAGATTTTAGTGATCCACCATTTCTTGTGAGCGGTTCGTAAGACGCAGACTTGCAATTTTCATAAATAAGGTATACAATACAGACATGAAGCCAAGGGCGCATCGTGTGTGCACCTTTTCGCGGCTGTTCTCTGATTTCCAGAATTCATTAGCGCTAAGAAATACGACAGAGAGCTGCCTTACGAAAGGAAGATCTTGCTTTGCGCCCCGGCTCATCGGACAGGACAAGGAAATGTCAGTCTTTTTCCCCCACCTGTCTAAGGCTGAACATGTAAGACAAACAAAAAAATATCCGGGAAATCCATCCTTTCCACGCTTCCCTGCTCCCTGCGAGGCCGAGCACCGACGACAGCCAGGACGTCCGTACTTTGGTACATTTGACCACACCGGCGCCGATTCCGTGTCCCGCCTGCATTTGAGTAAAGGCAGAAGGCATTCCCCGGATGTTTTTTGCTGTCCGGAATGAGGGACTGGTGACTAGGGATTAGGGATGGTGGTGGCGGCTGTGCCGCGCATATATATGGGCGATACCCGAAAGCGGTATTCAAGTCACTCACCCCTGTTACCGTCGGGGAAACAGCTGCTCCGATTTCATATAGCAAAACGCGGGAAGAAAGATCTTCAAAGTTCTTTCTTCCCGCGTTTTTTACTGTTCAGGCCGCCTCCATCATGCACATGGAGGATATGTCAGGTTTCCCATTGTCTGCCATCCCGCTCAACCTTCCTCGCAGACGAAAAAGATTTCTCGCTTCGCTCGAAATGACAATGCGTGTGAGAATGGTAAACGAAATCAGGTAGTGACTAATCACTAGTCACCAGCTACCAGTCACTAGTCACTCTTAATCTAATTTTTCGAGCACATCCGTCACGCGGTCCACATAGGGGACGCCTTCTTTCTCAAACATCGGGATCGCGTCCTTGCCTTCAAGGCCGGTCAGGATGCCGATGCATTTCGCGCCGGCGCGGCGGCTGCCGATGACGTCGGAGTAGGAGTCGCCGCAGACGTAGATCTCATCGTCCTTGGCCGGCTGCATGGTTTCTTCGGAATAAGCCTTGTAGTTGTCCGGATCTCTGCCGAAGATGGCGCAGGAAAAGATGAAGGCATTCGGCTTGTCGAGGACAGGGCCGCCGAGCCTCACGGCTGATTCTTCCGCATCGGAAGCCGTCGCCATGGTGTAGGGATCGAATTCCTCGTACCAGTGGAACAGCTTGAAGGGGATCTCCATCTCCTCTCTGGCGCGTCCGGTCGCGATGGCGATGTCATAGCCGCGCTCTTTCAGCGTGCGGAAGAGGGAAAGAATGTGAGCGGCGGGCGCAAGCGGGACTTCACGAGAGAGGAAGCCGGGTTTCCCTGCGCTGTAGGGCATGTGATGCAGGAGGGAAATGAAAGTGTCATCTCCGAGGTACCAGGCCTGAAAGGCTTCGGTATGGATCTTCCAGAAATCGGAGCGAAGGTCAGCCCAGGAAAGGTCGCCATTGATCGTATCCGCCATGGCACTCTTGAGCGCACGGAAGACGTCTTCACCCTGAAGACCTTCGGGAACGGCGCTCTGCCAGCGATCGAGTACGTCTTCTGCTTTCGGCATGGGTAGTCCCATGAGCTCCTGTCCCGCGCGCTTCAAGTCTTGTGGCTGGTGGAAGGTAAAGGACATTTTTTCTCCGCCGGAGCGTTTTTTATAGGTTTCTGCCATCAGCCAGAGGATGGTGATGAGATCGGCGTGTACCATATCCCAGTTCGAATTGATGCCGCGCGCTTTCAGCCAGGATAGCAGGGCGTCATTCCCCCACACCACGCTGCGGCAGCCGGCGATCTGCCCTTCGGTGATGCGACGCGCATCAAAATCGTCGCGTTCGCCGGGAAGTCCCATGTACGCAGGGCTGTAGAGTATCTCCCATACGGTCAGAGCAGATACATCGAAGTAGCGTTCTTCGCTCAAAAGGACGCCGTCTATATCGAAAATGACTTTCTTCATGATTGGTTCCTCCATGGAAATAGAATGGGCTATCGTTTTCATTTATTCTATCATATTTGGGAAAAGGGAAGAAGGGATAAGGGGTCAAGGGTTCAGGGTTCAGGGTAGCCCGTGGGGAGTGCTGCCCTTTGATTGCGTGTGAAAGCTTTACTCGCCAGTTAGGAGTGAGGAGTGGTGGTGCGGCGCATAAAAATATGGAAGCGCCGCGAAGAATGGAGAATAGCGTAGTATGCGCCCCCTTGAAGAAGGGGGCGGCCAAAGACCGGGATAGACTGCCGCGAAGAGGCAGAATACGGCAGAACGGCCAGCGAGTGATATGAGATGGACGGAAGAACGGTCAACGCATGTGCTCTGCTGACCGCTACGGTGAACTGTGCCCCTGCGGGGCACTCTATCCTGCGCCTTTGGCGCGGCCCTTCTTCAAGGGCCTGCTCCGTTGGAGGGATGGCGGTATTCTCCTGTCGTGAGTGGCATTCAAGTCCCCAGTCACGTCTATAGTGAGTTTGCGCTTTGCGCCATCGTCATTTCAAGCGAAGCCGAGAAATCTTTATCGATATTCATCTATCTCACATATTTCCCAATGGAAATGCTGAACCCATCACAACAAAAAAGCGATGTGAAATAACGATCATCTCATTTTCGCGTTCCATCTGCCGCGGGAGACTTGCAGCTCTCATAGGAGTGACCGGGAAACCTTATCCCAGCTGTCTTTCATGCCATAGTCACCCTATCCGCCCCT
>OIXL01000970.1_pt1 | contig 12232 bp, 8 predicted proteins | sample 1587761 | NCBI WGS metagenome assembly OIXL01 (sample SAMN03283246) | human gut metagenome | biome: human-associated habitat; material: feces | host: Homo sapiens | place: Peru | collected 2012 | reverse complement strand
GGGCGGGTGCTGGCAAGCGCTCTGCATACCGCAGAGAACATGCTGGTGCCCGCCTGCCTTGCGGTCTATCTGATCAACGCGGGCGGGCGCACCGCCGCGCTGGAGCAGTACGGAGAACTGAAAGGCATGGCTCTGCCGCTGCTTACGTTCCCATTTGGCCTGCTGGGGAGCCTTTCGGTGCTGCTGATGCCGGAGATCACGCAGGCTCATATTCTGGGCCAGACCGAACGGCTCAACGCACTTTTGAACCGGATGCTGCGGCTCACCGGTTATTTTTCCGCGCTGGCAGGGGTGCTGTTCTGGGTGTGGGGACGGCCGCTGGCACAGCTTTTGTACCAAAGTGCGGATGCCGGGTTTTATCTGGAAACGCTGGCTCCTGCCATGCCGCTGATGTATCTGGAAAGCATGGTGGACGGTGCCATGAAAGGGGTAGGAGAGCAGAAGGCGGCCTTCCGCTACAGCGTGTGGGATTCCATCCTGCGCATTGGCGGGGTGGTGGCGCTGCTGCCGCGCTTTGGCATGAAGGGCTTTTTGGCAGTGATCCTGCTTTCCAGCCTGTACACCTGTGCGGCCAACACCGGGCATCTGCTGTTTTCCAGCGGCACGCAGCATGCATTCCGCCGCTGGCTGGGTGCACCGGCACTGGCAGCTGTGCTGGCCGCGGCGGCTGGCATGGCGCTGCGGAAGCTGCTTGCGGATGGGTTTGCGGCTCGGCTGCCTTTGCAGCTGGCCGCGTTGGGCGTAGGCGGCTGCGCTACCACAGGAGTGTTCCTGCTGGCGGCATGGCCGCTGGGCCTTGGAGAGGAAGCAGCCGCGCTCTGGGCTGCGCACAGGCCCGGCAGATCGAAAAAATAGAGGGAGTTTGGCAGCGGATTCAAATTTTCTGGACATTCTGCAGTGTTCTGAGTATAATATAAAGATAGGGCTGTCCGGTGCGCCGGGCAGGACGGAACGCCGGAAGCTTTTCCGGCCAAAACTGCGGCTCTTGTGCCGTATGTAAAAGAGGACTTTTTTGTGAAAGATAAAAAGAACACGCCGCAGGTGCTTGCGCGCCGGGCGCTGCTTGTGCTGCTGGATGCAGCCATTGTTGCATTCAGCTTTTATTTTGCGCTGCTGCTGCGTGCAGACGGTGCAGTGGAAGCCACATGGTGGCCCCACAACCGTGCCATTCTGTACGCAAACCTGCCGTGGATCGTGGCGGTATATATTATCTGCTTTCTGGCAGGCGGGTTGTACTCCGTTCTGTGGAAGTACGCCGGTGAGCGCGATCTGATCCGCCTTGCCGGAATGATCGGCGTACCAACCGTCATTGTGTACTTTGTCAACCGGCTGTGCATCCACGGAGTGCTGTTCAACTCCGCCAACTGTATGGCGGCGGTGCTCATCTTCCTGCTGGTGGGCGGCAGCCGTCTGGCATGGCGGCTGTTTTTGAACCATCCGCTGGGCGAAAGGCTGCGCGGCGCTGCAAGCAAGGACCCCAACCGGCCCGTGATGATCGTGGGTGCAGGGGAGGCCGGTGCATGGGCCATCAACGTGTGCAAGTCCAATAAGGAATACGGCCACGCGGTGGTGGCGGTGGACGATGATCCCACAAAACTCAACCAGACCATCCACGGGGTGCCGGTGAAGGGCACGCTGGAAGAGATCCCGGACCTGTGCAAGCGCTACGGCATCCACAGCATCATCATCGCCATTCCTACCCTGAAGGGCAGCAAGCTGAACCATGTCATCGACCTGTGCGTCAGCACCCATTGTGCGGTGCAGCTGCTTAGTGACCCGCAGCTGGTGGGCAGCGGTACACCGCAGCAGGGAGCCTTCCGCGAGTTGAACCCGGCGGACTTCCTTTCCCGCGATGAGGTGACTCTGGATACCAATCAGATCTCCGGCTACCTCACCGGCAAGACCGTTCTGGTCACGGGCGGCGGCGGCTCCATCGGCAGCGAACTGTGCCGTCAGGTGATGCGCTTCAAGCCCGGCAAGCTGCTTATTTTTGATATCTACGAGAACTGCGCCTATGAGCTTTTGATGGAGCTGCAGCAGAAGTACGGCCGGGATATCCCGGTAACGGTGCTCATTGGCTCCATCCGCGATAAAAAGCGTCTGGATGAGGTTTTTGAAACATATCATCCCACTGTGGTGTTCCATGCGGCAGCACACAAGCATGTGCCGCTGATGGAAGTCAGCCCTGCAGAAGCGGTCAAGAACAATGTTCTGGGCACCAAAAATCTGCTGGTGAGCGCCAGCGAACACGATGTGGAGCGGTTCGTGCAGCTTTCCACCGATAAGGCTGTGAATCCCACCAGTGTGATGGGCTGTACCAAGCGCATCTGCGAAATGCTCATCCAGACCTTTGCGGGCAACACGGATATGAAGTGTGTGGCTGTGCGTTTTGGCAATGTGCTGGGCAGCCACGGCAGCGTCATTCCGCTGTTTGAGGCCCAGATCAAAAAAGGCGGGCCTGTCACCCTGACGGATCCCAACATTGAGCGTTACTTTATGACCATTCCGGAAGCGGCCCAGCTGGTGCTGCAGGCCGGTGCGCTGGCCGAAAGCGGCAATATCTATGTGCTGGACATGGGCGAGCCGGTCAAGATCATGGATCTTGCAAAGCAGCTCATCCGCTTTTACGGCTATGAGCCGGGCGTGAATATGGAGATCAAGATTGTGGGTCTGCGTCCGGGCGAGAAGCTCTACGAAGAGCTGATGATGGACGAGGAACAGGATAAGATGCGCCGCACCCAGCACAATAAAATTTTTGTGGCTTCGCCGCGCAGCATCGATCTGGCCGAGTTCTACGGGCAGCTGCAGGAGCTTGCCGCTGCGGCAGAGCACAACGACGAGGGCGTGGTGCAGCAGCTGGCAAAGATGATCCCCACCTTTACCCCCACCCGCCAGAATCTGAAGCTGTAAACTCCCCCAGTCTGCTGCGCAGACAGCCCCCTCAAAGAGGGAGCCTGTCCGTGCGGCAAAGCCTCCCTCAGTCTCCCTCATTAAGAAAGACTTCCCCCGGCCGGGACAGATTCTCCCCGCGCCGGGGAGAAATGTCACCACAGGTGACAAAGAGAGGAACAGATGTCGCGCAAGCGACAAAAAGGGGAATGGGTGGCATCGCATCAGCGATGACGGAAGGAGTTTCTACTGATGTCACTGCGGCGATCGGCCGCGTGCATATAAAATGAGAGGGATGTTACTATGGAAAAGAAACCGTTTCTGACCGAGGCGATGGCACAGGAGATCATTCAGGATGTGCCCACGCCGTTCCATGTCTACGATGAGAAGGGCATCCGTGAAAATGCCCGCCGCATCAACAAGGCATTCAGCTGGAACAAAGGCTTCAAGGAGTATTTTGCCGTCAAGGCTCTGCCAAACCCTGTCATCCTGCAGATCCTCAAGGAGGAGGGCTGCGGCGTGGACTGCTCGTCCCTGACGGAGCTGATGCTCAGCGAGGTGTGCGGTTTCTCTGGCAGTGAAATCATGTTCTCCTCCAACCAGACTCCCGTGGAGGATATGAAGAAGGCCTACGAGCTGGGTGCCTATATCAATCTGGACGATGCCACCATGGTGGAATTTCTGGAGCGTGTCGCCGGTGTGCCGGAGAACATCTTCTGCCGCTATAACCCGGGCGGCACCTTCCGTCTGGGCGAGAGCGAAGAGGGCTTCCAGGTCATGGACAAGCCCGGCGATGCCAAGTACGGCATGACCGAGGAGCAGATGATCGACAGCTACAAAAAGCTGGCTGCCAAGGGTGCAAAGAACTTCGGCATCCATGCTTTCCTTGCTTCCAATACCATTTCCGACGAGTATTACCCGGAGCTGGCAGGTATTCTGTTCCAGCTGGCTGTCCGGGTGCAGAAGGCCACCGGTGTGCACATCGGCTACATCAATCTATCCGGCGGCGTGGGTATTCCGTACCGCCCGGAGCAGACCGAGAACGACATCATGGCCATCGGCGAGGGTGTGCGCAAGAAGTTTGAGGAAATTCTGGTGCCCGCAGGCATGGGCGATGTGGCCATCTTTACTGAGATGGGCCGCTTTACCACCGGCCCCTACGGCGCACTGGTGGCAACTGCCATCCACGAAAAGCACATCTATAGGGAATACATCGGTCTGGATGCCTGCGCAGCCAACCTGATGCGCCCGGCCATGTACGGCGCTTACCACCACATCACCGTGCTGGGCAAGGAAAATGAGCCCTGCGACCACATGTATGATGTGGTGGGCGGTCTGTGCGAGAACAACGACAAGTTTGCCATTGACCGGATGCTGCCCAAGATCGACATTGGCGACATCGTTTATATCCACGACACCGGTGCACACGGCTCTGCCATGGGCTACAACTACAACGGCAAGCTGCGCAGCGCCGAAGTGCTGCTGTGCGAGGATGGCACCCACCGTCTGATCCGCCGTGCCGAGACTCCGCGCGATTACTTTGCAACATTGGATTTCCTGCCCCTGATGAAGCCGCTGTTTGAAGATTAAGAGGTATCATAAATGTTTTTTGGCTTTCAGCTCACCCTTGGCCTGATGATGGTATTCTACGGCTATTCGGTCATGAAAAATCCCCGTGTCTGGGGAGATCAGGGCCGCCGTGCCGTCAAAGCGGAACACTTTGAGGAATACTGCCGCCAGAACGGCCTGTTCTTTTTGAAGGCAGGCTGCGTGGTGGCGGTGATCGGTGCACTGGATGCACTCATCACGCTGGATGCCCTGTTGTACGCTCTGCTGTACCTCTTCGGTCTGGCTTTCGCCTTCTATCCGCTGGTCAAATGGTGCCGTGAGAATGAGGGCTTCAGCTGGCCATGGCCCCATGTAAAGAGCGAGAAAAAGCGCATCAAGGAGCTGCGGCAAGAGCAGGAGAGACAGGAAGAACAGGACAAAAGGTAAATCCTGAAACGGAAAAGGCTGCTGTACGGTTTTGTACAGCAGCCTTTTTGCGTGCAGTAAAGTTCACAATGTGTTGATGGCACGTTGCAGTTTCTGGTAAAACTGCCCCAGGTGATACCCATCGATGAACCGGTGGCTCACCTCAAGGCTCATGCCCAGCGTTTCGCGGCCGTTTTCCGGTACAAACTTGCCCCATGTGATGCGGGGGATGGCGTCGTCTTTGTCAAAATCCCGCTCGTTGGTACAACTGGTCAGATCAAACCACGGCGTGGTGGAAATGTAGATCAGCGCGTCCGTCTCGCAGTCCTGATCCAGAAAGCTCTGCTGGGCGTCACTTTTCGCTTTGGCGGCGTGGCAGAACCCGTCCAGTGTGCTGGTTTTTGGCAGGGTAACGATATGGAACTGCTCACTATCGGGTTTCAGGTCGGTGAAGCTGGGGATGCGCCCGTCCAACAGAAAAACCTCGCCGTCCCGGATGGTGTAGCGGAAATTCTCCACGGCGTTCACAGCATCGGTAGCCAGATAACACAGCGCATAGTAGAAGGAAATGCCGTGGGCTTTGGTGTAGGCGTGGAGGTTCGTCACATCCACCCGGAAGGTGACGCTGTAAAACGGGTCGGATACGGTGGAAAAGAACCGGAACAGCTCCGCCCGCGGCCAGACGGCAAGATCAATTTTCTGCATGGGAGGCTCCTTTGTCCGGTTCCGCCTTGTTTTTATCCAGCGCATCGAACTGCTTTAGGATCTGCGGATCCTTCAGCTTGATCACCTTGCCGGAGAGATAATGCAGGGTGTTTTCCTCGGGAATGTCAAGAAAAGTGACCCGCACAGCGCACAGGGCCTGCGTTTTGGTTCCGGTGCGCTCGTTCATCTTGCGGTTGCCGTACTTGATATCGCCCAGAACCGGACGGCCCAGATAGGCCAGATGTGCGCGGATCTGGTGGGTGCGGCCGGTGACAAGGCCGATTTTGCACAGCGCAAACGGTCCGGCGGTGCGCAGCACGTCCACATCGGTGATGATCTGCTTGCGGCGCTCGTCCTGCGACTGGTGTGCGTGGATGCTTACCTTGTTGTTCTTCTCGTCGTGCTCCCACCATGCGGTGAACCGCCCGGACTGCGGGATACCCACCGTGATGGTGTAGTACTCCTTTTTGAGTAGATCAGTGCGGATGATCTCGTTCATGTCCCGCAGGGCGGTGTAGCTCTTGGCGGCGATCACAAGGCCCTCGGTGCCGCGGTCCAGCCGGTTGCAAATGCCGGGCTTGAACCGGTTCTCGCCGTGGGGGTCGTATTCGCCTTTTTCGGCCAGATACTGGGTAAAAGCGTCCACAAGGTTTGCATCGCCGGTGCGGTCGCTATGGCACAAAAGGTGGGTGGGTTTGTACAGCACAGCAATGTTTTCGTCCTCATAAATGACATTGACCTTGGGCTGATTCTGCTTTTTTTTCGGCGCGGCCTTCTGCACGGTTTTTGCGCCTTCCGGCGGGAAAAACTCGTCGTTGATGTACAGCTCGATCAGGTCGCCTGCCTGAATGCGGTACTCCGGCACGGCCTTTTTTCCGTTTACCTTCACGCGCTTATTGCGGAAGCTCTTGTACAAAAGGCTGGTGGGAAAATCGCGGGTCACGCTCTGCACAAAGCGGGAAAGACGAACGCCGTCGTCGTTGGCGGTTGCGGTATATTGTTTCATAAATGTTCCTCAATTTTCAAGAGATACCTTTATAGTAATACAGCCTTGGCTGCAAGTCAACGCGGAAACGCCCCGGATCAAAACTATTTTACCGCAAAGCCTTGAGTTCCGGGCGCAAAATGGGTACTATTATAAGGAATGAATCAGAAGGAGAGTACCGCAATGGCAGAACACAAACGGCATCAGGGACACCGTCAGCGGATGCGCGAACGGGTGCAGAACTACGGTCTGGACAGTCTGGCCGAGCACGAAGCGCTGGAATATGTGCTGTACCTCACCAACGCCCAGAAGGACACCAACGGCATCGCTCACGACCTGATCGACCGCTTTGGTGATTTTGCCGCTGTACTGGAAGCCAGCGAGGAAGAGCTGTGCACTGTGGAGGGCGTAGGCCCGGCCACAGCCCGGATGCTGCATCTGCTGCCAGAGATCAGCCGCTACTATGGCCGCAGCCGTACCAGCACCACCCGCTGCATCAGAACTACGGAGCAGATGGGCAGCTATCTGATGGCGAAGTTTGCGTGGTCGGATTACGAGCGTGCAATGCTGGTCAGTCTGGACAGCCGTAAGCGGGTGCGCGCGGCGGTCTGGCTGCGGGAAGGCACCACCGACCGGGTAAGTCTGGACATCAAGGATGTGGTGTCTGCGGCCATCAAGGGCGGCACCGACACGGTGGTGCTCAGCCACAACCACCCCAACGGTGCGGCCTTGCCCTCCATGGAGGATCTGGAGGCCACTGGCAATATTGCCCGGGCATTGGGCCTTGTGAACATCCATCTGCTGGATCACTTCATCCTGACCGATACGGAGTATTTCTCCATGCGGGACGCAAACCGCCTGCCGATCTATGACTTCAAAACAGGTACGCTTTTCTGGCCTTGATCCGTAAAGCAACAAAAAAGTGTTTACATTATAAAACTGGTGTGCTATAATCAAACCGTAAAATACAACTGATTGTGGTTCTTTGCGCGAGGGCCGGAGAGGAGAGGGAAGATGGCAGACGAAAAATTTGAACTGGTATCCTCTTACCAGCCCACCGGCGACCAGCCGCAGGCCATTGAAACACTGGTGAAAGGCGTGGAGCGGGGCGACCGCTGCCAGACCCTGCTGGGTGTTACCGGCAGCGGAAAGACCTTTACCATGGCAAATGTGATTGCAAAATGCAACCGGCCCACGCTGGTTCTGGCCCACAACAAAACGCTGGCGGCCCAGCTGTGCACCGAGTTCCGGTCGTTTTTCCCCAACAACGCGGTGGAGTATTTCGTCTCCTACTACGATTACTACCAGCCGGAAGCCTATATCCCCAGCACGGATACCTATATTGAAAAGGACAGCGCCATCAACGACGAGATCGACCGCCTGCGCCATTCGGCCACGGCGGCGCTTTCGGAGCGGCGGGATGTGATCATTGTAGCATCGGTTTCCTGCATCTACTCGCTGGGCGACCCTATCGACTACCGCAGCATGGTCATCAGCCTGCGCCCCGGCATGCAGATGGAGCGCGATGCGCTGTGCCAGAAGCTGGTCACTCTGCAATATGAGCGCAACGACGTGAATTTTGTACGCAACAAGTTCCGTGTGCACGGCGATATCGTGGACATCTACCTTGCCTATATGAGCGAGCTTGCCATCCGTGTGGAGTTTTTTGGGGACGAGATCGACCGCATCACGGAGTTCAACCCTCTCACCGGGGCCAAACAGAATGTAGTCAAGCATGTAGCCATCTTCCCGGCCAGCCACTATATCGTCAGCGCCGAGAAGAAGGCCGCAGCACTGGAAAAGATCCGCGCCGAGTGCGACGCACAGGTGAAGCAGTTCACCGCCGAGGGCAAGCTGATCGAGGCGCAGCGCATTGCCCAGCGCACCAATTACGACATTGAGATGCTCAACGAGGTGGGCATGTGCAAGGGTATTGAGAACTATTCGGCGGTGCTTTCGGGCCGTGCGCCGGGCAGTATGCCCACCACTCTGCTGGATTATTTCCCGGATGATTTTCTGCTGTTTGTGGACGAGAGCCATGTTACCCTGCCGCAGGTGCGCGCCATGTACGGCGGCGACTATGCCCGCAAAAAAACGCTGGTGGAGTACGGCTTCCGCCTGCCGTCCGCCTTCGATAACCGCCCACTCAAGTTCGAGGAAGTGGAGTCCAAGCTGAACCAGATGATCTTCGTTTCGGCTACGCCCGGCGACTACGAGCGGCAGAACAGCACGCAGGTGGCGCAGCAGGTCATCCGGCCCACCGGCCTTTTGGACCCACTCATTTCGGTGCGCCCGGTGGAAGGGCAGGTGGTGGATCTGTTGGGCGAGATCAATACCCGCATCCAGCGGCACGAGCGCGTTCTCGTGACCACGCTGACCAAGAAAATGGCCGAAGACCTGACCGACTACCTTACCGAACAGGGCATCAAAGTCAAGTATTTGCACCACGAAGTGGACACCTTTGAGCGCATGGAGATCATCAAGGACCTGCGCCTTGGTTCCATTGATGTTGTGGTGGGCATCAACCTGCTGCGCGAGGGTCTTGACCTGCCCGAGGTGAGCCTTGTGGCCATTCTGGATGCCGACAAGGAGGGCTTTCTGCGCAGCGAGACCAGCCTGATCCAGACCATTGGCCGCGCGGCCCGCAATGCCGAGGGCCTTGTCATCATGTATGCGGATGTCGTCACCGACAGTATGGACCGCGCCATCACCGAGACCGAGCGCCGCCGCGCCATCCAGATGGCCTACAATAAAGAACGTGGCATCGTGCCAAAGACCATCGTCAAGGCCATTGCAGACAGCATCGAGATCAGCGATAAAGCGGAGAACGCTAAGCTGAACACCCGCCGCATGGGCAGGATGGAGCGGGAGGCCGCCATCGAGCGCCTGACCCGTGAGATGAAGGAAGCGGCGAAACTGCTGGAGTTTGAGCACGCGGCCTTCCTGCGTGACCAGATCGACCGACTGCGCCGGGGCGAGAACCCGACGGTGGACTCTGCGGCAGAAACGGAGCGCAAACAGAATCATTCACAGACACAACGAAAAGGGAGAAAATACCTTGGCAAACGATAAAATCGTCATCAAAGGTGCCCGCGAGCACAACCTGAAAAATGTTAACCTGACCCTCCCGAGGGAAAAGCTGATCGTCATGACCGGCCTTTCCGGTTCGGGCAAGTCGAGCCTTGCGTTCGACACCATCTATGCCGACGGCCAGCGCCGCTATGTGGAAAGCCTTTCCAGCTACGCACGTATGTTTTTGGGCCGCATGGACAAGCCCGATGTGGACGAGATTACCGGCCTATCACCGGCAATTTCCATCGACCAGAAAACCACCAGCCACAACCCGCGTTCCACCGTGGGCACCGTGACGGAGATCTACGATTATCTGCGACTTCTGTACGCCCGCGTGGGCGTGCCCCACTGCCCGGTGTGCGGGCGGGTGATCAGCCAGCAGACCGTGGACGAAATGGTGGACGCGGTGCTCAAACTGGACGAAGGTACGAAGTTTCAGGTGCTGGCTCCTGTGGTGCGCCAGCGCAAAGGCACCCAGCAAAAAGAGCTGGATGCTGCCCGCCGCGGTGGCTATGCTCGTGTGAAGATCGACGGTAATCTGTATGATCTGGACGAAGAGATCAAGCTGGAAAAGAATATCAAGCATACCGTTGAAATCGTCGTGGACCGCCTGTCCATCAATGATACGGTGCGCGGCCGCCTGGCCGATTCTATTGAGACTGCCGTTGCCCTGACCGGCGGCCTTGTCATCATTGATGTTATCGGCGGCGAACCGATGGAGTTCAGCCAGAACTATGCCTGCCCGGAGCACGGTGTTTCCATTGACGAACTTTCTCCCCGCATGTTCAGCTTTAACAATCCCTTTGGCGCCTGTGAAACCTGCACCGGCCTGGGCACCTTTATGAAGGTGGACCCGGCCCGCGTGATTCCGGATCCGCGCAAGTCCATCCGCGAAAGTGCCATCAAGGCCAGCGGCTGGTATTATGCGGAGGGCTCCATCTCTGAAATGTATTACAAAGCGCTGGGCAAGCGCTATGGCTTTACGCTGGATACCCCCATCAAGGAGATGAGCAAAGAAGCCTTGCACGCCATCCTGTATGGCACCGGAACTGAAAAAATCGAGATGCAGCGCGAGAATATGTTTGGCTCCGGCTGTGATGTCGACGGCTACCGCGAATTCTTGAAGCTCTCCTACATCTATTCCGATTACATCAGCTCGCAGGAATACACCGCCGACGAGATCTCCGCCCGCTATGCGCAGGATCCCACCGAGTTCGACTTTGTTTCCTATAAGCTCTACACCGTCCGTGCCTCCGCCTACGTTGAAAAGAACGAGGACGGCACCACCGGCGAGATCACCGACGACGCCTGCACCGAGGCCAAGAAGGCTGCCGAGGCTATGGCCAAGGACTTTGACGAGTCCAACGAGAGCGTCACGGACGGCACCGAGATTTCCAAGACCAATGTCACCAACCGCATCAACGAGGATGCCGCCAACTGGCTGTTCGGCAGCTCCGTCAAGGCCGGCGACGTCAAGCTGTTCGAGGGCGAGGACGTGTACTACGTCGTCAAGTTCCTCTCCCGCACGGACAACGACTACAAGACCGTCAACTTCCTGCAGATCTATCTGAAGAACGACTCCACCGGCGATTCCTCCAGCAGCAGCGACAGCACCACCAAGACCTCTGCGCAGAAGCTGTCCGAGATCAAGGCCGAGCTGGAAAAGGATGCCTCCGAGGAGAAGTTCACCTCCCTCGCCTCCACCTATTCCGACAACACCACGACCACCTACACGCAGGCCGTCCACCAGAGCGTGAGCAATCAGGAGGTCTATGCGTGGCTGTTCGACGGCAAGCCCGCCGAGAATGAATACAAGATCTTCGAAACCTCCGAGGGCACCTACATTGTGTTCTTCAAGGGCTATGACGATACCTGCAAGGATCTGCTTGTCAGCAACGCGCTGCGCAGCGAATGGCTTGAAAATCTGACCAAGGACGCTCCCTATAATTATGATGCAGCCAAAGCTGAACATTGCCATCTGGATTACGCCATCAACAGCGCTTACAACCTGAATTCCAACAGCAGCGCAAGCTAAGAAAAATCGTTCAGAAACGGGCGCTTTGCAGCGCCCGTTTTTTTAGAGGAATCCGCTATGACTGATTATCTGATCCGTGAAGAAATGATGTTCGGCACCGAGTCCGTGCAGCGGCTGCAAGGCAAGCACGTCATTGTGTTTGGCATCGGCGGCGTGGGCAGCTTCGCAGTCGAAGGGCTGGCACGTGCAGGCGTGGGCGCACTGACACTCGTGGACAACGACACCGTCGGTCTTTCCAATCTCAATCGCCAGCTCTGCGCACTGCGCTCCACGCTCGGGCAAAACAAGTCCGATGTCATGGCCGCGCGTGTGCTGGACATCAATCCGGACTGCGCGGTGCGGTCGCTGCCGATGCTCTATAACGAGGAAACCAAGGCCGCCTTTTTTGACCGGCACTATGACTATGTCATCGACGCGATCGATCTGGTCTCCTGCAAGCTGAGCCTGATCGTCAACGCACGCGCACTGGGCATTCCCATCATCAGCGCCATGGGCACGGGCAACAAGCTCGACCCGACGCAGTTTTGCATCACGGACATTGCCAAAACGAGCGGCTGCCACCTTGCACGTAT
>OIXL01000969.1_pt1 | contig 12244 bp, 9 predicted proteins | sample 1587761 | NCBI WGS metagenome assembly OIXL01 (sample SAMN03283246) | human gut metagenome | biome: human-associated habitat; material: feces | host: Homo sapiens | place: Peru | collected 2012 | reverse complement strand
GTGTCTTGCAAAGTTTGGCAAGGACCCGCGCGTGTACCAGACCACCGTGAAGGAATTTTTGAAGGATGATGCAGGCAATCTGACCGGTGCTATCATCTCCTACCTGAAGCCGGAGCGGAACCCCGAGACCGGCCGTACCAGCATGGTGCCCACCGGTGAAGAATTTACCTACAACTGCCAGCTGGCGTTCATCGCCGCAGGCTTTACCGGCTGCGAAAGCTACGTGGCCGATGCATTTGGTGTGGAGCTGACCGCCCGCGGCAACGTGGCAGACCACAGCTTCAAGACCAACGTGGAAAAGGTGTTCGTTTGCGGCGATATGCGCCGCGGCCAGAGCCTTGTGGTGTGGGGCCTGCGCGAAGGCCGCGACTGCGCCGCCGAGGTAGACCGCTACCTGATGGGCTACACCAACCTCTAACTAAGCCATTCTCTTTCCTATCCTAAACAAGCAGAAGCGGGGGCCTTTGCAAGGCTCCCGCTTCTGCTTTTGTTTTTTTAGTCTGTATTGTGTTCCGGTTCCGTGGGGGTAGGATCTGTTGTTTCCGGAGGGGCCGGCTCTGTCGTGGTGGGTTCGGTAGCGGCGGGTTCCTCCGGTGTGACAGTGCTCTGCACACTGGGGTCTGCCGCAATATACACGGTGATCACCGTGCCCACTTCCACCTTGGTGCCCGGCTCCTCGCTGGTACGCACCACGCAGCCGGATGCATAGGAGCCATCGTTCACCACCATAAAGCAGCTGGCCACAAGGCCCCGGGCTTCCAGTTCCTTTACCGCGCCATCCTGCGTAAAGCCGATGATATTGGGCATCTCGGCCATCTGCGGGCCTTTGCTCACCACCAGCCGTATGGTCTCCCCTGCCTTGAGCACAGTATCCGCGCTCGGCTCCTGCTGGATGATCTGGCCCGCCGGGGCGGTATCGCTGTATTCCTCGGTGACATAGAACAGATACATGCTGGTATATTCCCGGTTGTTCTGCACCTGCGTGTAGTCCATGCCAATAAAGTTCGGCACAAGGTTCTGCGGCACCATCACCTCGCTGCTGGCCGGTTCCGACTCCGCAGCCGACGCGGCAGGCTGGTGGATGTGCTGGCTCAGCACGCTCCACAGCGTGAGCAGAATGAGGATGGACAGCAGGATCACGATGCCCGCCAGCAGCGCTTTTAAGCTGAGCAGATGCTCCTTGCGTTCCGGCTCCGGCTGGGCTGTGCGCACCGGAGTCTCCGGCTTCATGGTGCGGGTCAGCTCGGCGGTGTATTCCTTGGAAGAAAGGGCCTGATACAGCTGCGGCACGGTCTGGATGCGCTCCATGACCTTGAGCCGCAGCCCCAGCTGCAATACATCGGAAACATAGGCCGGTACGGCAGGCTCTACGGTGCGTGCCCGGGGGTTAGAGTCCGACACCACACGCTGGGCAGCGGGCATGGGCGCCTGCCCGCACACCATGCGGTAAAAGACGGCGGCAAGGCTGTATTCGTCGGTGTAGCGCCCCTCAAACTCGGCGGTAGTATACTGCTCCGGCGCGGAGTAACCCTCGTACAGCTGCTCGTGCAGACCGCTGCCTGCGGTGCGCAGACCCACGGTGGCGTACCCGGCCAGACGGCAGCGGCCATCCGCCATCACCCGGATATTCTCAGGGCAGATGCCGCGGTGCACCAGCCCTGCCTTGTGCATGGCCGCCACACCCTCAAACACCGGGCGCAGCATGGCACAGGCCTCCTCTGCCTGCACCGGAGCGGGACGGTTTTCCAGCCACTGATCCAGCGGGGTGCCGCCCAGGTTTTCCAGCACCGCATACACGGTGTTGTTAGCTTCCACCACATCCAGCACGGCCTCCAGACCGCTGGCGGGAGTAATGCGCTGGATGGCGCGGTACAGGTCTGCAAAGTCCATGCGGGTGGTCTTGAACAGTACCTCGCTCCCCTGCTTGGGGCGCAGGACGCAGTCCGCACCTCGCTCCGCAGAAAGGGTGGCGGGCAGGTACTCCTTGATGGTCACCCGGAAAGCGCCCAGATTCTCCACGCCGCTGTACAGCACGCCCTCGCCGTCCAGACTGCGTATCTCGCCCACGGTGTAGCGCCCGGCCAGCACCGTACCCACCGGCAGGCAGCCCGCCGGGTTGCATCCCTCTAAGATCTTCCCGCAATGGGGGCAGACGGTCGCCGCAGGCGGCAGTTCCCCCATGCAGAACGGACATAGGCGTTTTTGCTCCATAGTGTTTTCTCCCCTTCCCAGCTTCTACACTTTTTATTGTATCATAGTGTTCCCCGCCGTGCAAGCTGTCCGCATTTTGGTGCACATGCAAAAAAAGACCGGGGCCCGCAGCCCAAAGGGCTGACAGGCTCCGGTCTTATAGATGCAAGGGGTTTTCCCTTATGCTGCGCTTAGTGGATAAACACAGGACCCAGCGGGTTTGCAATGGGGCTTACATAGCCGCCCAGCAGCTTGGGGATAGCAAGGCTGATGTCGGGGACGTAGGTCAGCAGCAGCAGCGCAACGAACATGCACAGGTAGAACGGCAGGGTCGCCTTGACCACTTTCTCCATGGGGCGCTTTGCAACGGCAGAGCCGATGAACAGAACGGAGCCAACGGGAGGAGTCAGCAGACCGATGCCGCAGTTCAGAACCACGATGATACCGAACTGGATGGGATCGATGCCGATGGAGGTTGCGATGGGCAGCAGGATGGGAGTAGCGATCAGGATGATGGGAGCCATATCCATGATGCAGCCCAGAACCAGAATGATCAGGTCGATCAGCAGAGCGATGATGTAGGGGTTATCGGTGACGCTGGTAATGGCATTTGCAGCCAGATCCGGCACATGCAGCATGGTCAGGCAGTTGCCGAAGACTGCAGAGGTAGCGATCAGGATCAGCACGATGGACAGAGTGTTCACGCACTCATCCAGTGCATGCCAGACGCCCTTCCAGTCCAGACCCTTGTAGACGAACACCGACACGAACAGAGAGTAGATAACTGCAATAGCTGCAGATTCGGTAGCGGTGAACACACCGCCAACAACGCCGAACACAACGATGACAACAGCGGCCAGTGCCCAGATGGAAGTGCCCAGCTGCTTAACGAAGCCCTTGATGCTGAACGGAGAGCCCTTGGGGTAATTCTCCTTGACCGAGATGATGTAGGAACCGATCATCAGGACGATGGCCAGCAGAGCGCCGGGCAGATAACCTGCCAGGAACAGGCTGCCGACCGAGATGCCGCCGGCAGTGGTGGCATAAATGACCATGTTGTGGCTCGGAGGAACCAGCAGACCCTCGCAGGAGGAGGTGATGGTAACAGCAGTGGAGAAGTCGGCATCGTAGCCCTGATCGACCATCATGGGGATCATGATGGAGCCGATGGAAGCAGTATCTGCAGATGCAGAACCGGAAATACCGCCGAAGAAGTAGGAAGCAACGATGTTGACCATTGCCATGCCGCCGCGCATCCAGCCCACGCAGGCATCAGCCAGAGCGATCAGCTTTTCAGAAATGCCGCCGGAGCCCATGAGCACGCCCATGGTGATGAAGAACGGCACGGCCATCAGGCTGAAGGAAGAGATGCCCTTGACCATCAGACGGCAGACATCGGTCAGTGCCTGACCCTGCACCACCATGCACAGCACGCTGGAAAGACCAACGGCGTATGCAATGGGGAAACGCAGGAAGATCATTACAAAGAAGCTGACAAGAAGGACAATGATTGCCAGTGTCTGAACTGCCATATTACACTTCCTCCTTTACAAAAATGCTCTTGATGTGGTTGTACAGTGCCTCGATCTCGAAGATGATCATGGCAACACCGGCCAGCGGCACCGGGAAGTACATCCAGAAGCGGCTCAGCCAGGGCATGGACACGTAGAAGCCGCGGCCGCCCAGAGTGGTGGCATAGTTCCAGCCGACCACCATCATGATGACACCCAGAATACACACGGCAAGATCGGCCAGAATATCCAGCACCTTGACGGCGGTTTTGGGCAGATACACGTCAAACGCAGTCATGCGGATATGAGCACCGCGGCGGATGGCCAGAGCAGCACTCAGCACAGCCATGTAGCTCATGCAGGTCAGCACAACTTCTTCCGACCATGCCGGGTCCGGGATGAACGAGACGTAACGACCGATGACCGACATGGTAGTGATGAGGATATCTGCGATCAGCAGCAGCTTGCAGATAAACAGGACCACTTTGTAGGTGATGTCGTACGCCGGCTTGATCTTATCCAAAGTGGTAAAGATTTTCGGCATATGAATTCCTCCATATAAAAAACCCGGCAGGTCTGCGGGCGTATCCCGTAGTCCCCCGCCGGGCTATGTACTATTTCAGAACAGGAAAGGCTTTTTCAATTATGCCTTCATGTCCAGCAGCTGCTGATACAGCTCAGCCTGATCGGAGGTGTTCTCGCTGATGACCTTAGCGCAGGCCTCCTGCCAGGGTGCCTTGTCGTCAACATCCACAACATTGCAGCCGGAGCTCTTCAGCTCATCCAGAACCTTGTTCTCAGCGGTCTCGGACAGGTCTGCATTGAAGGCCTGCGTATCAGCACCGGCCTCCATGATGGCAGCCTGCTGGTTCTCGGTCAGCTTGCCCCATGCGTTATCGGTGATAACAGCCTGAATAGCGCCCAGAGTGTGGCCGTCCAGGATCAGGTTGTTGGCAACCTCGGGGAATGCATTGGACTTGTAGTTTGCGATGGGCTGCTCAGCACCATCCACAACGCCGGTCTGCAGTGCGCTGTACAGCTCACCGAAGGAAACGACGGTGGGGTTAGCGCCCAGACCCTCGACCATGCCGTTCATAACGGGGTCGTTGGACACGCGCAGCTTCAGGCCCTTGAAATCAGCGATGCCGGAGACCGGGTTGACCGTGAAGAAGTGACGGAAGCCCTCTTCGCCGTAGAAGACACCACGAACGGGCAGGCCCAGCTCCTGGGGCTCGTTCAGGAACTCAGGTGCCAGATCGCTGTTGGCGAAGTTCCAGAAGTGTGCGCGGTTCTCGAAGGTGAAGGGGATGGACAGCAGCTTGGACTTGTTGCAGCCGTAGCTGGTCAGTGCGAAAGCGGAGATACGGCTCATATCGATGGAGGTAGAACCGCCCAGAATTGCATCCAGAACGTCGTTCTCAGAACCCAGAACGCCGGAAGCCTGCACGTCGATGACGACGGAGCCGCCGGTCAGCTCCTCGACCTTCTCCTTGAAGTGGGTAGCGGTCTGGCCAACGATGGTATCCAGCGGGTTGACCTCGGCGTAGACCAGAGTCACCTTGGGATCGTTTGCAGCAGCAGTAGCATCACCAGCAGCAGAAGCTGCGGTGGAAGAAGCTGCGGTAGAGGTGGAAGCAGCAGCAGAATTGCTGGAGCCACCGCATGCGGTCAGAGCCAGAGCAGCGGCGGAAACACCGGCTGCTGCCAGAAAGCTGCGACGAGTGATCTTTTTCATAATAAATCGTCCTCCTTAAATCTCTCGAACGGCCCGGTCTGCACAGGACCCGCATGCCGTTCATTTACTGTACACACTTTAGCAAATTTTTTTAAACGAAACAAGGGCTTTCAAAAAATGTCCTGCTTTTTGAAAAAATGTCAGAATTTCTTTTGTGAAAACTGCCAAGTGCTTTACTTTTTGTTTGTGCATCTTCGCCTAACAGATGGATACATTTCTGTATTTCAGATAGAAGCAAAGCGCTGGATGCCCTTTCCTTTTGGGTTCAGAGCACACAGCGCTTTGCCGGTTCTTTATTCTGTTTTCCTGATTTCTTTGCCCATCTTTTCCGGGCTTTGCTGTGGAGCTTATGCCTGCTGGATGCGGGCGATCAATTCGCCCTGCTGGGCAAACCGATCATACATCGGCTGCACAGCAGCACGGAACCTTGCCTTTTCTTCTTCGTCCAGCTCCGTCACCTCAATGCCTGCTGCACGCAGATCACTTTCCGATTCCGCCTCCTGCTGCGCCCAGATCCTGCGCTCCACCTTGGCGCTCTCCCGGGCACACAGGCGGATGATCTCCGGGTAGCGCTCGTCCAGTGCGGCCAGTTTTTCCATCACAGCAGGGCTTGCAAGCTGCACCTCCGGCACGCGGGTATGCTCATCCTTTAAAAAGTAAGGTGCCACCTCGTAGTGACCCATGGCTTCGTAGCTGGGCCAGTTGTTCTCTGCGCCGTCGATCTCACCGTTGTGCAGGGCGGCATACACCTTGCTGTACACTACCTTTACCGGCTTTGCGCCGAGGTCGGTGATCATTTCGCTCATCATGTCCGATTCCTGCACGCGGATGGTCAGGCCCTGCAGATCTGCAAGGCCTGTCACCTTCTGCCGGGTGTAGATGCTGCGCACACCGGCATCGAACCAGGAAAGGCCGGTCAGCTCCAGCGACTGCAGCATGGAAAGGAATTCGTCGCCGATGGAGCCGTCCAGCACCCGCCACATCTGGTCGGCATCGGTATAAAGATACGGAAGCTGCAAAACGCTCAGCGCCGGTTCATACTCAGCCAGCTGGCTGAGGGACACACGGGAGAAATCAATGCCGCCGAACTGCATCTGCTGGATCACGCTCTGCTCCGCGCCCAGTTCTCCCCCGCTGTACACCAGCACTTTCACGCGGCCATCGGTGCGCTGGGCCACAAGATCCGCAAAGGCCAGCGCTGCCTGCGTAGTAGGATAATCCTCCGGCTGGTTCTCCGCATAGCGCAGGATCAGTTCCGCCCCCTGTTGCTCCTGCACCGGCTGATGGCCGCAGCCCGCCACCGGCAGTGCCAGCACGGCTGCGCCAAACAGGGCGGTCAGCATCTGGCGGCGGGTCACAGGCGGGCCTCCCGTGCAGCCTTGGCCGCTTCCCTGCGGTACTGGGTGGGGGTCATGCCGGTGCGTTTTTTAAAGGTGCGGGCAAAATAGCTGGAATCCTCGTAGCCCACCATGGAAGCTACCTCTGCTGCCGAACGGAACGGGTCGGTGAGCAGCTCCTTGGCAGCGTTGATACGCAGTTCGGTCAGGCAGTCCAGAAAGTTCATCTTCTGGTACTTCTTGAACTGAGCCGAGAGATACGCCGGGCTGATATGCAGGATCTCGCTCACGCTGTCCAGTGAGAGGTCGAACATATAGTTATCCTCCATATACTTGCGCACATGGGCCATGACCAGTGCATTGCGGTCGTTCTCCCCTGCTTCGGCGGCATCATCCTCCGGATCAGCTTCCGGCTCCGGTTCCACCGGAGCCAGCTCTGCAAGGCGGCGGCCCGCCTCGATCTGACGGATGGCCTTGCGGATGGAAGCTTCCACTTCGTCCGGGTTCACCGGCTTGAGCAGATAATCGCAGGCACCCAGATGCATGGCCTCGTGGGCGTACTGGAACAGACTGTAGGCCGTAACAAAGATCACCTTGCACTCCGGGCGCTGTTCCAGCACGGCGCGGGCTGCATCCAGACCGTTCATACCGGGCATCTCAATGTCCATCAGGATCAGGTCTGCGCCCCACAACACCGCCGTATCCGCCGCCTTGCGGCCGTTCTCGGCAGTCTCGATGGTCACTTCGTGCTCAAAGCGGCGGGCCACGATGTCCGCCAGCGTTTCCCGTTCCAGTGCTTCATCATCCGCGATCAACAGACGAATCATTCCTCAAACTCCTCCTCATTCTCCACCAATGGCAGATACAGCACCACCGCCGTACCGCGTCCCGGATGGGACCGTATCACAAAGCGGCTGTTCCGATCCAGCAGACGCAGGCGGGCCGCAACATTATAAATGCCGATATGCTCCCAGCGCTCACCGGGCTGGCTGAGCGCCCCGCGCAGCTGTCGTAATTGATCCAGCTGGATGCCCACGCCGTTATCCACCACGCGGATGCACAGCAGTCCCTTCTCCCGCAGAGGGTTCACGCGGATGCGCACCACACCGCCCTCCTCTTTGGGGCAGATGCCGTGCTTGAAGGCATTTTCCACGATGGGCTGTAAAATAAAGGACGGCACCATGGTCTCGGTAAGATCCAGCGAATCGGAAATGCGCCACTCCATACGCACCCGCTCACCAAAGCGGACATGGTAGATGGAGTAATATTCATCCACGATGCGCACCTCACGGGAGAGCGGCACCTGTTCATCGTTGCTCATCAGGCTGTAGCGCAGCAGGTGCGAAAGCGCCATGATGAGCGCCTGCGTACGGTAGGCCGTCTCGGTGCCGGCGGTCTGCTGGATCACATTCAGGGTGTTGAACAGAAAGTGTGGGTCGATCTGGCTGCGCAGCTGCTGCAGCCGGCTGCGCTCCATGCGGTTCTGCAGCTCCAGTGCTTCGGTCTTCTGGCGGTGCAGCTCCCGCTCGATCTCGTTTTTCTCCTGCAGGGTGGTCACCTGCTGGGCCATGGAGTGCTTCATGATGTTGAAGGACTCGGCCAGCTGAGCGATCTCCGGCTGCTTGGGCAGCGGGATGTCCGGGGTGTCGAACTCACTTTTGCCAATGGCGCGGGAGGCAGCGATCATCTGCTGCACCGGCGTGAGCAGACGCATGACCATCAAACCGGTAACGCAGCCCAGCGCCACGCACAGCGCCACCACCACCGTCTGCAGCATGGTGATGCGCTCGTTCAGGGCCGAGATGGTGGTGTAGGTGGTCTGGGAATCCTGAATGGCGGTTTTCAGCAATTGCAGGGTGTACTGGCTCAGGTAATCGCCGCAGGGCACCACCTTTGCATAATACAGCTGGGAAGCTGCGGCATCGTTGCCGCTGAGCAGGTCGTTTTCCAGCTCATCCAGCAGGCCGGTGTAGGTCTGATAGACCGTATCCACTGCGCTGTAGAGCACCCGCTGCTCATCGCTGACGCTTTCCAGACTGTTCAGGCTGGTACCGATGCGCCAAAGCCATGCGTTGCAGGTGGAAGATGCCGACTGCAGCCGGTCAATGATCTCCTCCGGCTCGCTGTTCTCCCAGCGGTAGTTCTCCAGCACGGAAATAGAGCTTTCCACACCGCCCTGAAAGCGGCTGATGGCGTTGAAGCAGCCCATCTGCGCGTCCTGTACTGCCTGCACTGCTCTGGACTGGTAGCCATTGAGCGTGAGCTGCATGGCAAAGGCCGCAAAAAATGCTGCCAGACACAAGCCCATGCGCTGCTTGAGGGTGATCTGCCGCTTGCGGTGCTGCAAAGCCTGCCGCCTCCTTTCGTTTGGTAACGATTTATTGTACCACGCTTTGGGCCGGATTGGCAAGGTTTGCATGTTTTTCTCTTGCCTAAACCGCGCAATTGTGGTACGATGCCTATAAATACAAAGGAGGCGACTTTATGTCCCAGACCATCTCCGTTTCCACCACCATGGGTGAGCAGGGCTTCCGCGATTTTGCCGTGTTCGATGCATTCCATCACCGCAAAGCATGGCTGCGTCCCGCTGTTTTTGCCGCCATCATGCTGGCTTTTGCCGCCGTCTGCCTTTCGCAGCTGGGCAAGCGCCCGGGTGCCGGGCTGCTGGCTGCTGTGCTTGCCATTGTGGGCATCGGCCTGCCGGTGAGCTACTTTTACTCGTTCTTTCGCAGCGTTTCCCGGCAGATCAAACAGATGCACCTGCCGCGTGCCTTCTACCGTGTGGAGCTGGCCGACACCGGCATTGCTGTGTGGATGTACGGCCAGCAGGACAAGCCCGAACCCACCAGCCGCCACGCATGGGACAGCTTTTACTGCGCCTACCGCACGGACAATGCGGTGTACCTCTACGTAGAAAAAGAGAAAGCTTACTTACTGAACGACCGCATGGAAGTAGTGTGGAAGTTTTTGGCCGGCATCCTGCCCAAAGAAAAGCTGCACGACTGCAGAAAAGGCTAAACCCAAAAAACATGCACACGCAAAAAAAGAACTGCTGACATTTCGTTCAGCAGTTCTTTTCTTTTATAAAGACCCACGCTGCGGCAAAGCAAAGCGCAGCGTGGGTGCGAAGATAGCTTATGTGATTGCGTCAGCCGATCAGCGGGCAAGCGTATACTTGTGCAGGGTCTTGCGCACAGCGCCGGGGCCTGCAAACAGCTCCTTGGCCATTGCCTCGATCTTCTCGCCCAGACCAACGGCATACAGATCCACGCCGAACACGTCAACACGGCTGTACAGCTTCTTCAGGCAGCTGAAGTCCTGCTCGCCTTCCTTGACCTCCAGCGGAGCCACGATGGCCTGCAGCTCAGCCAGCAGCGGATCGGTGGAAGGCTCAAAAGCCTGACCGTTGTCGTCGATGCCCTTCAGGTAGCGGGCATAGCCTGCCAGCACCAGCGGGATCAGGATCAGGTTGCTCTTGTCCAGACCACGTGCCTCGTATGCCTTGATGGTCTCGCCAAAGCGGATGGCCAGCTTCTGGGAGGTATCGGTTGCGATACGCTGGGGAGCATCCGGCATGAAGGGGTTGGGCAGGCGGCGGTTGATGACAGCGCCGATGAACTCATAGGGGTTCAGCACGCCGGGATCGACCACAACGGGCATTGCCTCGATATAGCCGATCTTCTGGATGAAGGCACGCAGGTCTTCATCGGCCATCTCGGCGGAGATGAGGGTGTAGCCCAGCATGCAGCCATAGATGGACATGGCAGTGTGCAGGGGGTTCAGGCAGGTGCAGACCTTCATCTTCTCGATCTTGTCCACGGTCTCGCGGTCGCAGTACAGCACACCGCCCAGCTCCAGCGGAGGACGGCCATTGGTGTAGTGATCCTCGATGCACAGGTACTGGGTCTCCTCGGCGTTGACGAAGGGAGCGGTGAAGGTGTGCTTCTCGGTGACGATGGTGTAGTTATCCTCAAAGCCGTCGTCGGCCAGCATCTGCTGGACCTTGGCATCCGGGCGCGGGGTGATCTTGTCGATCATGCTCCACGGGAAGGTGATCTTGGTCTCGTCCTGCACATAGGCCAGGAACTCGGCGGGCACCAGACCCTGCTCCACCCACTTGGCAGCATAGGCGTGGACAGCGTTCTTGACCTTATCGCCGTTGTGGGAGCAGTTATCCATGCTCTGGACGGTCAGGGGCAGCTTGCCGGCCTTGAAACGCTCGTACAGCAGAGCAGTGACCTTGCCCATGGCCAGCACGGGGGTCAGGCCGCGCTCCAGATCAGCAGGAGCAACGCCGTAGCCCTTCTCAGTGATGGTGAAGGAGATCATCTGCAGGCTGGGGTTCTGGAAGATCTCCACCAGACGTGCCCAGTCCTCGCCGAAGGAGTAGTCAGCCTTCAGGCTCTCGGTAACGGAAGCCACCACCTTCTTCTCGATCTCGCCGGTGGACTTCAGGCAGACCAGCAGGCTCATATTGTCGTAGGGACGATAAGCCTTGTCGATGATCTCGTAGTCAAAGCTCTCGGCCACGATGACACCGCGGTCATACTTGCCGGTGTTCAGCGCATCGTTCAGGATGGCAGCCGGGAATGCACGGAAGATATTGCCTGCGCCGAAGTGCACCCAGGTGGGTTCAGCGTGGGTCTTGGCCTTGACAGCCTCGATATCGAATTTGGGCAGCTCATAGCCCTTCTCTGCCCACTCGGCGGACAGATTGCCGTTTTTGATCTCAGACAGCTTCATATTTATCAGCCCTTCTTTTTCTCTTCATCCAGACGATCCAGCAGATCCCAGACACCCAGCATGTACTGAACGCCCAGAGCACGGTCATACTTGCCGTAACCGGGGCGGCAGTTGCCGGGGCCTTCCTCCCACAGCTGACGGCCGTGGTCGGGACGGATGTAGCCCTCAAAGCCGCAGTCATGGTAAGCACGCAGCACCTCGATGATGCCGGTCTCGCCGCAGCAGTCGCGGTGAGCAGCCTCGGAGAAGTCGCCATTGGGGAAGTGGTGGATGTTGCGGATGTGACCAAAGGCAATGCGGTCGCAGTGCTTGCGCACGATCTCGGCACAGTTGTTGTTGGGGTTTGCGTTCAGGCTGCCGGTGCACAGGGTCAGGCAGTTGTACGGATCATCCACCATGCTCAGGAAGCGGTCGATGCTCTGGGCATCCACCAGCAGACGGGGCAGGCCGAAGATATCCCAAGGGGGATCATCCTGATGGATAGCCATTTTGATGCCGCACTCATGGCAGGTGGGCATCAGTGCTTCCAGGAAGTACTTCAGGTTTTCCCACAGCTTTTCCTTGGTGACAGGGGCGTAAGCCTTGAACAGCTCGTCCAGCTTTGCCATGCGCTCCGGCTCCCAGCCGGGGAAGGTCATGTTATACTTCTCAGTGAAGGACATGATGTACTCAGCCATAGCCTTGTAATCGCCCTTGATCTTGTCCTTCTCGTAGAACAGTGCAGTGGA
>OIXL01000968.1_pt1 | contig 12251 bp, 22 predicted proteins | sample 1587761 | NCBI WGS metagenome assembly OIXL01 (sample SAMN03283246) | human gut metagenome | biome: human-associated habitat; material: feces | host: Homo sapiens | place: Peru | collected 2012 | reverse complement strand
CGCGGTGGGCAGACTGGGTTCCGTGCTGAGATCGAAGTTGACGGACAGTTGTTTTCCTATGATTATCATGGGCCGTTTGGTCGCTGTAAGGGTTTTTATGACTGTGTAGATGTCGCAACGGTGCAGAAAAATGCGGATGGCACGTTCTCGGTTACGAGCCACATTGACAGCAGCGTTGCAAGCAAAACTGTCTGGAATGTCACTACGGAGCAGTTTGTACCGGTATCCGTTGTGATGTACAGCCCGAATTATTGGGACGATCAGCAACATGCCGGCGCTGGACATCGGCATTACTTTTTTATGTTGAAGGATTGCATCAATTCAGAGCAGCCGAATGGCTTCTACAACGAATTTCTGAAGCAGGAGCTTGTGCAACATAAAAGAGTGTTTGAGGCGCTCGGCGCGAAAGCGCATGTTGCGGAGAGTGATCAGCAACTGTCCGGTATCGGATTTTCGGAAACGAAGCGCGATTCACTAGTTGTGAAAGTGAAGGGGCAGATCGAGCGCGTGATCAAAGTTGTGTTTTAGTCCGGCAGGGACGAAGAGCGTTCTTGTCGTAGGTAAACCCATCAAACAAAAGGAGTCAAGACATGGGTGCGTTGAATGTGTTTGAGTATGCTGCGAAACACCGGGTTCGTTTTCCTTACAAGGGAATGATCGCGACGGAAGATTTGTATACGCTGTCGAGGTCCGATCTCGATGCGATCTACAAAACGTTAAATCGTGCGCGAAAAGCGAACGAGGAAGAGAGCCTGCTGACGGAGCAGACAAAGGAGAATATTCTCCTTGAGGTTCAGCTGAAGATCGTGAAGCACATCTTTGAGGAGAAGCAACAGCGGGTACTCAATGCGCAGGCAGAGAAAGAGCGTGCTGAGAAGAAGCAGAAGATTCTTGCTCTGATTGCAGAGAAAGACGATGCGGAGCTTCGCAGCAAATCGAAGGAAGAGTTGCTGAAGATGGCCGAAGACCTGTAATACGGGTTTGCCGCGTGTATCTGATTTTATGTTGGGTACACGCGGTTTTTTATTGTAAAAAGGAGTGTTTTTGGTATGTCGAAAAATGATTGGCCTCAGAAAGGGGATCAGTATTGGTACGTCAACTGGGAATATGGTACTGCGTCGTCATTGTTAGTTCGAAGTAGCACGTATGACGGCGTAGATATCGATAAAAATCGTCGGGTTATCGGCAACTGTTACCGCACCGAGCAGGCCGCAAAGCGTGTCGTAGCTCTGATATTGTCAGCGTTAGCGGTTCCCACGGAGCCACCTTGGAATAATGCACCGAAATTAACGGCACAGATATTTAACCGACCTGATTGTCCGGACTGGTGCAATGCAGCCGTGGTATCCAGCTGTGGAATTGCGTATTGGGTTGACGGAGACTTCGAAAAGAGACATAAGGAGATTACAGGACTGCGCTTTGACACAACAGATTGGCAGCATAGTTTGATTAAACGTCCGATGACAGAATTACCGGACTGGTGCAAAGTCGGTGCGTGGGTGTATAACCAGCGTGGATATTATTTCTGTAAGATTATCGAGATCGCAAAAGACAAAAAGAGTTTTACGGTTGCTCAACCCGGTAAAAATTATACCATCGGCAGCGGCGACCTCAACTACGGCTTCGATAAATGGAAACCGGCCTGTCTCCGTCCGTGGACGTTTGAAGACGCACCGCTGATGTGTAAAGTTCGCGATGTAAAGAACGAACAAGAAGAAGCAGTGTTGTCGTTGTGTCCGAGCGGCTATTACCGTGTTGGCGTATATAGCAGTGGACGATCTTCTTTTTCTGCGGTTTTGCGCAAATATGAACAACTGGACGGAAGTCCATGCGGTGTATTGGAAGTCACAGGAGATATAGATGAAGAAAAAATGTGATGTGAAACGGTGTAAGGCGGGTTGCTGTGGACCTGTGCCAATCTCGAACGAGGTGTTGCACGAATGTTCAAACCTGATCCAGCGGGAAATCACGCATCAGATCGCGTTCGACGAACACAGCACGATCGTGACAGATCAGAATGCGGTGTGCGCATTCCTGACGCCGGATTATCGCTGCGCAATTTATGATCATCGTCCGCAGATCTGCCGGATGTTCGGCTTTCGATCACATCCGGATCTTCAGTGTCGGTATCTTAAAAAGTAGTAGCGTAACGCCTGTATGTACCAGACAAAGATAGCAAACAAGTTAAACATCAAGGAGATACAAAAATGAAAAAGTACATCAATAAGAGAATCTACACGGACGTCGAAAGCTACCTGGTCACCGGGATCGACGAAGTCAAGGGAACAGCAATGGCTATCGAGGTCGAGAAGCGGATCAAACCGAAAATGATTCCCGGCGGCTTCGCGGCCCATTGCCCGGACCTTCAGCGCGAGTTCGCGGAAGCCGAGCCGGTGATCCGCAAAGGTGCAAAACCCTTCCAGATCAAACGCAATAAGGATGGTATCTGGGGATTCAAGCACGAGGTGGTTGCTTTGGCGCTGCCGGTGGCCGGAATGACGGAAGAATGGCTGGAAAGCAAGAAGGACGATCCCAACGCCGAGATCAAAGGTGATTACATTTTCCTTTACGAAACCACCAAAACAGGCAAGCGCAAAACTACCTTTGAAAAGCTCGGCACCTTGAGCGACACCTGTGAATATTTCTACGACTACAACTTCTGATATAAGCGCTAGGGCGGGGGCGGCAAAGAAAACAAGATAAGAGGGGAACGATGAAAGGTTATAAAGGGTTTAAGCCTGGCATGATCTGCCGTGACAAACAGTATCAGGAACATACGGAGTTCACTGAGCCGAGACTGAAAAGTGAGGAGTCTGGTATGCACTTTTGTTTGAATCCGTTCGGCGTCTGGATGTTCTATCCTCCAGCTGACGAAAACGGTAATTTAAATGAATTTGCTGAGGTCGAGGCGATGGATGATCCTCAAACGGACGACAACAGTATTTATCGCTCCTACCGTTTGCGGATCGGCGCGAAGCTGGATCTGTACAACTTTATCAAGGCGGGTGTTGATTTTATTTTTGGACATGTCAAAAGTACAAACTCCAACACCGGCTACCAGAGCGTAGCAACCAGTAACGGCGATTACAGCGCAGCGACTAATACCGGTGACCGTAGCGCGGCGACCAACACAGGCAAGTACAGCGCGGTGACCAGTACCGGCGACTTGAGCGCGGCGACTGGTACCAGCGACCTGAGCGTAGCAACCAGTAACGGCGATTACAGCGCAGCGACTAATACCGGTGACCGTAGCGCAGCAGTCGGTGACGGCAATTACAGTGCGGCGACTAACACCGGTGACTACAGCGTGGCGATTAATAATAGCAGTTGGAGTGCGGCAACGAGTACCGGTAAACGGAGTGTAGCATCCAATAACGGTTATCGGAGCGTATCGGCTAACACCGGCATTCAAAGTGCGGCGATTAATGATGGTTATCGGAGTGTATCAGTCAATACGGGTAATTGCGGCACGGCGAGCACAGACGGCAGCGAATCATTTGCCATTACCACCGGGTATATGGGAAAAGTGAAAGGCGCGATCGGGTGCTGGATTGCATGTGCGGAATGGGTATATGATGGTATTGGTAGTTGGTTTCCTGTTGATTTTAAAGCCGTCCGCGTGGATGGAAAAAAAATTAAGGCCGATACTTGGTATCGGCTTGAGGAGGGAAAATTTATTGAGGTCGAGGAAGGATGATTTGATATGAATAAATTTCGATTTGTCGATCTTTTTTGCGGTGGTGGTGGTTCGATTACTGGCGCGATTAATGCGTTGCGAGCAGCTGGAGAGAGTTACGAAGGGCGTGGAATCAATCATTGGGAAACCGCTATTAAAACTATTCAGGCAAATCACCCGGAGATTGTACCTGACTTCGACCGGGCGTGTGCTCCAATTGAGTCGATTCTTCCGGATGAGATTTTTCAGGACGATCCGACTCGGATTGATGTGTTATGGGCTTCGCCGAGTTGTACCCATCACTCAGTAGCTGCTGGTGGGAAACCCCGTTCGAACCAGCTCCGTAGCCAGCCGGAATACTTGTTACCGTATCTCAGGTTGACCCGATGCCGCCGGATGTTTGTTGAAAACGTCAAAGAGTTGCGTAATTGGGGACCGATCCTTGAGGAAGATATTAAGCATAAAGGCAAACTGTACAAAGCTGGAAGCGCGGATCCTCGGAAGAAAGGTGTATTCTTTAATCTCTGGTATCGGGAGATTAAAGCCAGCGGTTATAACTTTGAAATGGAGGTGCTGAACGCTGCGGACTATGGTGCGGTCACCAGTCGGGAACGGCTGATTGTACAGGCAGTTCGAAAGTCTTCCGGTGAGAAGATTTATTGGCCAGAACCGACGCATGAGAAAGAACCCGAAATACGACTGTTTGAGAGCATGGCGCAACCGTGGCGTTCGGCGGCGGAAATTATTGACTGGAGTATTCCCGGAGAAAGTATTTTCAACCGCAAAAAGCCACTTTGCGCAAACACGCTCCAGCGGATCGAAGCGGGAATCCACAAATATTGGGGCGCATGGGCCGAACCGTTTCTGATCGTGCTGCGTGGAACGTCGTCCCATGCAATCAATTCGACTGCGATTCCGCTTTCCGCGCCATTGCCGACGCTGACAGCGGGTGGTGAACATGTGGCGTTGATTCAGCCGTTGTTTATTCCGCAGCACAGCGGTGGAACGGTGAAGCCGGTCATGAATCCGCTTTCAACCGTTGCCACGACCGGAAGTATCGGAGTAGTAGAGGGGCGTGTCCTGACGCTGCCGGACGGCAGCAATTATCAGCTGGACATTACCCACCGGATGCTGACGGCCCGTGAACTGGCTGCGGCTACCAGTTTCCCGGAGAATTATGTGTTCTGCGGTGGTGATACCGCCGCGAAAAAACAAATCGGCAACGCCGTACCGCCGGTATTGGCAGAAGCACTATACCGCGCCGTGTTGGCAGCATGAGTAAGGAGATTTGAAATGAGTGAATTGATGTGCCCGTTTTTGCCATGGGATAGTCGGTATAACGAGTTTGAGGGGCCGTGCGTTGTTGTGAAAGGAGATCATTGCGAAGTATATCAGCAGTTGGCAGAACGAGATAACCGGATTGCGGAGCTGGAAAAGGAATTAGAACAAATGCTGACAATTGCGCGTGGCTATTGGGACATGGCACGACGGCTTCAGGAGTCTCTGGATGAAAGCAATCGATATTGGGACAAGGCATTAGTGGAAGCCCGCAAACTAACAGAAAGCTCGGAAGGTGACTGAGATGAGCGAAGATCACACAGAGAAAATGGTGATGTCTGATACTGCACGCCATTTGTTGGACACTGTACCCGTAAGCCCGTTGCCGCTTAGGATCATAGATTACAATCAACCGGCATGGCTGGCTGAATTCAATCGTCGCGGCGAACGGATCGCGGAGCTGGAAAAAGAAAAAGCGAATTGCTTGCGAAATGCGAAAAATATGAATGTGAGATCGGACTGGCCAAACAACAGATAGCGGCGCTGGAATCGAAAAGCAATATGTACATCGATTTATCGGTAGCAATGGCTTCTACTGCGCGTAAGGTTGACGGTTTAGAGAAAGAGCGCGACCAGCTGCGGAAAGCACTGCGGGGACTGATGCAGGCCGTGGACGGTTGTTTGACTCCTCACGAGGCGCTGCTGTGGAAAAATTGCGAAGAAGCGTTGAAAGGATCAGAAAAATGAAAAAGAAAATAAAGCGACTGAGGTATAACGGAACTCTTATCTATGGGTCCGCGTCTTCTGGAGATCCGAGGCGTTGGCACGTTTATGGTACGCCGACTTCCAGCGGTGATTTTACCGCCTGTGGAGTATCTGCAGAACAGATCGAAGACGAGTCTGGTTTTGATTTTGGGAGTATGCCTGAAAAGGTAGGTGGTATTTGTACTTGTGAGGAGTGTATTGAGCAGCTTATCCTGTGGAGTAAGGTCATAGAAAAAGCACCGAGATTACAGGAGATGAAAGGAGTGGAGGATGAGTGAGAAGGCATGGGAGAAAGCGCATCGGCTACAATGTGATTTGGACTATCTTTTGCAGGAGCGTGACAGTAAACCGGAACAAGTAAATGCGAAACACGCGTGGGACATGATATTGCAGTATGCTATACTGCAATTACAGGATATCAAAGAACTGAGTACGAAAGATACTGAGCGGATAGACCGGTTGTATGGTGCGTTGGAAAACGTTTTTCAGATACTCAATGATGCCGCTCTCCACGAGCAGCAGATTATTGATTCTGCTAAATTAGCAAAACAAATACGCGAGGTGTTGGAAGGAGTGAAGAATGTCGAAAAAGATTCTTGACGCCTGCTGTGGAAGCAGAATGTTCTGGTTCGACCGAGAGAACCCGAATGTTGTATTTATGGATAACCGTCAATGCTGTACGACATTGTGTGACGGCAGGACTCTTAACGTGGTTCCTGACGTGATCGGCGATTTTCGCAACATCCCGTTTGCGGATGAATCGTTTCGGATGGTGGTGTTTGACCCACCGCATTTGATCAATGCCGGGGAAAGATCGTGGCTGGCGCAAAAATATGGCAAGCTCAACAAGGAAACATGGCGCGATGACCTGAAACAAGGATTTAACGAATGTTTCCGGGTACTGGAGACGGGTGGCTTCCTGATCTTCAAATGGAATGAAGATCAAATCAAGGTAACGGAGGTGTCCAAGTTGTTCCCTGTTCAGCCGTTATTCGGTCAGAGGGGCGGGAAAACTCATTGGCTGGTGTTTATGAAAGAAGGAACAGATCATGTGTTATGAAATAAAAAATTGTCCGTTTTGCGGCTCATCAGCTTCTATTCAGGATTGCAGTTATTCCGGATCAGATCCGATGTGGTCTATCCTGTGCGATAATTCAATGTGCTTTGCGTACACTGAGCCATTTAAAACCAAGCAGGGAGCGATTGAAACTTGGAATAAGCGCCCCCTTGAGGACGAATTGTGTAAGAAAATCAAGGAACTGGAGCGAGATGCTCTGAGAAAAATCACTGGTGAAACCTCGGACGGATATCACACATTCAATGAATTGTACTACCATCGGGCGGTGCTGTTTTCCGAGATTTGCCGTTGTTTCCCGGAAAGATCGTGGAAATCACGTAAGCATCACGACGGAACAATGTATCCTGGAATGTTCATCGTCGGCATTGAAACTGATGATGGACAAGCGACGTATCATTACGATATCGAATCCTGCTGGGCTATGTTTCCGGTGAAAGAGCTGGAACAGGCACCAGAATGGGACGGACATACTTCGCAACAGGCCATTGAACGAATCCACAATATGCGGTTTGAATCAATCACAAACTTGATGCATCAAGCAGAATTAGCGCGTACAGCGGCTTTGGGTTATCGTGATACGATTCAACAGCTGCAGCGCTTGGTGGATGAAGGCTATCGATACTGGAAAACGTTGTTGGCTACAGAACACGGGAAGAGAAAGGAACAGTAACATGAACGAAACCGCGAAGAATCAGTGGAACGGAGAATATCCGATTTTTATCGAGTGGAAAGATCAGTATGAGTGGACACAATTTGACATCATGCACGATGAAGCGCAATTGATTGAATTTTGTAATTCTCATCAATTGAATCCACGCGAATTGATCTATTTGAACGCGCAGCCAATCTATGCCTGTGAAGGCGTTTTTATTGATGCGGACGAGCTGAGAGTTCAAGGGGATTTGGATGCTGAGGTTCAGATGCTTATTGATGAGTTTGAGGATAAACTTCGGGCCATTGAGCGACCTATCGTGTATGAGCCGATGAATAACCCTCTCGAAATTCCTGATGCGAAATTGAAAGATTGGTATGTGAGATTGAACTTGGAATAAGGAGAGATTAGAGCGCGATGCAGATTTTGAAACTTGGACTTGCGCGTGCTTCGGATATTGGAGGAGATGTGTGCGAACAGTGCCAGCATGATGCTCCTTACCGAAGTTGCGTGATTCTTGTTGGGGAAGATGATGAGTTGAGGAACGCAGCGAAGTTGCTGTATCGTCCATGCGAGCTTTCGATGTCTGGTACGAATAAGTTGATCGACGTGTTGAATAAGGAAAACAAGCAGTTGCGAGAGTCACTGAATGAATTCCTGGATCTGGAATCTCCGTATTCGCTGTTTCAAGTTATGGAAACGTTATCAGATGCTGCGGAGTTGTTGTTGTTAAATCAGTATGGCTATGACGGGCCTGAACACGAGTTGATTCAGCATGCGATTGATCACGGTAAAGGCATCCGTGAGAAAATTGCAACTGTACAGAAGAAGTTAATGGGGCAAACAATATGTCAGAATTGATTTATAAGAAAGTCAACGAAGTATTCAGGAACACCGACGACCATTACTATAAGTGTGTGGAAGGTCTTGGTTGTCATAATTGTGCATTTTGGGGCACGGGTTATTGCGGGAAGTATGCCTGCGGTGAACCGAGCAGACCGGATCGAATTCCTGTTAAGTTCGTCGCTGTATCGGACGAATCGATAGAATCAATGAAGGAGAAGGATGCTGTGGAACCATCGCGCCATATTGAGCTCAGTGTGTTAAGAGTTGAAGGCGACAAAGTGACATTCAAGATCATTGAACAGACACACAAAAGAAAAGAGTTTTGTCAGCAGCTCGACCGCAATATTTTCAAAGCCTCCAATGAGATTAAACTTGGGTCTAAGGACATCCCGGAATGGATAGGTGACCGCTCCCTGTTATTCTGTCGCGGATTTTTCTCTGACAAAGATAACATCGAGATTGTTTGCACCATCTTAGAGTTCGCCCGTATCAGTGAAGCCGTCAACGAGTATAATATCACTGATGGCAAAGGCTACGAAAAGCCGTGGCCTCAGAAAGGAGATAAATATTTCTATATTACAGCAGGTGGAGATGTGTCGCACTGTGCGTTTAATGGCTACAACTTTGATCTTGATACGCAGCGTTTTGGTAACTTTTTTCGCACGGAGCGAGAAGCATCGGTGGTAAGAGATAAGGTTCAGGCATTGTTGAAGGCGCTGAATTCTGCTGAAAGGACAGGTGCAAATGAATTATAAGTTGACCGTAGAAGAGGAAGCTGCAATAGAACATGAAGTGGAAATGGAGCGCGAATATCTGCGAATGATGGGGCGTTCGTATACTTCGATTGATTTGGAGAGAATATTGAATAAAATACGAATGCGCGCGAGAAATCGAATTATTGATCAACGGCGTAAAAAAGAGCAGCAAACAGCGTTTGTTCAGGGAGCACGTATCAGAGACCGAGATTCTTCCATTGTGAATTTGATTCCGCAGACGTACGAAATTTTGTTTCCGCCGGAGAATCAGACGTTTGAAGAGTACAAAAAGAGGTTGGAGCAAGCAGACCCTAAGTGTAACGATAACGTTCCTTTGGATGAGATTGAGACGTTTGTGAACGCTGTGATCAAAATGGCAGAACAGCTGGTGCGCAAATACAATCAGGAGTGATGTATGGATGCTAATAAACGGATAGAGGATGCGTTTCATAAATTTTCAAGCGCAGTTGATGAGCTAAGAAAAACGGTAGCCGCGATGCAAGTAGCGCAAGAACACCGGGATGTATCTCAATATATCCGGGAGACGATTCAAAATCAGCAACAGACGGTTGGTCGAGAACCGCGTGCTGCTGATGTGATAAATTCGTCCATTACTGTTGGGTCTATTACATATGAACCCTATGAAATTTTCAGGCATGAGGATGGACGGATGTATCAGTGTTTGCTCCGAGATTCTGAACGTTGCAATACCTGCAGTTTTCAATTTAAATTTAAATTGTGTTTTTCACTTAGGTGCACAATTGATGGCAGAGACGATGGATTGCCTGTCCGTTTTGTGCCGGCGCAGGTACCGCGTGTCGGTATGTTATATCGCACAGCGGCTGGTGAAAAGTGCATGTTAGTTCACGTACCATTCAATCGACCGTGTTTGTGCAACGAGCATAAAGGACGCTGTCATGATCTTAATACGCTGTTGTTTTCAGGAATTCGGTGTAAGCTCATGTTTAATTTGAGAAGTTGGCATTGGGTGCCGCTGAACTAACGGAGTTTGTGTATGGAAACGATACGTAAGTGTATTTGCGGAAAAGATCCGAAATTCATTCCTGCCATTTTGATCGGATCGTATGGTAAGCCCGCTTCTATAAAATGTACCTGTTCCCGTGAAGTGACAGGTGTTCTGCATTATATATCAAGGCCACATAGCACCGAAGACGAGGACTTAGATTATTCAGAAGAGTTGTCGAATTCCAATGCGATAAAACAGTGGAATGCAATGATACAAATGGAGTGCAGGCAGAAAAGAGTGGTACTAGATGATTGAACTTACATTTGTGGACGAGTCACAAGCACCGATTGAGCTGGATGCCGAGACTATAGCAGATGCAGTAAAAATGGCGATTGAGCAGGGCATTAGCCTATGTGGCGTAGATCTGAAAGAAGCGGATCTGCATGAGCTTGACTTGCATGGTATTGACTTATCGTATGCAGATCTATCGTATGCAAATCTGTACGGAGTCAACTTGGATGGTGCATCATTGGCATGTGCGTTGCTTGTTGATACAAATCTGTTTGCAGCAAGTTTGTGTCATACTTGCTTTCGCGGAGCAGATCTGCATTACGCAAATTTAGGGAGGTCGCGGGCAATCGGCGCAGATTTTGGCAGCGCGGATCTGCATACGACTGACTTGAGCAACGCCGATTTCAGCGATGCGAAGTTAACCGACGTAGATTTGCGCGGTGCGAAAATGGTCGGCACCAATTTTACCCGTGCAATCTTGGTCAACGCAGATTTGATGTCCGCAGATTTGGATGACGCGGTGTTGTCCGGAGCAGATTTAGATTATGCATGCTGGCCGCTGTGGGGTTGCTCTTTGTATGTAAAAATCGATAAACGGTTGTTTTGTCAGCTGTTGTACCATACGATGCGGCTTGGACAGTCGATCGATGATGCAGAGGTACAGGCACTCCTGAATGATCCTGCAGCGTTGTCCCTTGCAAATCAGTTTCATCATGTTACTGAGTATGGCAAACTCAAATAGGAGTATCACGATGCGAACACTTGATTATAAAAAGCAGCAAGAACTCCAACGTTCTCATCTTCGGGAAGAACAATGGCAGATTTTGGAATCTGAAAATCCTGATTGGGATCGGTGGAATGAAATTGAAGATGAGCTGAACGCGTTGGAGCAGGTGGACGAATGAATTCAAAATGTCCGCGCTGTGGAGCTGCGTTAATCCTACGCAACGGTAAATATGGGATGTTCTGGGGCTGCTCGAAGTTTCCCTCCTGCAGATTCACCGCAGATATTCAATGCGACCATCCCGATCATTATTCACATAAAGAGGCAGAAGCGGAACGGTTTGAGGATGAGCTTCGCGGAATCTGTATTGCATCCGTTAACGGAGGTTAAATACTGGGTTTTAGTTGAAAGAAACAAAGGAGGTATGAATGAAATGTCCGAAGTGCGGTTCAATCGAGCAGGAATGGTCACCGGTTGCAAATGGCATTGCTGTTTGTAAGAACTGCCGGTATCAGGGTGTACCGAATCCGGGTACGAAGACCAATTTCGATTGGATCACTAAAAGCCCGGAGGTGTTGGCGGAGGGATCGGTGTGTAATCGCAATGGGATGTGGGAATTTAGATGGCATAACATTGCGATTATTCGTAAGGAAACCCGTGAAGCTGCGGTTGCTATGGCGATTGAATATCTTAAACAAGAGGTGGACTGATGGAGGAATTGTTACCCTGCCCCGGCTGCGGCAAGCACAATGGTGTGCTTCAGGACCGTGGATATGGTTTAAATGAATCTACATTTGAATATTGGGTTGAATGCGCGAAGTGTTTGACAATAAGATCTCCAATGTGTAAAACACCGGAAGCTGCGATTGATTGGTGGAATGAAAATGCAGAAAACGCAGCGCGGACTGATCGAATCAGGACATTTGCGAAAAAGTATGATGACCTGATTGCAGAGCGCGATCGTCTTCAACTGGCATTGATTAAGGTTAGGGAGCAAGCACGTATCTCATTTTTCAGCGATTGCGGACGTGGCGTAGAAAAATGCTTCGCGATGCAGCATATCCGGGAGATCATAGACAAGGCGTTAACCGAGGATAAAAAGAATGAATGAAAATGCGTTTAGTGTCGGGAGAGTGAAATATAAAGCCGTTCCAGCAGAAGATGGTTGTGATGGTTGCGTGTTCGATAAAACAGCTTGTCCAGCGGGTATTGGACTTTT
>OIXL01000958.1_pt1 | contig 12321 bp, 10 predicted proteins | sample 1587761 | NCBI WGS metagenome assembly OIXL01 (sample SAMN03283246) | human gut metagenome | biome: human-associated habitat; material: feces | host: Homo sapiens | place: Peru | collected 2012 | reverse complement strand
ACATCGGCGAACTCGGGGTTGTTGATGATGATGCCGATGGCCTTTGCGGTATCCATGGAGGAGCCGCCGCCGATGGTGACGATGCAGTCTGCCTCAGCAGCCTTGAAGGCGGCCACACCGTCCTGCACGTTGGCGATGGTGGGGTTGGGCTTGATCTCGCTGTAAACGCTGTAAGCAAAGTTTGCAGCATCCAGCAGGTCGGTGACCTTCTTGGTGACGCCGAACTTGATCAGGTCGGGGTCGGAGCAGACGAAAGCCTTCTTGTAGCCGCGGGCGGTCAGCTCGGGAACGATGTTCTCGATGGCACCGTGGCCGTGGTAGGAAATAGTGTTCAGAACGATACGATCAGCCATGATAGATTTCCTCCAAATCTTTTTTCTGCCGACATCCGGCAGCATTCTCTGTCACTCAGCATAACACATTGCCAAAAAATATACAATATGAAATTATTTGAATTTCTTGTAAATTTTTATGTTGGTGGATATTTTTCTGGATAGTTTCGCCAATTTTCTGCAATTTTGTTGTGCGCTGACCTTTTTATTCCGGCCGAATCCTGCTATACTGGAACCACTCATAAAAACATCTGCAGGAGGTTTTACACCCATGCCGAAATACATCCTCGCCCTCGATCAGGGCACCACCAGCTCCCGGGCCATCCTGTTCGACGACAAGCAGAACATCGCTGCGGTCAGCCAGAAGGAGTTCACCCAGCTCTACCCGAAGGAAGGCTGGGTGGAGCACAACCCCATGGAAATCTGGTCCAGCCAGTATGCCGTGATGATGGAGGTCATTGCCCAGAGCAACATCCGCGCCGCTGACCTTGCCGCCATCGGCATCACCAACCAGCGCGAGACCACCATCCTGTGGGATAGGGCCACCGGAATGCCCATCTACAATGCCATCGTCTGGCAGTGCCGCCGCACCGCGCCCATCGTGGACGGACTGGTGGCGCAGGGGCTGACCGGCCACATCCGGCAGACCACCGGCCTGTTGCCGGACGCCTATTTTTCTGCTACCAAGATCCGCTGGATCCTCGACCATGTGGAGGGCGCGCAGGCGCGTGCTGAAAAGGGCGAGATCCTGTTCGGTACGGTGGACAGCTGGCTGCTGTGGAAGCTCACCGGCGGGGCGGTGCACGCCACCGACGTGACCAACGCCTCCCGCACCATGCTGTTCGATATCCACAAGCTGGACTGGGACGATACGCTGCTCAAAGCGCTGAACATTCCCCGCGCCATCCTGCCCGAAGTGCGCTCTTCCAGCGAAATTTACGGCTACACCGAGATCCAGGGCGTGAGGGTGCCCATCGCCGGCATGGCAGGCGACCAGCAGGCGGCGCTGTTCGGCCAGACCTGCTTTGATCCGGGCGATGCCAAGAACACTTACGGCACTGGCTGTTTTCTGCTGATGAACACCGGCGACACCCCCTGCGAAAGCAAAAACGGCCTTGTCACCACCATTGCCGTGGGGCTGGGCGGCAAGGTGCAGTATGCGCTGGAAGGCTCAGTGTTCGTGGGCGGTGCGGTCATCCAGTGGCTGCGGGACGAGATGCGCCTGTTCAGCGAGAGCCGCGACGCCGAATACTATGCCCAGAAGGTGCCGGACAACGGCGGCGTGTATCTGGTGCCCGCCTTCACCGGGCTGGGCGCGCCCAACTGGGATATGCATGCCCGGGGCTGCATCGTGGGCATTACACGCGGCACCCGGCGGGAGCACATCATCCGCGCCGCGCAGGAGTCCATTGCCTATCAGGTGGCTGACCTTGTAAAGGCCATGGAAGCTGATACCGGGTTGACGCTTTCCGCCCTGAAAGCCGACGGCGGCGCCAGTCGCGACCGCTTCCTGATGCAGTTCCAGGCCGACATCATCGGCTGTCAGGTGCGCCGCCCGGTCATCCGGGAAACAACGGCTCTCGGCGCAGCCTATCTGGCCGGGCTGGCCGTGGGCATCTGGAAAAACCGGGACGAACTGCGGAGCCTGTGGAACTGTGAGATTGAATACGACCCCGCCATGGAGCCGGCCCAGAGGGAAAAGCTGCTGCACCAGTGGCACCGCGCTGTGCAGCGCAGCCTTGCGTGGGAAGAAGAATAATTTTCATCCGTTGCCATAAGCACCGATTTTGTAGGAAAAGCGAGATATACTATAGAAAAACATCGTGCAAGGAGCATCTATGTTCAACCAACCCTTTACCCTTTCGCAGGTGCGCCCTATCCGGGACGCCATGACCGTCTCCCGCCCGGCGCAGCTGGGCAGGGAAGTGCCGGTCACCTGGTTCTCGCTGGGGGCGGGAACCTCTATCACCCCGGAATCTTACGACTGCACCACCCTGTATCTGAGCGGGGAGGGCACAGGCGATTTTATTCTGGGGGAGGACGGCCGGAGTGTTCCGGTCCATCCCGGCCAGCTGCTTGCCGCTCCGCCGAAAACGCTGTGCGGAACCCGAACCGACAGCGGCATGATCTACACTGAAATTATTTTAAAAGAGGAGAACTATACCATGAACAGCATCATCAAAGCAGGCCAGCCCACTGAGCTAAAGAGCCTCATTTCTTATGAAGAGGGCAGCATTGCCAACCTCGACCTCGTCCGCGCCGACAACATGAAGTTTGTGCTGATGGCCTTTGACGAGGGCACCGGCCTGACCCCGCACCGCGCACCCGGCAACGCCATCCTGACCGCTCTGGAAGGCAAGGCCATCATCGGCTACGAGGGCAAGGATTACGAGCTGAACGCAGGCGAGAGTTTCCGTTTCGACAAGAACGGACTGCACAGTGTTACCCCGCAGGGCAAGTTCAAGATGAGCCTGCTGCTGGTTCTGGAGTAATCATGTTTACGCAAAAACCCCGCGCCGGACGGCGCGGGGTTTTTGCGTTCTCAGCACTCTTCGTACTGCTGCTTCAGGTAGTTCAGGCAGCCCACGGAGTTTTCCGGGGTAGTGTTTTCCAGCGTGGCGAAGATGTAGGGCTTTTCCTGCTTGGCAAACCGCAGGATGGTGCGGTAGTCGCCCATGCCGCCCTGCCCGGCACCAGTGGCGGCCAGCTGCCCGCCGGCGTCCTTGCGCAGGAAATCCTTGAAGTGGATCATGGCGATGTCCTTGCCCAGCAGCTCGATGGCTTCGGCAAAAACTTCCTCGCGGCGGTCCACATTTTCCATGTTCAGCAGGTTCACGGGGTCGAACAAAATCTGCAGATTCGGGCTGCCGATCTCGTCCAGCACGGTGCGGGCGCGCTTTGCGTCATACACGATGTGCTTGACCACCGGTTCGATGGCAATGGTCACGCCGTACTGTTCGGCGCAGCGCACCACCGGCTTGAAGTTCTTGATGAAGGTGGAAAGGGCGGCATCGCTGCGGCACTCGGGGCAGAACTTGTATTCGGCATTGGGCGCGCCGGTCTCGGTGCCCACCATGCCGCAGCCCAGCAGGCTGGCAAAGCGGATGTGTGCATAGTACTTTTCCTGTATGGCGTGCAGGGCGTCCTCATCCGGGTGGGCAAGGTTGAGGTAATTGCCTAGCACGGCAATATCAATGCCGTTCTGTTCAAACAGATGCCGCAGATACAGCGCGTAGCCGGGGGTCAGTGCACCGGGCGTGCAGGAAATCTCCTTCAGGGATTTGCTCAGAGCAACATGGGCGCAGGTAAAGCCCTTCTGCCGCACCAACGGCAGCACCTGCTCAATGGGCAGCTTTTCGGCGTCGTGGAGACGCAGGCCGAATTGGATCATGGAAAAACTCCTCCTTTCCCGCACGGGGCGGGGATGTTGCTTCCATTATACAACAAACGCCCTCCTGCGGGAAGAGAAGATAAAATTTTCCCTGCTCCCTTGTGCAGCCGGGGCAAAACGGGTACAATGGAAAAAACAAACGGAAACCGGAAAGAGGTCCTTTTATGACACTGAATTTCTATACGCTGGGTGTTATTTACCTGATATATTCCTTCTTGGGCTGGGTGGGTGAGACGATCGTCGCCACCGTCAAGGGCAAAAGCTTCGCCAACCGCGGCGCGGCGGCCGGCCCGTTCTGCTTTGTCTACGGCACCACGGCGGTGCTGCTGGCGGCAGGCTATACCGACCTGCGCACCCAGCCGGTGTATCTGTTCTTTGCCTGTATGCTCAGCGCCACCATTGTGGAATGGCTGACCGCAAAGCTGTTGGAACGGCTGCACCGCCGCAAATGGTGGGACTACTCGGGCAAAAAGCTTAACCTGAACGGCTATGTCTGCCTGCAGTACTCGGTGCTGTGGGGTCTGCTGGGCGTGGTGAGTGTTCTGTGGGGCAATGACCTCATCCTGCGGCTGTGCGGGATCATCCCGTCATGGCTGCTGCGCCCGGCGGTGTGGGTGTCGCTGGCAGTGGCGGCGCTGGATCAGATCGGCTCGGCTGTGCTGGTGAACCGCTATGCCGCCCAGCACCCGGTGCTGGAACAGCTGAACCAGCGTCTGGGCGAACATTCGGACACCCTGCGCAGGCGCATCGCGGTCTACATCGAAAAGCGCATCCAGCACGCCTACCCGGCGGCAGCGCAGCCCCAGCGCAGCATGGCGGTGGAACAGGCGTTCCGCTTTGCCGACCTGCTGTGGCTGTTCGTCATCGGGGCGTTCCTCGGCGACGTGACCGAGACCATCTTCTGCCGTGTGACGGCGGGCGTCTGGATGAGCCGGTCCAGTCTGGTGTGGGGGCCGTTCAGCGTGGTGTGGGGTCTGGCGCTGGTCATGGCCACCGTGCTGCTGCGGCAGGATAAGGACAAGAGCGACAGCTACCTCTTCGTGTTCGGCACCATCATGGGCGGCGCCTACGAATACCTCTGCAGCGCCGTTACCGAGCTGCTGTTCGGCACGGTGTTCTGGGATTACAGCAAGTTCAAGTTCAATCTGGGCGGACGCATCAACCTGTTGTACTGCTTTTTCTGGGGCATTGCGGCTGTGGCGTGGATGCGGCTGGGCTACCCGCTGGTGGAAAAGCTCATGAAAAAAGTCCGCACCCATATCCGCCCGTGGATGACGGCGGTTCTGGCGGTATTCATGGCGGTGAACATGCTCACCAGTGCGCTGGCGCTGGCCCGCTACGATGCCCGCACCAGCGGCGAGGCCCCCAAAAACAGCATTGAAGTGCTGCTGGACGCGCACTTTGACGATGCCCGGATGGAACGGGTCTACCCGAACGCGAAAAAAGTGGCAAAGGCTGGATGAAATTTTTGCGTTTTCCCTTGCGCTTGAGCCTGAAAAACGGTATAATACTTCACGAATAAAAGGGAGTAAGGGGCGCACGCGGACAATGCGGTGCGCTGTACTGCAGCGACATCCCGGCAGAAATGCCCGCTGCAGTGCCGGAAGCTTGAGACTTTTATTACACTTTCCCAGTTCTGGGCAGGATGTAATAGAAGTCTCTTTTTTATTGTGTTCTGCCGCAAAAAATCAAAAGGAGAAGAACTATGCTCATTCCAGTCTTATTGTTCATCGTTGGTCTGCTGTGCCTGATCAAGGGCGGCGACTGGTTCGTGGACGGTGCTACGGGCATTGCCCGCCGCTTCCATGTGCCGGAGCTGCTCATCGGCGCAACGGTGGTGTCCATCGGCACCACCCTGCCGGAGGTCATGGTCTCCACTACCTCGGCCCTCACCGGCCACGGTGAAATTGCCTATGGCAACGCCATCGGTTCGGTCATCTGTAACTCTGCTCTCATCGCAGCCATCCCCATCATCGTCAAGCCGGGCAAGGCTGATCCCAAGAGCCTGCGTACCCCGGTGCTGTTCTTCTTTGTGGCGGCGGCCTTCTATGCCGGTGTGGCCTACACCACCGGCTATTTCTCCCGCCCGGTGGGTCTTGTGCTGCTGGCCATGTTCGTGGCCTACATCGTCTGCAACATTCTGGCCATGAAGAACGCCCCTGCCCCGGAAGAAGAGGAAGAACCCGCTGAGAATGCTTCCCTTGCCAAAGAGCTGGGCCTGCTGGCCGTGGGCGCGGTGCTCATTGCTGTGGGCGCAGACCTGCTGGTGGACAACGGTACCCTGATCGCACAGGCTCTGGGCGTGCCGGAGTCGGTCATTGCGCTGACCTTTGTGGCACTGGGCACCTCGCTGCCGGAGCTGGTCACGGCCATCACCTCGCTGGCCAAGGGCCACGGGGCGCTGTCGCTGGGCAATGTCATCGGTGCAAACGTGTTCAATCTGGTGCTGGTGAGCGGCGTGTCGGTCACGCTGGCTCCTTTTGCCATCCCGCAGAACTCCATGCTCTTCGGGCACAATGCTTCGCTGGTGCTGGAGATCCCGGTGATGTTCGCGGTCATGCTGCTGCTGACCCTGCCTGCTCTGATCAAGGGCAAGCTGAGCCGCCCGCAGGGCATTGCGCTGCTGTGCATCTACGCGGCCTTCTGCGTGGTGCAGTTTACCATTTGAAAATGATAAACGAAAAATCACGTGATAATAATTTTATTGTTTGTGCAATTTGACGCTATCATTTCCCGGCACGGTGTGTTATCATAAAAGCACAAAAAAGCAGAGACGCTTCGGAGCTTTCCAAAGCGTCTCTGCTTTTTTGTTTCTCAGTTTTTTGTCATACCTGCGGTTTATTCAGGTACCGGTAGATCGTGGGCACCGAGACAGAAAGCTGATCTGCGATCTCCGCAACCGCGCCCTTCATCATCAGAACGCCGTCAGCATCCAGCTTGTGTACCACACGGATCTTTTCCTGCATGGTCATGTGAGCCGGAGAGATGCCGCTCTGGCTGATGATCTCCGCAATGCGGGAGTGCATCACGCTGGCAAGCGGGCTGCTCAGATCTTCGGAAGGGGAATCCTCCGGCGGAGCCGACAGGTTGAACCGGTCCAGCAGGCTGCGCAGAGCAAGATTCAGCTCCTGTGCGGCGGCAAGCTCCTTGTTGACGCAGAGCATCCCGATCAGACGCCCTTCATTTTTAATAAAGTAGGTGGAGGACAGAAACTCGCCGCTCTTGGTTTTTCCTTTATAGTTCAGCAGCGATTCGGTATCCGTGTAGGCACCCTTCTGCTGCAGCTCCTTTGCAAGGTCTGTCATGGGGTCGCCGATGGCACGGCCGGACAGTCCATTGCCAATGGCGATGATGGACTGCTCGGGGTTCGTCACATCGTGGATGACGATCTCACAGCCCGGCCCGCACACGGAAGCAAGAAAAGGAACAAAGCCGGTGTAGATCCGCAATAACTCCTGATCGGTCAAAATGATTTCCTCCTGTTCTTCGGAAATGATCCTCTTACCATTATACTGTTTTCGGCAAAAGGACACAAGCTGGCAAAATGCACAAATCACTATGATAATTTTTTTATCACGCTGAGATAAAAAATAACCAAAAGGTATTTACATCTGTTGCTGGATATTGTATAATCACATCAACAAGTGATAAATAAATTATCACAAAGATTTCGAAATTATCAAAGTCTTGAAAGGAGTTGTTTCTCATGGCAAAAACTCAGATCACTTCCCCGGCAGCACCGGCTGCCATCGGTCCGTACTCTCAGGGCATTGCAGCAAACGGCGCGGTGTATGTCTCCGGCCAGCTGCCCATCGACCCGGCCACCGGCGCTTTTGCAGGCGACGACATCGCCAGCCAGACCCGCCAGTCGCTGGAGAATGTCAAGGCGGTGCTTGCAGCTGCAGGCTATGAGCTTTCGGACGTGGTCAAGACCACTGTCCTGCTCAAGGACATCGCAGACTTCGGCGCAATGAACGAGGTCTACGCTTCCTATTTCACCGGCGTGTGCCCGGCACGCAGCGCATTTCAGGTGGCTGCTCTGCCCAAGGATGCACGGGTAGAGATCGAAGCCATCGCCGCAAAGTAAGCGAAAAGCTCCACTGTCAGTTTTCTCACTTTTCCCACAGATCACAACGGGCACCTCAACAAAGGGTGCCAAGAAAAGAGAGGTATTTCATTATGGAAGAAAAAGGCAAAAAATTAGGCCTTTGGAACATCGTGGGCCTGGGCCTTGGCGGTGCGATCGGTACCGGCATCTTCGTGCTGCTGGGCTACGGCATTGCCTACACGGGCCGTTCCATTTCGCTGGTCGTGGCCATCGGCTGCTTCTTTATGCTGCTGGCTTACTGGTACAATCTGGCCATGCCGAGCATGTTCGTCATGAAGGGCGGCGACTACAGCATGAAAGCCATGCTGTTCAACCCGTTCATGTGCGGCATCAGCGCATGGATGACGCTGGTCAACGGTCTGGCAATGTCCAGCTACGCTGTGGCAATGGCCCAGTATCTGGCCATCGCGATTCCGGCTCTGAAAAATTATCAGACCATCGTTGCATTCGTCGCAATTACGTTGTTCTTCCTGTCCACCATCAAAGGCTCCCGCTTCGTGACCATCCTTGAAAACATCGTCACCATCGTTCTGGTGGCTGCGCTGGCCCTGTTCGTTGTCTTCGGCATCGGCAAGGTGGACTTCGGCGCAACCTTCGCCAGCACGGACGGCGGCTTCTTCCACGGCGGCTTCACCGGTTTTGTCTCCGCACTGGCCGTGATGGGCTGGGCCTGCCAGGGCACCACGATGGCTCCTGTTTCCATGGCAGCTGTCACCAAGAACCCCAAGCGCACCATTCCTGTCGGTATCATCATCATCACCTGCATGCTGGCTGTTGTGTACGGCGCTATGGGTATCGTTGCCGGCGGCGTGCTGCCTTACGACCAGATCGCCGGCCAGAACATCAGCGTGACTGCTGAAGCCATCTTCCCCAATGCACTGTACGTCTTCTTCGTGGTCGGCGGTGGCATCGGCGCCATTGCAAGCTCTCTGCTGGGCGGCCTGGGCATGTTCCGCTACCCGCTGCTGCAGGTTGCCAACGACGGCTGGCTGCCTCCTGTCTTTAAGAAAACCGATAAGAACGGCTATCCCTATGTCATCTACCTGCTGTTCTACATCATCAGCATCTTCCCCATCGTGACCGGCCGCAGCCTGGACGCCATCGTTTCTCAGGTCATGATCCCCACCATGCTGATCAACATCTACATGAATCTGGCCTGCCTGACCCTGCCCAAGAACCATCCGGAGCAGTGGGCAGCCCGCAGCATCAAGATGCCTCTGTGGTTCTACAATGTCTGCTGCGTGCTGGGTGCTTTCTGCGCAGGTGTGGTTGCTTTCAACCTGTTCAAGGACCTGACCTTCAACGATGCAATGTTCACCGTCGGCATCATTGTTGTCATGTGCGTGCTGACCATCATCCGCCTGAAGCAGGGTGCTGTGAAGTCTGATGACCTGCAGGCCAAGAAAGAGGAGATCATCCGCAGTGCTATCGCTGATACCGCTGCAGATGAAGAGATCGCCTGAGTCTTGAACCCGAGTTTCCAGTGTGCTATTCTTAACATGATTTAAAATTTATCAGGATAAAGGCTTATGCCGGAAAAGGAGATATCTTATGAAGTACGATTTCACTTCCATCATGGACCGCCACGGCAAGGACGCCACCGCAATTGATGGTCTGGGCACCATGCCCGGCTTCACCCCGGATCTGCCCAAGGAAGGCTGGGATGTCATCCCCATGTGGGTGGCCGACATGAACTTCCCCACCGTCCCCACCATCCCCGAGGCCATCATCGAGCGTGCTAAGCACCCCGCTTACGGCTACTTCAACCCCACCGATGAGTACTTCGACTCCATCATCAAGTGGCACGAGACCCGCAACGGTGTCACCGGCCTGACCAAGGAGTGCATCGGCTACGAGAACGGCGTTCTGGGCGGTGTCGTCTCCGCTCTGACCAGCTACGCAGCCCCCGGCGATGCCGTGCTGCTGCATAGCCCCACCTACATCGGCTTTACCATGTGCATCGGCAACAACGGCTACAAGATCGTTCACAGCCCGCTGAAGAAGGACGAGAACGGCATCTGGCGCATGGACTATGAGGATATGGACGCCAAGATCAAGGCAAACAAGATCCATGTGGCTGTGTTCTGCAGCCCCCATAACCCCTGCGGCCGTGTGTGGGAGCGCTGGGAGATCGAGAAGGCCATGGAGGTCTACAAGGCCAATGACTGTATCGTGATCTCCGACGAGATCTGGTCCGATATCATTCTGGACGGCCATAAGCACATCCCCACCCAGTCCGTGAGCGAGGATGCAAAGATGCGCACCGTTGCTGTGTATGCACCCAGCAAGACCTTCAACCTGGCAGGCCTGGTGGGCAGCTACCACATCATCTACAACCCCACCATCCGCGACCGTGTGGTTGCCAAGAGCACCAAGCCCCACTACAACGATATGAACGTGCTGTCCATGCACGCCCTGATCGGCGCTTACAAGCCCGAAGGCTACGAGTGGGTGGACGAGCTGCGTCAGGTCATCACCGGCAATGTGGACTTTGCCTGCGATTACATCGCAAAGCACTTTGACGGCGTGGAAGTCTCCAAGCCGGAAGGCACCTACATGCTGTTCCTGGACTGCACCAAGTGGTGCGAGGCCCACGGCAAGAGCATCGAAGAGCTGGAAAAGGCCGGCTGGAACGTAGGTGTTGCATGGCAGGACGGCCGTATGTTCCACGGCCCCTGCGCGATCCGCGTGAACCTGGCTCTGCCGCTGTCCCGCGTGCAGGAAGCCTTTGACCGTCTGGACAAGCATGTGTTCAACGGCGAGTGGGTGTAAACCATGAGCGTAGAAACTGCTGCACGCCTCTGCGAAGGCGGTGTGATGCCGGATTTCACCTTTGATACGCCCTTTGCCGCCGGCCTGAGCCTGAGCGAAGCGGTGCAGAAAACGCCCAAAACGGCGCTGCTGTTCCTGCGCTATTACGGCTGCACCCTGTGCCAGTACGAGATGCACCTTCTGGCCGAAAACTATGACCAGATCACTGCCGCGGGCGGTCAGGTGCTGGTGGTGCTGCAGTCGGATCCGGCGGGCATCGCTGAGCAGATCGAACCGGACAGCCTGCCCTTTACGATCATCTGCGACCCGCAGGCTGTGCTCTACGGGAAGTTCGGCATCCAGCCTGCGGCCTCCATGGCAAAGATGGCGGACGCCGGAACGATGCTCAAGATCGCAAAGGCAACTGCCGCCGGGTACAAGCACGGTGCCTACGAGGGCAACGAACTGCAGCTGCCCGCCGCCTTTGTGGTGGACAAGGAACGCCGCATCTCCTATGCGCACTACGGAAAGAGCGCCGGAGATACCCCGGATGTCCGTTCGCTGGCGGAACTGTTAAAATGACATTCTCCCCGATCGTACCATACCTTCACGGGACCCTCTAAAAGGCAAACGCCGTATGTGTTCACCAGAGCACATACGGCGTTTGTCATTTTTATGTTGAAAGAAAATCGAAAATTTACTGCTGTGCGAAAATCTTGACCTCGTCCTTATCCATAAAGGCGGCACCGGCAAAACCGGCGGCTTCCAGCTGACCCAGCTGCTTGCCCAGCTTCTTGGCCTGCTGCAGAACGGTCACGTTGTAGCTGTCGCGCAGGGCAGCGGCCTTTGCCAGCACGGCGGGGAAGTCGGCGTCCTTTGCGTACAGCAGGGCGATCTTCTGCTTGGCGCCGGGGATCTGGTAGCCCTGCTCCAGCAGGATGCCGCACACCCGCTCGAAACCGATGGAGAAGCCCACGGCGGGCACCTGGGTGCCCAGGAACTTGCCCACCATATTGTCGTAGCGGCCGCCGCCGGCAACTGCACCGCTGAACTGCGGGCAGGTGATCTCGAACACCATGCCGGTGTAGTAGCCCTGACCGCGCACAAGGCTGGGGCAGTAGGCCACCTGATAGCGGCCCGCAGCCATGGCGTTGGCCGTGGCAAGGACATACTTCAGGTCGTCGGCGATGGCGGGGTCGGCACAGCGGGCGGCCACGGCATCCAGCGTCACCTCGCCGGCGGCGATGAAGTCGGCCAGGGCATTGATGGCGTTTTCCGGCAGCTGCTTTTCAATCAGCTCGGCCTTGACGCCCTCGGCACCGATCTTGTCCATCTTGTCAAAGGTGATGCAGACGGAATCCAGCGTATCAGCGGCAAAGCCCATGCTCTCCAGCATCCCGCGCAGGATGCGGCGGTCGTTGATGTTGACGGTGAAGCCGTCGAAGCCGATGCCCAGCAGGGCGCGGGTGGTCACGTCGATCAGCTCGACCTCGGCGTTGGGGCTTTCGTCGCCCAGAATGTCGATGTCACACTGGACGAATTCACGCAGACGGCCCTTCTGGGGGCGCTCGGCGCGGAAGACGCGGTCGGTCTGGATGACCTTGAAGGGGTGGGGGAGCTTATCCTTGTTGGCGGCATAGAAGCGGCTCAGGGGCAGGGTCAGGTCGTAGCGCAGACCCATATCGGAGAGCTGCTTGGGGTCGCCGGATCCCAGTGCGCTGGTCAGCTTATCGCCGCGC
>OIXL01000957.1_pt1 | contig 12346 bp, 11 predicted proteins | sample 1587761 | NCBI WGS metagenome assembly OIXL01 (sample SAMN03283246) | human gut metagenome | biome: human-associated habitat; material: feces | host: Homo sapiens | place: Peru | collected 2012 | reverse complement strand
TGTTCGTCTACACGCCCACCCTGCATGAGGCTGTGGTGCAGTGGACAGCAGAGCTTACATCCGCAGCCGCGGCGGTCCGCATCCGGCTGGAGACCGCAGACGGCACCCTGCTGGCCGAGCAGACCGCACAGGCGGCAGAAACCGGGAAGATGCAGCTTTCCGTCCCGGACGCACAGCCGTGGGATACCGAGCACCCGGTTTTGCATCATGCCGTGGCAGAGCTTTTGAACGCAGCCGGACAGCCCATCGACCGCAAACAGGTGACGTTTGGCTTCCGCACAGCGGAATTCAAGGCAGATGGCTTCTACCTCAACGGCAAAAAGACCTTCCTGCGGGGGCTGAACCGCCACCAGAGCTACGCCTATCAGGGCTATGCCATGCCGGACAGCATCCAGCGGCTGGATGCTCAGATCCTGAAAAAAGACCTTGGCTGCAACGCGGTGCGCACCAGCCATTCCCCCCAGAGCCCGGCGTTTCTGGATGCCTGCGATGAGCTGGGCCTGCTGGTGTTCACCGAGATGCCCGGCTGGCGGTACATCGGCGACGAGAGCTGGAAGGCGCAGGCCCTGCAGAACTGCCGCGAGATGGTGTGCCAGTGCCGCAACCACCCCAGCATCTTTTTGTGGGGTGCCCGTGTGAACAACAGCGCCGACGACGAAGCGTTTTATAAGCGCACCAACGAGGCCATCCACCGGCTGGACCCCACCCGCCCCACGGCAGGCGCGCGGAACCACCGCAAGAGCCAGCTGCTGGAGGATGTTTACGCCTACAACGATTACTCTTACCGTGGGCGCGGTGCCGCCTGCGAAGCCCGCGCCGCAGTGACTTCCGATCCCCGCAAGGGCTATCTCATCAGCGAATTCGGCGGGCAGCAGCTGCCCACCAAGCCCTTTGACGACGAGACCCACCGGCTGGTGCAGGCTCTGCGCTATGCCGCCGGGATCAACGATTCCATTGCGCAGCAGGGTGTGGCCGGCAGCTTTGGCTGGTGCATGGCTGATTACAACACCCACCGGGAATTTGGCAGCGGCGACCGCATCTGCTACCACGGTGTGATGGATATGTTCCGCAACCCGAAACTTTCGGCGGCGGTATATGCAAGCCAGAAAACGCCGCGTTCCCCCTCGGACATCGTGCTGGAAGTCTCTTCCGGCATGGCACTGGGCGACCTGCCCGGCGGCGTTCCCACGGCCTGCTGGGTGTTCACCAACGCCGAAAGCGTGCGGCTGTACCGCGGCAACGACTACATTGCCGAGTTCACGCCTGACCGGCACGGCCGTTTTGCCGCCATGACGCATCCGCCCATTGAGATCAACGATTTTGTGGGTTCTCTGTTGGAAAAGTACGAGGGCATGGACCCGGCCTCCGCCCAGATGACAGCCGCTATCCTGAACGAGATGCGCCGGGATGCCATGGAGCTTTCGCCGCTTTCCAAGGCGCGGATGCTTTCGCTGCGGCTGAGCTGGAACGAGGTAGCCCGCATGTATTACAAATACATCGGCGTGCTGGGCACACCGTGCGCAGCCTACCGTTTTGAAGCCGTGTGGCATGGCCGCGCCGTGCGCACCGTGGTGCGGGAACCGGTGCAGAGCGTCCGGCTGGAATGCACCGTGCACAACCCCATCCTCACCGACGGCCCCACCTGGGACTGCGCCGCTGTCAGCCTGCGCGCCATCGACCAGAACGGCAGCCTGCTGCCCTACTGCGGCGAAGCCGTTCAGCTGAGCGTGGACGGCCCGCTGAAGATCATTGGTCCCAGCGTGGTGCCGCTGCGCGGCGGCATGGCGGGCACCTACCTTGCCACCACCGGCGAAGCGGGCCGCGCCGTGCTGCACTGCCGCATGGAGGGTGCGCTGGATACCGATGCCGTGGTGACCATCCGTTGCCGGGAAGCTTAATTTCCGTCCCTTCATGATAGATTTGCACTCTGTTCAAAATTTCATCATGGTTGACTGGTATCCTAAGAACTGTAAAATAACGGCGGGCGCGCCCGCTTTGATTCCAAAACAAAGGATGCAGGAGTTATGAGAGAAAAATTCCGTCAGTTTATGATCGGCCGCTACGGTACCGATGGCCTGAACCAGTTTTTGAGCATCGCGTCCATCGTGCTGCTGCTGATCTCGCTGCTCACCCGCTTCAGCCTGTTCACATGGCTGGGTCTGGTGCTGCTGGTGCTGTGCTACTACCGCTCGCTCAGCCGCAACATTTCCAAGCGCACGGAGGAGAACTACCAGTACTATGCCCTGAAGGACCGCGTAGACCGTAAGTTCCGCGGTCTGAAGGATCAGTGGGCCAACCGCAAGCTCTACCACTACTACCGCTGCCCCAAGTGCCGCCAGAAGCTGCGTGTGCCCCGTGGCCGCGGCCGCATCCAGATCTCCTGCCCGCGCTGCGGCACCCAGTTCATCAAAAAGAGCTGAGCGGCCATGTTTGGTTATGTTGTGCCCAATCAGGCTGCGCTTTCGGACGAAGCACAAAAGCGCTACCGCACCGCCTACTGCGGGCTGTGCCGCCGCATCGACGCACTGCACGGCCTGCGGGGCCGCTTTACGCTGAGCTATGACCTCACCTTCCTGAACCTGCTGCTGTGCAGCCTGTACGAGGGCGAGACCGAAGCTTCTTCCGGCCACGACCGGTGCCCCATCCACCCCTTGGGCGGTGTGGAATGGCGGGCGGCCTCCCCCACCGATTACTGTGCAGATCTGAGCGTAGCCTTGCACTACTACAACGCCGAGGATAAGTGGAAGGACGACCGCAGCCTGCTGGGCCTTGGATATAAAAAGCTGCTTACCGGCTGTAAGCAGGCTGCCGAGAGCCGCTGGCCCCGTCAGTGCAGCGCCATCCGCACCTGTCTGGACAGGCTGGCAGAATATGAAGCTGCCGGGAGCGAAGATCTGGATGCCGTGTCCGGCTGCTTTGGCGAGCTGATGGCAGAGCTGTTCGACTACCGGCAGGATCACTGGTCGCCGGAGCTGCGCAGCATCGGCTTCCATCTGGGCAAGTTCATCTACCTGCTGGATGCCTATGACGATCTGGAGCACGACCAGCGCAAGGGGGCCTACAATCCGCTGAAAGCACTCAGTCAGCAGCCCGGCTATGAGGAAGAGATGAAAGAGATCTTTGAGCTGCTGCTGGCGCAGTGTGCCCAGAGCTTTGAACGCCTGCCCTGTGTGGAGGACGCAGACCTGCTGCGCAACATCCTTTACTCCGGCGTATGGCTCAAATACAACTGCAAAACAGCCAAGCAGGCCCGCAGCCGTGGCTGAATGGCGGCTTTGTCTTGATTTTTCCACGGCAATACGGTAGACTATAAACATTGCGCGGCACTGTGGCTGCGCGAAATGAGACGTGAGGAAGTATATCCATGAGAGACCCCTATGAGGTGCTGGGCGTTTCGCGCGGCGCAAGCGATGACGAGATCAAAAAAGCATACCGCGCCAAGTGCAAGCGCTGGCACCCGGACCTGAACCCCAACGATCCTACCGCCGAGGAGCACTTCAAGGAAGTGCAGGCGGCTTACGATGCCATTACCAAGGGCGAGACCGGCCCCCAGATGGGCGGAAATCCCTACGGCAGCTACCAACAACAGGGTTACGGCCAGCAGAGCTACCAGCAGCAGGGTTATCAGAACGGTTACGGCGGTTTTGACGGATTCGATGGCTTTGACCCGTTCGGTTTCGGGTTTGGCTTTGGCGGCTACCAGCAGGGTTACGGCCAGCAGGGCGCAAGCTATTCCGGCTCCGACAGCCCGGAGATGCAGGCCGCCCGCAACTTTGTGGCCAATGGCCGCTATGCGGAGGCCCGCCGCGTGCTGGACGGCATGACCGGCCGCAATGCCCGGTGGTATTATCTGTCCTCCCTCGCAAATCAGGGCTTGGGCAACCGCATCGATGCGCTGCAGGATGCCCGCCGTGCCGTGCAGCTGGACCCGGGCAACACCGAGTACCAGATGCACCTGCGCCGGATGCAGAACCCCGGCCAGACCTACCGCACCACACAGGCCACCTACACCAGCCCCGGCGGCCTGATGCAGTGGTGCTGGAGCATGATCCTGCTGAACCTGCTTTGCAACTGCTGCTGCGGCGGCTGGGGCTTCCGGTTCCGCATGTGATCCCGTTTTTCTCATAAGATACAGCAAGACCCCGCACCAGAAGGTGCGGGGTCTTGCTTTTGCTTTACGACATCACTTTACGGTGATGTTGCGGCTGATCTTGCTGCAGGAGTAATTGCCGCCGATCTCTGCCGTCTGCACATAGGTGCCCGGCTCTGTGGGCAGCTCGCTGGTGGCATCACAGCCCCAGCCGGACTTCTTGTAGCTGTAGCGGATCTTATCGGTGGGCACCACCTGACCATCCACTTCCAGCACAGCCGCTTCATTGAAGCTTTGCAGCTCTTCGGCGGTCATGGGCTTTTCGGCCTGCTGTGCCCAGTACATGCGCACGCCGTTTGTCTTGGGCTTGATCTTGAACATGGCAAAGCCTGCGGTGTTCATATCGCTGCTTTCCAGCGCCAGTGCACCGGCCACATAGTTGCCGGCATCCACCGGCTGCTCGTCCAGATAAATGCGGCTGAACGCGCCCTCCGGCAGATACTTGCGGATCAGGTTCAGCGCAAGGCGCAGGCCGTTGGACACCTGATCGATGGTAGGCACATAGAAGTGCAGTACATCCATCACCGAGACGGCCTCATCGGCCACCCGCAGCAGCACGCTGACATCGTTGCCGTCGATCAGCTGCTTGAGGTAGCTGTACACATTGAACTCCTCTGCCTGATCCGGTGTCTTGGACATCTTCTTGGGCAGCGGGATCATCTTGAGCAGCGTGCGGATCTTATCCGACAGCACCAGCGTCACATAGCCATTCGCTTCGCCGCCAACGCCCACCACAACACCGATATACTGGGTATCGGCAGGGTTGGTCTGCACCTCCAGCTTGTAGTTGGAGCCATAAACAAGGTCGCCCGTGGCTTTGAGCCGGATGGAAACCATATCATTCTGCTGCTCCAGCGCTGCATTTTCCTGCGGCAGAGCTGCTGCGGCAAACACCGGCGTTGCTGCCGCGCTGAGCATGAACACTGCTGCCAGTGCAAGAGCTATCAATCGTTTGGCCTTCATTGCTTAAGACCTCCTTATTCTGTAAAGGGATCGCACAGCCGCGCCCCACGGCACACTGCGTCGGGAACCGGCATGATACCATGCCTGTTGTGCCTCGATTTTACCGCAAAACGCTGTTTTGGTCAATAACGTGATTCAAGTAATTCAATTTTTTTATATTTTATGTATGCAAAAAAGAGGGACCTGCCCTCTTCCAGCGGTTTCTCCCTCAAGTTCATTCATCAATAAAATATTCCGGGTGGACGCTGCGGGCCTGCGCCACCGACTGCTTATAACGGCTCAGGTGGCTTTCCAGCGCTTCGCTCACGTCGTCCGCGCTGCCGTGCAGCAGTGCTTCCAGAATTGCCGTGTGCGAGGAGCAGACCGACTTGTTTTCCTCGGTCTGCAGGCTGAACTTGCGGATGCGCTCCACATGCTGCAGGCTGGCCAGCATGTGGTCGTAGTGAGCTTCCATGCCGCACAACTCAAAGGATTTGCGGTGGAATGCATTATCCAGCTCCAGCATACGGGCAGTGCGGTCCGGCTGGCTCATATCCGCTTCCAGCACACGGTATGTCTCAATGTTGCTGCGGTATTCTTCCTCCTGCCGGGGTGTCACATGGCCGCGCAGCCGGTTCAGGATCTCTTTTTCCAGTGTATAGCGGGCAAACTGCTCCATCTCCATCAACTTCAGGTTGATGGGTGCCACATGGGTGCCGCTCTGCGGTTTGATGTCCACCATGCGGGCCAGATTGAGCATCAGCAAAGCCTCCCGCATGGGCGTGCGGCTGATGCCCAGCTCTTCGGCCAGCTCCCGGTCATTCAGCGGATCACCGGGCTTCAGCTCCATCGTGATGATCCGGCTGCGGATAGTCTGGTATGCCGTTTCGCGCGCACTCAGTGATGACATGTGGTCTCTCTCCCTTCAACCTCCGGTGTAAAACAAAAATTGATATACTAGTATTGAAGTTATCAAGACCATATTACCCAACCACAGGGCGGCTGTCAAGTGTAGCTGCAACTAAAAATCGCCAACATTTTTCTCTGTTTTGTCAAGACAGGCCTCATGGCAGCACAAAAGCCCTCCGGGTGAAGGGCTTTTGCTGCGTTTACTTTTTAGCGGAACGGTACACCACCGGCGCCCACACAAAGGCCACGGCCAGACCGCACACCACATCAATGATGGAGTGCTGCTTGGTGAACACGGTGGACGCACAGATCAGTGCAGCCCACACCCAGGCCAGAATTTTCAGGGCCGGGCGCTCCTTTGCCAGCTTGCTGTGGCTGAACGCCATTGCCATGCAGGCCGTGCTTTGGCAATGGATGGACGGGCACACATTGACCGAGGCGTCCGCCCTCCAGATCAGCTGCATGATGCTCATTGCAATGTTGCTGCGGCCCACCGCATCCACTGTGGGGCGGATATCCAGACCGTTGGGCAGCAGCATGTACAGGATCAGGCAGAAGGTCATGCCGGAAAACATGGTCAGGCAGAGCTTATCGTAGCTTTGGGTGTCGCACCACCACAGCAGGGCCGTCACACCAGCCAGCAGCACAAACCAGCTGCAATACGGAAAGATGAACCACTCATTGAAGGGGATCAGATCATCAAGCGGGGCGTGGATGATATATTTGGGATCTTTGATGGTCAGATCCAGCCAGAAGAACCAGATCAGATACACCACCCAGTACAGCTGGAACCACAGGTGCGGGCGGCGCCGGCTCCACAATTGTTTGGGATTCATGGTATTTCTCCTATATTTTCAATGTGATGACGTATGATTATACCACATCACGCCATCTTGCGCAAACCTTTCCGGTGCGATAAAATAAAAAGAGTGTTGTAAACCTGCGCTCTGTTTTTGAGCGTATCTATTATAAAAGGAGCCATTATGTTGCAAAGCCTTCCCCCTGTCCGCCTTGCCGCGCTGGATCTGGACGGCACCCTGCTGAACCGGAACAACGAGGTCACCCTTGCCACCCGTCAAGCCATTGCCCGCGCTGTAGAGCATGGCGTGGTGGTGGTGCCCGCCACAGGCCGCCCGCTGGCCAGCCTGCCGCCTGTTGTGGCAAAGCTGCCCGGCATCCAGTATGCCATCACCTCCAACGGTGCCGCCGTGTGGGACCTTGGCGATGACCCCATGGGTGCTGTGCACAGCCGCTATGCCAATGCCGCCCAGCGCCATACCAGTGAGCCCGCCTGCCTGCTGCACCGCCTGATGCCGGCAGAAGTGGCACGGGAAGCTTTTGACCTGTTCCAGCAGTACGATGGCGAGCTGAGCGTATTCAGCGACGGCCTTGCCATCAAGACTCCGGAGGGCATTGCAAAGCTCACCTCCCGCACCGCCCACTTTCTCTCCTCCGAGGCGCGGCAGAACCTGACCGACGGCCGCTTTACCGTCATTCCCGGCATCGAGAGCTGGATGTCCCGCCATGCGCACGAGATCGAAAAACTATGCATGTTCTTCGACAGCACCGAAAAGACCGCCGCTGCCCTGCCAAAGTTTCAGGCTATCCCGGGCGTGGCCGTGGTGCAGGGTTCGCCGGATAACATTGAAGTGACCGCTGCCGGTGTGGATAAGGGCAGTGCCCTGCTGGCTCTGGCCGACCTGCTGGGCATCCCCCACGAGAACACCCTTGCCGTGGGCGACAGCGAGAACGACCGCGCCATGCTGGAAAAGGCAGGGATCGCCGCTGTTATGGCCAACGGAATGCCCCAGATCAAGGCCATTGGCAGCATTGTGAGCGAAGCCGACTGCGACCACGACGGCGTTGCAGAGCTGTTCGGCAGGCTTGGTATTTGAGCAAACAGGGTCAAAACAGCCCCAATTTTCAGGTCATTCGTCATTTTTGTGCAATGTATACAAGCTCTTATGCAAAACATTGTGCTTGTTGAGCATTTCCAAACTCATTTCCGTCGTTTATACTAATAATATGAGCGCACAGTGGGTGCACCATGCCCAAACGGCAGCCCACGCGCACCAAGAGAGTTCAAACTAAAAGGAGAAATGCGTTATGAATCCCATCGTAGAAAAGGTCTATCAGATCGGCATTATCCCTGTTATCGCTTTTAACAGCGTTGATGAAGCCCTGCCCCTGTGCAAGGCTCTGGCTGACGGCGGTCTGCCCGCAGCTGAGGTCACCTTCCGTACCGCATGCGCTGAGGAGTGCATCCGCAAGATCCACGAGGAGATGCCCGAGATGCTGCTGGGCGCAGGCACTGTCCTGACCACCGAGCAGGCTGACCGTGCAATGGCAGCTGGTGCTTCCTTCATCGTTGCTCCCGGCTTCGACCCCGAAGTCTGCAAGCACGTCATCGACAAGGGCGGCATTATGATGCCCGGCACCTGCTCTGCAGGCGAGATGCAGCAGGCTATGAACATGGGCTGCGAGGCCCTGAAGTTCTTCCCCGCTGAGGCAAACGGCGGTGTCGGCATGCTGAAGAACATCGGCGCTGCCCTGAAGAGCGCACGCTGGATGTGCACCGGCGGTGTCAACGCAAAGAACGTCAACGATTATCTGGGCTATGACCAGATCTTCGCTGTGGGCGGCACCTGGATGTGCAAGAGCGACGTGATCAAGGCTCACGACTGGGCAAAGATCACCGCTCAGAGCAAGGAAGCGGTTGACACCATGCTGGGTCTGAAGCTGATGCACGTTGGCATCAACACTGCCAACGAGGAAGAGGCCATGAAGATGGCAAACCTCATCGGCAGCCTGCTGAACATGAAGGTCGCTCCCGGCAATTCCAGCATCTTTGTGGGCAACAAGGAGTTTGAGATCATGAAGAAGCCCGGCCGCGGCACCAATGGCCACATCGCCATCGGCTGCAACAACGTCGACCGTGCCATCTACCACCTGTCTCAGCGCGGCGTGAAGTTCGATCTGGACAGCAAGAACGTGAAGAACGGCAAGACCATCGCCTGCTACTTTGCAGACGAGATCGGCGGCTTCGCATTCCATCTGGTCCAGGCCTGATCTGCCCTGTCTGATTATTTCGTAAAAGCCCTGCTGCACCGGGCACGCCCTGCGGCAGGAGGTTATACACACCTGTAAATAAAAGGAGAAAACCCAATGAAAGTCGTTACTTTTGGCGAACTGATGGTCCGTCTGCAGCCGTTCAACTACGAGCGTTTCGTTCAGGCTAACAGCCTGGAGTTCACCTTCGGCGGCGGCGAGGCAAACGTTGCTGTTTCTCTGGCCAACTACGGTCTGGACGCAGCCTTCGTCACTAAGCTCCCCGCACACGCAATCGGTCAGGCCGCTGTCAACAGCCTGCGCCGCTATGGCGTTGACACCAGCATGATTACCCGCGGCGGCGATCGCGTTGGCATCTACTACAACGAGAAGGGTGCTTCTCAGCGCGGTTCCGTCTGCATCTACGACCGCGCCAACAGCGCCATCCAGCTGGCTCAGCCCTCCGACTTTGATTGGGACAAGATCTTCGAGGGCGTGGATTGGTTCCACTTCACCGGCATCACCCCGGCTCTGGGCGAGAACGTCGTCGAGATCTGCCGCGAGGCCTGCAAGGCTGCTAAGGCACACGGCGTGAAGATCAGCTGCGACCTGAACTACCGCGGCAAGCTGTGGACCCGTGAGCAGGCCCGCGCTGCCATGACCGATCTGTGCCAGTATGTTGACGTGTGCATCTCCAACGAGGAGGACGCAAAGGATGTGTTCGGCATCGAGGCCGAGGCTACCGATATCTACGGCGGCAAGCTGAACGCTGAGGGCTACAAGAGCGTGGCAAAACAGCTGGCTGACAAGTTCCACTTCGAGAAGGTCGCTATCACCCTGCGTGAGAGCCACAACGCTTCCGAGAACGGCTGGAGCGCAATGCTGTACGATGTTGCTTCCAATGAGTACTGCTTCTCCAAGAAGTACGAGCTGAAGATCATCGACCGCGTTGGTGGCGGTGACTCCTTCGGCGGCGGCCTGATCTACGCTCTGCTGAACGGCAAGAGCACTCAGGATGCTGTTGAGTTCGCTGTTGCTGCTTCTGCTCTGAAGCACTCCATCGAGGGCGACTACAACATGATGACCGTGTCCGAGGTCGAGAAGCTGGCAGGCGGCGACGGTTCCGGCCGTATCCAGCGCTAAGCAGAAAAGGAGTCCGGCATGGATATCCGCTATTCCTGCAACCAAAAAGACTTCAAGCGCTATACCACCGAGGAAATGCGGGACGAGATGCTCATCACCGGCCTGTACAAGGCGGACGAGGTCGTAGCCGTATACAGCCACGTGGACCGTATGGTCACGCTGGGCTGCATGCCGGTGCACGAGACCGTGTCCATCGACAAGGGCATCGACGTCTGGGCCAACTTCGGCACCCACTATTTCCTGGAGCGCCGCGAGATCGGCATGTTCAACATCGGCAAGGATTCCACCGGTATCGTGGTGGCCGACGGCGTAAAGTACGAGCTGGGCTATAAGGACTGCCTGTACATCACCAAGGGCACCAAGGAAGTCACCTTTGCTTCCGCCGACCCGGAGCATCCCGCCAAGTTCTACATGGTCTCTGCTCCGGCACACTGCGCTTACCAGACCCGTCTGATCAAGATGGCTGACGCAAACCACCGCCCGCTGGGCAGTGTGGACACCTGCAACAAGCGCACCATCAACCAGTTCATCCACCCGGATGTGCTGAAGACCTGCCAGCTCAGCATGGGTATGACCGAACTGGAATCCGGTTCCAACTGGAACACGATGCCCAGCCACACCCACGAGCGGCGCATGGAAATTTATACCTATTTTGAACTGCCCGAGGGGCAGGTGGTGTTCCACATGTGCGGCGAGCCTACCCAGACCCGCCACATCGTGATGCACAACGAGGATGCTGTCATCAGCCCCTCCTGGAGCATTCACAGCGGCGTAGGCACCTCGAACTATACGTTTATCTGGGCAATGGGCGGCGAGAACATGGAGTTTGACGACATGGACAACATCGCTACCACTGACCTGCGCTAAAAGCACCCTATAACGCCCCGTACCGGGAGACCGGCACGGGGCGTTTTGCTAAAAATTTAACTTGACAAGGAGAAAATCATGGATCTTTCTGCATTCAATCTTCAGGGCAAAGTCGCTCTGATCACCGGCGGTTCCCACGGCATCGGCTTCTCCATCGCCGAGGGCATGGCCAAGTGCGGCGCGACCATCTGCTTCAACTGCTCTTCCGAAGCAAGCCTTGAAAAGGGTCTGGCCGCTTACAAGGCCGCCGGCATCGATGCCCACGGCTATGTGGCCGATGTGTCCGATGAGGACGCCGTCAACGCCATGGTGGCGAAGATCAAGGCCGAGGTCGGCCCGGTGGATATTCTGGTGAACAACGCCGGCCTGATGAAGCGCGTGCCCATGATCGAGATGAGCCACGCCGACTTCATGCGGGTGATCGATGTGCACGTGGGCGGTGCCTTCAACTGCTCCAAGGCTGTTCTGCCCGACATGATCGCAAAGCGCGAGGGCAAGATCATCAACATCTGCTCCATGATGAGCGAGCTGGGCCGCGAGACCGTCTCCGCCTACGCCGCAGCCAAGGGTGCGCTGAAGATGCTGACCAAGAACATCGCCTCTGAGTACGGCGAGTACAACATCCAGTGCAACGGCATGGGTCCCGGCTACATCGCCACTGCCCAGACGGCTCCCCTGCGCGAAGCGCAGCCGGACGGCAGCCGCCACCCGTTCGACCAGTTCATTACCGCCAAGACCCCGGCCGGCCGCTGGGGTGAGGCCGAGGATATGGTCGGCCCCTGCGTGTTCCTGGCCAGCCACGCATCCGACTTTGTGAACGGCCAGATCCTGTACGCCGACGGCGGTATTCTGGCTTACATCGGCCGTCAGCCCAAGTAAGTTTCTTTCGGTTATCTGTCAATTTTTGATTTTCAGCCTGCTGCCCGGGGTTTCAAAGCCCATGCTTTTGGAATCCCGGGCATTTTCATGCCCATTTCCTCTTGACATTCCCTATTTGCGCTGTATAATATGTATGCTATCAAACAGTTTCGCTTAAAACAGTTTGATAAAAAACAATCAAAGGAACAATCGTATATGTGTGACGAAAAGAACATCGCTCCTCTTGACCACAGCGATCCCCCGTGGGAAGGGCCGCAGGTCATCCCGGCACAGATCCGCCGGGTGGACAACCTCATTTTCCGCCGGATCAACCAGTTTGCCCGCGCCAATGGAGTGGAGCAGGCCACCCCGATGCACGGGTGGATCATTGAATATCTCTACCGCCACCGGGACACGCCGGTGTTCCAG
>OIXL01000953.1_pt1 | contig 12435 bp, 10 predicted proteins | sample 1587761 | NCBI WGS metagenome assembly OIXL01 (sample SAMN03283246) | human gut metagenome | biome: human-associated habitat; material: feces | host: Homo sapiens | place: Peru | collected 2012 | reverse complement strand
GCCTGCATTGCGATACGAGCCAAAAGCTGGTTGTAAGGTTCTCCGGAAATAGAGAAAATCGGAAGCTTTTGGGAAATTACCAGAGTATTGAACATATCAATCATTGGAATTCCGGTACGTATCATGCGCTTTGCCATAATTCGTTTCGCAGGGTTTACAGAAGGTCCGCCAATCGCAACAAGATTATCCGTAAGCGCCGGTCCATTGTCGCGAGGTTCCGCAGAACCATTAAAAATACGGCCCAGGAGATTTTCGCTGAAAGAAACTTCCATTCTGTGTCCAAGGAAACGAATGTGATCACCAGTTGAAACACCTCGTCCACCGGCAAAAACCTGCAATGAAACAGTATCACCGTCAATCTTGTTTACCTCGGCAAGAGATTTTCCAAATACGGTTTCAATTTCTGCAAGTTCGCCATAGGCAACATTGTCAGCTTTTACTGTGATAACGGAACCTACAATAGATTCAATACGGCTATAAATCTTACTCATTATTCACCATCCTTCAGCATTTCACTAGCCTCAGCTTTTACTGTTCCATTCTTTGAAGCGTACAATTCATCAATTTCCTTTTCTTTCGCCTTGAACTCAGGCGTATCCCAGGCAATATAGTTCCAGTCCAGAGATTTCTGGCGCAACTGGTTGAAGAACACGCGGGCTTCATCCTTGTCCTTAAGCTCAAAGTCTGAAGCAAGAACTTTAAGAACTTTTCTGAAAGTGTAAGTCTGACGCTCAACGCTTACCGCCGCATCAACCTCGTCAAATGAGTTCTGCTGAAAATAAACATTGTCAAGATATTCGCTCTTCATATAAAGAACGAAATCTTCTGTCGTAGTACCTTCCTCACCGACAACTTTCATCATCTGGTTTACTTCAACACCATTTTTATAAATCTTTCTGGCGTAATTAACCCAGTCTTCGCGGATAACGGATTTATATTTTGACCATGAACCGATTGGATCGATAGCAGGGAATTTTCGCGCATCTGAACGCTCGCGTGTAAGTCCGTGGAAACCGCCGACAACCTTCAAGGTTGCCTGGGTTACAGGCTCTTCAAAGTTTCCGCCGGCAGGAGATACTGTACCGCCGATTGTAACGGAACCCTTTGAGCCGTCTCTGAGCCGAACGTATCCGGCCCGCTCATAGAACGCCGCGATATAAGACTCAAGATATGCCGGGAATGCCTCTTCACCAGGAATCTCTTCCAGACGGCCGGACATTTCCCGCAAAGCCTGCGCCCATCGTGAGGTTGAATCCGCAAGAAGCAAAACATGAAGCCCCATCTGCCTGTAATATTCAGCCAGAGTAACAGATGTGTAAACAGAAGCCTCTCGCGATGCAACCGGCATTGAGGAAGTATTACAAATAATGATTGTTCTCTTCATCAGGGACTCGCCTGTACGCGGGTCAATAAGCTCCGGGAATTCCTTGATTGTCTCAACAACTTCACCGGCACGCTCGCCGCACGCCGCGATGATTACAATGTCAACATCGGCATTTCTTGAAGTTGTATGCTGGATAACTGTTTTTCCCGCTCCAAAAGGTCCAGGAATACAATAAGTACCACCTTTAGCAACCGGGAAGAATGTATCAATAAGACGTGTTTTTGTAACCATTGTTTCTGTCGGCGCAAGGCGCTCAGCATAACAGTCGACAGCACGCTTTACAGGCCATTCAAAGCACATTGTAAGAGTATGGTCATTTCCTTTTTCGTCTGTGATTACAGCCATCTTGTCTGTGATTGTATAAGAACCGGCCGGGGTAACTTCTTTTACTGTGTAAGTTCCAAGAAGTCCGAATGGAACAAGAATTTTGTGCGAGAACGGACCTTCCGGAACAGAACCGATTGAATCACCGCGCAAAACCTTGTCTCCAGGTTTTACAGAAGGTGTCCAGTCCCATTTAGTCTCCTTGTCAAGAGGCTCAACGTAAACGCCTCTTTCCAGGAAGAATCCGGCTTTTTCAGCGACCAGAGGAAGCGGATTCTGAAGACCATCATAAACCTGGCCAAGAAGTCCCGGCCCAAGCAGGGCGCAAAGCATATTTCCGGCAAATTCAACAGAATCTCCGGCCTTGATTCCCTGCGTCATTTCAAAAATCTGTAGCTGGGCAATGTCACCGCGGATACGGATAACTTCACCGCGAAGTTTTTTGCCTTCAACATTAACGTAGGCAACTTCGTTCATGGAAATATTTCCGTCAAACTTAACAGAAACCATGTTTCCATTGATACCGACTACTTTACCTTTTGTTTCTGTCATATAGTTTCTCCAAGTATAGTATCGTAAATTTTGTGATAAGAATCTGTTCCCTTCCCCTTATCGAATTTTCTGATCCGCTCAAGCAGCATCAACCGGATTCCATAAGCAAAAACATAATCAGCTGAAAAATAATCCATAGGCTGAAGCGTGTTCAGAACGCCCAATCTGAATTCATAAAGAAACTGTTCCGCAGAAAGAGGACTGTCCATTCCTACGGCAGTACGGGCCGCCTGAACTAAATCAGCAGAAACGGAAACCGGAATAACTCCAGCCTCTTTTTTCATTTTTTGCGCGCGGACCTGAGCCAGCGCATAACGCAAAGCCCGTTCAAAGCCGTACCATTTGTCAAGAAAAACGGAACCTGTAGATTCTGGCAATTTTGGCGCTTCAAGAGAAAGTTTATTCAAAATTTCATTCTGTCTTGCATCAAAAAAGCGGGAACACAAATCTCTGTAATATTTTTCGGTAATTGGCAGCGAAGATTTTTCTCCAGCAGCAGAAATATCAGGCAGCTGCGAAACCAAATAATATTGTTCTTTCACTAATTATTTCCTTTTGCAGACTCTTTCATAATAGCTGCGACACGTGGATTCAAATATGCGGAGAACAAATCTGCAACTGATTCTGCTGAATAATCATAGAATGCAGCACCATTATTTACTCCAATCCGGAATCCTGCAGAAAGAGCGCTGTCCGGCTTGATTTCAAGACCTTTTGCAATTTCTGCTTTCAGAGCGGCTTTCAACTCGTTTTCAAGAGATTTCAAATCTTTTTCGCTTAAAATAACAGAAAGCTCGGAAGCATCTGCATTTTTGCTCCAGGCTTTTACTGTTTCAGGAATCAAGGTTTTCATTAAATCTGATGAATATGCCTTTGCCGCCTCAGACTGAATAAGACTGTCGAGCTCAGCAATAAGAGAATCACGGAAAGTTATGAGCATATTTCGGCAAGCCTGAGTAACAGCATCTTCGCTGGCTTTTTCAAGGCGTGCAATTTCAGCTCTGGCATTTTTAATCATGTCATCTGATTTTTTCTGTGCTTCTTCAACAATTGATGCGGCTTTTTTTTCCGCATCGGCGGTAATCTGCGCAGCAGCCGCTTCGGCGCTGGAAACTCCGTCTTTTTTTATTTTGTCAATTAACTCTTGTAACTGAAAATCCATTTTTACCCCACTAAAGTTGTTAAAAAAATGTTTTGTTTAAAGTATAATCCAAAAATTGCAAAAGACCAATAAAATTAATCCAAAAATAGAATATTTTTTAAACTTTTTTTTATTTTTCAGCTAGCGTTCTATGTCAAGCACAAACTGGACTTCAGTGGCAGAGCAGCCTAATTCTTTAGAAATAACATCAGCGCCGTATCCCTGGTCATAGAGCTTTAGAATTTTTTCCTTAAGGGTTTCAGGCGCCTTGCTTAAATCCGCGAAGGTATCTGAAACAAAAACTTTCGGCGCCACAACAGGAATCTGGGCATAGGCCGCGCCCTGTTCATCTACGTGAATATCCGTATTAACCGGAATTTCACTGCTTTTTTCAGGTGAAAAATCAGTCTTTTCATTAAAAAGAGTAGTCTGGAGCGGTTCAACAGAAAGCTGCTCTCCGTTTCGGGTAAGCACCACAGTATCTTCCGAGCTTATTGTCTTTTTGGGAGACCGGCTTTTTTCGTACGCTGAGGCGGCAATCTTACGCCCGGCGGAAGTCTTTGAATTTATCCTTGCAGTCAATCCGGCGGCACCTGCGGAAGAATTCTTAAGGTCATCAAGAAGTTTAAGCTTCTTGTCTATCTCAGCATTCAAAGACTTCATTTTTGAGATAGAATTATCCATCAGCATAAGATTTCGTTCTGTCTGGCGGTCTAAATCCATCAGAATTTTATTAACCTCATCTTTTGTTCCAGAGATAATATCTTCCGTAGTAAAAAGATTCTTAAAATGGCGCAAAAAAACAATCCACATTACGACATTGAAAATACAAATTAAAATCAGAATAACAGACAATTTTCACCTCGTAATATCAACGTGCTGACCGAGATATGACTCTTTCAGCCTGTTTTTATTGTTTTCCTCTTCATGGGAATCATCAGAACCGCCGTTTTTATCTGAAGAATCCGCGCCACCCTGGGCGTTGCGTCCGTTTTGGTTTACCGATGCGGCGCCGTTCTGTTTTTCAGCCTCCAGAACCTTGTTCTTCTGCTCTTCCATTTGACGCACAATATCCTTGTTCTGCGCGTTCTGAACAGCCTGAAGGCTATGCTCCGAGACAGAAGCCTGCCTTGCCATATTCGACATCTGAGAATACATCGTCTGTAAATCTATCGGCTGCAATCCCATATCAGTTATATCCTTCCGGTCCTTTAGAAACATCCACAGATGGCGGCTCATATTTTCCGCGCTTTGCAAATGAATTTTCATAATAGAACGTACAGCTGGAAACTTCCGTATGAACCTCATCAACAACATCGCGGACATAAATCTTTGTGCCAGGGTAAGTTATTCCCTCGACCTTTACCTTTCCTACAGTTTTCAAATTCCTAAGATGAGCCTGAAGCGCATCGACTTCCTTGTTTATCTCTTTTGACTCGGTTATAATCTCGTTTTTCCGCTCTACAGATTTTTTAAGGTTGTCTTCTTTTTCCTTAGGGAGCGAGCGCCGGACTTTTTTCATGTTTTCCAAAGTCGCAATATCAAGCTCGATATTCTCAAGTTCCTTGACAAGCTCGCCCTGATGCTCAAGAAGCTCGTCCAGTTTCTTTTTAGCCCTTGGGTCGACGCCAACAGAAAGAGTTGTGGTGGCACCGCCGCCAGGCGAACCGACAGTCCTTGCGCATATTTCTTCCGTAGCAAAGAGCTTTCCGCCGGTAATCTGGGCTTTTTTGCCATAAAGAATAATATTTTTCATCGCTGTCACATCACAGTTCATAAGACTGTCCGTCGCGATAAGGTTTTCTTCAACCTCGATTTTTGTTTCCTGAACAAATTTACACCAGAGGGATTTTCCAGCCTTGATATAACCTTCATTCTTGCCAAAAACGCCCTGATGAATAACGATGTCACCGTTTTCAGATTCAATGGTGCATTTTCCTACAGAACCGCCTATATCAATCGCGCCTGTAGCACGAACGTCAAATCCGTCGTCAACAGAGCCCTTGATTATAACAGAACCAACAAATTTTATATTTCCGGACTTTATATTTACAGCGTCCAGCGTAAGCATAGGCTCTACTGAAATTTTTCCATTCTCAAAAATAACCTGTCCGTCGCAGGATGCAAGAATTGTCACGCCGTCTGAGTCAAAGTGAACATTCTGCCCGAGCTGAACCTGAATATCCTTTCCGTTCTGAGCCTCAAGATAATGCCCGTACAACGTTTTTCCGCCTTTTCCGCGTGTCGCCGCGATTTTTGTAGCGAGCGCCTGGCCTGTAACGACGTTCTGTATGTTGTTCAATTCCTTAAAATCAATGTTTCCTGACGCAGATTCCTGAGCCCTTATCTTTGACTTGTCTGTCTCAAAGTTATACTGAACATACGCATCCTTTCCGTTCTCAGGAAGAATCGCAGATGCGACTTCATAGGGAGTTGAATAAACCGGATTGTCGACAAATTCCCTGATTTTATCCTCGTTTATGCCGGCACGGATTCCCTGCGCCTTCAGAGAACGGTCTATCAGGTCAAAAGTACAGTCCGCTCCGCCCATTGCCGGCGGGTCAACTGTAATCGTTCCGTGCATCTCATCCTTTGAAACATCGACCGAAACAAGGGCATCGCCCGCGGCAATGTGCTTGTATGAACCGACAGTTTCGTATTCACCGCCAGTTCCGCTTTTTAAGAATTTATTGATAAGTTTTTCGTCAAAAGTCTCTGTGTCATCCCTTTTTACAGCATCAAGGACTTCTGAAACGTCAACCGGCCGCCCTTTTCCAACCGGAAGAATAACTTTAAGCTTGATAGACGAGCCAAAACGATGCACATAAAAAAGTCCGTCGAGATTTTCTTCAATCTGTTCTTCCTTGAATGTATTTTCATCGAACAAATCATCAGAAGCCGCGCGTCTTTTTGCCGCGACAGTCTCCGAGTTCTGATAAATACGAAGTTTCCACGGCTTTTTTCCGATTCCAAGAAATCCGTTGCTTCCCCGCTCAACAACCTCGTATTCAAGTCCGTTAAGTTTTGTATCAAGCTGAACCGATGCGTCCGCGAGCGCCTCATCAACGCTGTCCGCATTGACTTCGACACAATTCAGCTGATTGTCAAGCTCGAGACGCTTTGCCATTTCTTTACGGATTTTTTCTAAAGAATACATCGGCTACATGATTCCTTTTCGCAGATTTGTAAGCTTTGCGCGCAGGCGCAGGTTTGCTTTTGTATGCAGCTGGGAAATGCGCGACTCGCTTACCTCAAGAACTTCGCCTATTTCCTTAAACGTAAGATCTTCGTGATAATAAAGAACGATGACCATCTTTTCTTTTTCAGGAAGCTCGTTTATAGCCTGAATTATAACTTTTCTGATTTCCTCACGCTCTGCTATAACATCCGGATTCAGGCTGGAAGGAGATTCTATGGAATCCCCTATCGACATGCTGTCCGAATCATCGCCGGAATACCATATTTCATTCAAAGAAAGCACGCTTGTTCCCGAAACTTTCATAACTGTTTTATGATATTCATCCTCGCTGATTTTTAATGCGCCTGCGATTTCCGCATCTGTCGCGGTACGTCCAAGCCTTGCCTCAAGCTCAACGATTGTATCTTCAATCTCGCGTGATTTCTGGCGCACAGAGCGCGGAACCCAGTCGATTTCACGAAGCTCATCAAAGATTGCTCCGCGAATTCTGGTTACAGCATAAGTCTTAAACTTAACACCTTTCTCAGGATCGTATTTATTTATCGCATCAAGAAGTCCAAACTGGCCGAAGCCCACAAGATCATCAAATTCCACACTATTAGGCATTCCCACCGCAACTTTTCCGGCGACATATTTTACAAGCGGCATATACTGCCGTATAAATTTATCACGGAGCTTTGTCGACTTTGTTTTATGGAATTCCGCCCACAGCAAATCCTCTTCTTTTTCATCATTTACAGATATCACTGCGGTTGTCTGATCTTTTTTTTCTTCAGCTGTAATTTCGTCCATATAAACCTTACCTTTTATTTATCTTTTGAAAGCAAAGTGCTGATAGCCTTAGCCATTAATTCCGCATCCTGTCCGCTTGATTTTTCCGTGGAAGAACCGCCGGAAGACGCAGAAACTGTATTTTTATTTTCAGAGAAATCAGAATTTTCAGAAAAACCGGCCTCTGAAAGCGCCTCCAAATCCGGAAGAACATCGAGAGCCTCGGGGTTATTTTCACCCGAGGAGGAACTATCATCGGATTCCGGGGAGCTTTTTACGGTTTCTACGTCATTAACTGACTTTGACTCCACGCTGGAAATGTTCGATGGATTTTCCGAAAAGTTCAGGGGAACAAAGCCTTCGTTCACGGAAGAAGAATTTTCTTTTTTTACCTGAGCGGCCGTCTCCGAAATATTTTCCGCCTCTTTTTTCTGCCGCAGCTCCGAAGAACCGGAATCTTCCGTCACTTCGGGCTCAGAAACCTTTTTCATATCCTGCAAATCTTCGTCATTCAACATCTGATGGTTTTCCCCGACATAAAACTGCGAGCCGCCGTCTTCCGACGGAAGGTCCTCATCCTGGACCACAATATCCACAGGCTGGGAACCGGGAACAGAATTGTTCGGATTTTTTCCAGAAGAATTTCCTGAGTCAGAAATATCCGCGGTATTTTCCGCAAGAACAAATTTCTGCGTCACAAACATTATAGCCGCGGCAAGAATTCCGAATCCAAGGGCAAAACATAGCGCTATAAAAAAACGCCCTCCAAAAGATCTTGATACATTTTTTAAACTTGAAAAAATAGAAAGCAGAAAACCAAAAATCGAAAAACCTGCAATGAATTTTAAATTTTTCATTTTCCACCTCCCATTTTAAGAAAAATTAAAATCTGTATGAATAACAGTTCAATTATATATCAATTATTAACAAAAAGACAGAAAAACTTTTTTAAGCCAGTTTTTTTTTACCTTGCTTTTTTCCCAAGAAACTTTTTAAGGAAGGAAGAAACTCCCTCGTTTCCAGAAACATCTGTCTTTTCAATTCTTCCGACTATATGCTTAAGGCAAACAGACGGCTTGCACGTTGGATTCACAACAATAAAAGGCTTTTGGCGTATAACAGAAGCCTGCACAACAGGATCGTCATAAACATAGCCTATGTAGTCAACTTTATAACCAAGGAACTGCCCTACAATGGTAATGATTCTGTCAGAGATTCTCTTGCCTTCGTCCGCAGAATGGACACGATTGACAAGAAGCTTAAGGTTCACTGTGCGGTCAACAATTTCCGTAGTGATTATCTTTATTATTCCGTAAGCATCCGTAATCGCGGTAGGCTCTGGAGTTGTAACGACATAAACCTCGTCCGCGGCGGCAACAAACTGAAGGACATTGTTCGCAATGCCGGCGCCTGTATCAATTATGATTATATCTGCATTTCCAAGAGTACTGAACTGCTTTGCAAAATATTCAAGCTCTTCCTTGCTCAGATTCGCTATTTTTGAAAAACCGTTTGCGCCCGCAATGAATTTTATTCCGAATTCAGTATCAAGGATTATTTCCTTCATTGTTTTTTTCTTATTTATAACATGCATCAGATTATACTGAGGAACCACATTCAGAAGGACATTGACATTCGCCATTCCAAGGTCACCGTCTATAAGGATAACTTTTTTTCCAAGCTGAGCGTACGCTATCGCCATGTTTACGGAAATATTCGTTTTTCCAACACCACCCTTGCCACTTGTAATGGCAATTATGCGCGTCTTATGATTTTTCTCTGTAGAATTCTCTGTTTCAGAACCCTTTGGTTCAGCCAAACCGCCGCTCAAAAGTTCACGCAAATCTTCTGCTTGTTCTTCCATATTTAGTTAACTCCAAATTTATCTTCAATGTGAATTCTATCAACCTTAAAACCCATCATCCTTATAAGAAAATAAAACACATTCGCTTTTTCTATGCAACCAGCCGCTTTCTGCCCGGTTGTAAGATACGAAATGTTTTTATTTTTTTCCCAAACCACGGAAATCACATTTCCATACTGATTTGACTCATCGCATTTAGTAATTATAACAGAATTATAGCCAAATGGTTCATAATTCCGCATAATATTTATTAAATCACGAGATTTTGTGGAAGCCATGACGGCGAGATAGACATCAGGATTCATACCCGAACCGATATGCGCGGAATCGTTCGGGCTGTATCCGCTTGTATCAATAAAGATAGCGTCAACATGATCTTTTACATCCTCGTAAATTTTCTGCACATCACTTGCATTTTCCGCTTTCAGAACCTGAAGGTTAAAAAGAGAGCCGAATTTCGCTAGCTGCTCCTGCGCACCCACCCTCATTGTGTCAGTCGTTATAAAGCAAAGCTCAACCTTTCTGTCCTGTTTTTTTGCGGACATAACGTACTGGGCAGCAAGCTTCACAAGCGTAGTGGTTTTACCGACTCCGGTAGGTCCTACAATAATAACAACATGAGGGGTTCTGTGGACTTTTTCAGGGGCGATATTGATTGACTCTCCAATCCAGTCAATCACAGAGCGCTGCACATAATCCGAATCTTCAAGCTGCTCAAGCGAAAGTCCTTTTAATTTCTCCGTAATATACCTGCAGTAATGAATTGAAAAATCATTGTCTGAAAGAAGATTCTGAATCATTTCAATAGAAGGATGAATCTCATTTCCAGAAACCGCAGCCGGTTTTGACTGCTCAATCGAAGATTTCAACTCCTCAATTGATTTTTTAATTTCATTAAGCTGCGCATTGTTCACCTGTGGCGCAGTAATTGCCGGAGATACAGGAGCATTAAGGGTCGGGTCAAGAGACTGCATTGCCATCGAGCGCAAAAAAGCGTCCTTATTACGCATAAACGAATCAGAATCCTGCGCGCACGACGAGGCTTGTGAACCAGGACGCTTCACCACATACGTAACCTCAACACCTTCTTCGTTAAACAATCCGAAAAAGCGGCTCTTAAGAACCTGCTTCTTATTTGTAATTTCGTAATCGCTCTGATATTTATCGTAAAGTTTATCCCTGATTTCTTTCATACTTTTTGCATAAATAGTATGCGCAGGTTCATTTATATTTCTATCCATCATATCAGTTTATTCCTCATACGCTATTTCGCCAAGAACTTCCACGGTAACATGGCCTCTTGCCGCATTTATCTCCTCGGCGGCAAGAACCACAACACCAGGCATTTCAATATCTATGGAATCGTGGACAAGCATTCTTATCGAGCCCGGACAAAGGATTACAGGCATATATCCCATAACGCTGACATTTTTTATCGTATTGCTTACCGCGCCAATCCACTTTCTGTTGTCCGCCGGATCCAAAGCAAGAACCGGGCCGGAACCATCCTCAGGATACTGGGCATGGTTGAATAAAAGCTCGCACCAGCCCTGGCTCAGGTTTATAACGCGAAGCTTTCCGTCATTATCCGCATACTGAAGGCAAATCTGGCTTCCAAGCGCCTCGCGGACAGCCTCAATAAGCTTCCAGGTAACACGCGTATACAATCCGCTGTTTGAAATAGTCTCAAGAATCGTAACTATATTACGGATTGAAACCTTTTCCTTAAGAAGTCCGCGCAGAATTTTTTCGATTTCGCCGATAGAAAACTTGCGGTCGCCGGAAAGAATCTCGTCAACAATAATCTGGTTGTCTTTCTTTGTCTGCTCAAGAATAAGATTGACTTCCTGACGGCCAAGAATATCCGCGGCATTGTTTTTAATAATTTCCGTAAGGTGAGTCGCGATAATCGTCGGAGAGTCGACAACTGTATATCCGGCCTGCTCCGCATCAGATCTTTGGTCCTCAGGAAGCCAGATTGCCGGCATTCCAAACGCAGGATCGCGGGTAGGCTCGCCCTTAAGCTCCTCTGTAACAGCCCCGGTGTTCATGCACATATAGTATCCAAGACGAACCTGGCTTTTTCCAACCGGAATCCCCCGGATTTTAAAGCAGTATTCGTTTGGCTCAAGGTTCATGTTGTCAACAATTCTGATTTTTGGAACAGGAAGCCCCATATCCAATGCAGATTCCCTTCGGATTCTGGAAATACGCTCAACAAGCTCCGCGCCTTTTTCCTTATCAACAAGAGGAATCAGCGCAAATCCAATCTCAAGGCACAGAGGGTCGAGAGGCGCGACCGCATCCTGCTCAGGAGAATTCTGCGATTTTTTGCCGTTCGCAGCCTCCGCTTTTTTCTGGGCTTCAAGAATCTTTTCGTTTTCTTTCTTCTTTGAAAGCTTATAGCCATAATAAAAGAATCCTATTCCAATAGGAATCAAAAGGAATTGAGTTCCTCTGCGGAATGCAATTCCCATAGCGGCAAGCACGCAGCCGATAATCTCATAAATAGTTCCGTCAATAGAAAATTCTTTTATAACTTTTTCGTCGCAGGCCAGCTCGATATCCCGGCACAGCAGCACATAGCTGAGCCACATCACCGGATTGAACCAGTGGATCGTCAGCAGCAGAAAGCCGAGCGGCTTCCACCAGTGATCCCTGCGCCGGATGTGCGTCTGCTCATGCGCGATCACGTAATCCATCTCGCGGCTGTCCATATGATACGGGAGGTAGATTTTGGGTCTGATGATTCCCAGCACAAACGGAGAGCAAATATTCTCGCTTTGATAGATGTTGCCCCGTAGGATTACCGCTTCGCAGACCTCGCGGCGCAAGCGCCAGTAACTCGCAGCAGAATAGAGGAAAAGTGCTGCTACTCCGAAAAGCCAAATTCCCGTTAAAATCGGAATCCATATTTGCAGCGGATTTGCACTTGCGCCCGGTGCGGGCGTGAACGAGCCGCTGATTACTGGGTTGATAACATGATTGAGGGCAGGAACACCCGTCTGGACAGAAGGTGTCTGCTCCATCATAATGGTTGGGCTGATTGTTTCTGCGCTCGGTATCAGGCTCAGTACACTTTCAATCGAAAACGGGAAAACCATCCGTGCAGCGACAATGCCCCAAAGCAGAACATTTACCCATTTTGGAGCTTTTTTCAAGCAAAACCTCAATGCCAAAACCGCAACCACGGCCCAGCT
>OIXL01000952.1_pt1 | contig 12449 bp, 6 predicted proteins | sample 1587761 | NCBI WGS metagenome assembly OIXL01 (sample SAMN03283246) | human gut metagenome | biome: human-associated habitat; material: feces | host: Homo sapiens | place: Peru | collected 2012 | reverse complement strand
CGTCCTGCATCTGGACAAGACGGTCACGACCCTGCAGGCAAAAAATGTGCTGGGCAACACGGATTTCACTGACCTTACCGCCCCTGCCGCCACAATGGAGCACCCGGCGGGTGTGCCGGTCATCGAAATCGACCCGGCCGCGATTGTCTGTGAAACGATAGACTATGCCCGCACCGAGGAAGTTTTGCCCGAGGTGGACGCCCTGACCAAGGAGGACGCCGCCCTGCTTCTGATCGGCGATTTTGATCCGAACGCAAAGGGCCTTGCTTCGATGATCGGCACAGCAGGCCGCCATGTCTGCGGTGCGGCGGGTGAGAGCTGCAGCACTGTCAAGGGCATTCCCTGGCTGATCATGGCCGACGGTCCTGCCGGCCTGCGCCTTGCGAAGGAGTATTATGAGGACGACAAAGGCAAGCACGCTGTCGGCAATGCTTCGATGCCGGATTCCATTATGGAAATGCTGTCCGGCCCGATGAAGCTGGTGATGAGCCTGATGGGCGGCAGCGGCAAACCGAAGGCCGGCTGCGAAATCAAGACCCAATACTGCACGGCCATTCCCATCGGCACCGCACTGGCGCAGAGCTTTGACCCCGCCTTTGTGGAGCAGTGCGGCGACATCGTCGGCGAGGAGATGGAGCGCTTCGGCGTGCATCTGTGGCTGGCCCCCGCGATGAACATCCATCGTTCGATCCGCTGCGGACGCAACTTTGAGTATTACTCGGAGGATCCGCTCGTTTCCGGCAAGATGGCAGCAGCCATGACGCGCGGCGTGCAGGCGCACAAGGGCTGCGGCACGACCATCAAGCACTATGCCGCCAACAATAAAGAGTACAACCGCACCCGCAACAACAGCATGGTTTCCGAGCGCGCCATGCGTGAAATTTACTTAAAGGGCTTCGGCATCTGCGTGCGGGAGTCCCAGCCCAAGGCCGTTATGACCTCCTACAATCTGCTGAACGGCACCCACACCGCCGAGCATCGCGGGCTGATCATGGATATTCTGCGTGCCGAGTTCGGCTATGAGGGCATCGTCATGACCGACTGGGTCACGGCGATGGCCGGGGACAGCCGCTCTGCCAACCGCGACTCGCAGGCACAGCTTGTGGCTGCGGCAGGCGGCGATTTGTTTATGCCTGGCAACAAGGGTGATTACGACAATCTGCTGCAGGGCATCGACAGCGGCGCAGTAACGCTGGAGCAGGTAAAAATCAATGCCTCCCGCGTGGTCAAAATGGCGCGGGCGCTGACACAGGAATAAGACGCAAAAACCTCTGCAAGGCCGTTTGCCCTGCAGAGGTTTTTGTATAAGTATTCAGCCTTCGCGGTACTCCATCGGGGTTTGGCCTATGACCTCCTGAAAAATCCGGCTGAAATAGTTGCGTGTGCTAAAAGAAAGTGCAGCGGCAATGTCCTGCACGGTCTGGTCGGTGCTCTTTAACAGAACTTTGGCGCGCTCGATTTTGGCGAATTTGATGTAATCTGTCACGCTCAAGCCCGTCTCCTCTTTGAATTTGTGGGTCAGATAATATTCCGTATAGCCCACCAGCGCTGCAAGATCTGCAGCGCGTATTTTTTTATCAAGATTCATCTCAATATAGTCCACACACTTTTGCACCTGCTGGCTGAGATGCGGGTTGGTGCGGCATTTATGCACGCGCCGGACAAAGTCGTCATACATCATGAGCGCAAGAGGATCGAGGTCGTCCATCGTTTTTGCATTTTCGGCAGATTGGATATAGCTGTCCCCCAGTGCATAGGCTTCCTCCGGCGAAAGCCCGCCCTCGATGGCGGCACGGCATACCAGCGAAGTAAACACGATAATGCTCGTCTTGCTCTGGCGCAGGGCGTCATCGCTGCGCACCGGAACACCCGCGCTGATCCCCATACTGGCAGAAAGCGCCTGCTTGTAGTTCAAATCTCCGGTGCGCACCATCTGCAAAAGCCCCTGCTCTGCCATCCAGACCTTGTGACGGTCGTGCGCAGGCTGCTGCACTGTACTTTGTTCCTGCGTCAAAGACTCGCTGTTGATGTCGCTGATTGTAAGGTGGTTGCCGGTCAGGCAGTAGTGCATCATCAGGGCGTAGCGGTGCAAGACCGTGCATTGCAGCACCGGGACGGTTTTCAGCACCTCGTACAGCTGCATGGTCCATGCCACGCTTGTTTCCAGACTGCTATAGTATTGCAGCCCGTGTTCAATCCCGCGCAGCGAAACATCCTGATAAAACACCGGCCCGATTACCCAGGCGCGTTTCAGCGCACTGCCGTCCTTTTCAAAGGCAGCCGCCCATGTCATGCCAAAGGCCGTGCCGAGTGTGACCGGCGTTGTGTGTCGGCTGCCGTAGTCCAGCATTTTTTTCTTACAGCCGAACAAGTCAAATGCACCGGAAAGAAAGCCCGCCTCCGGGCAGTTGCTCTGCAGCAGGCTGCCATCGGCATTATAGCACCATGTATAAATGTTGCCGCCGCACTGGATCAGTTCAGAAAACAGCTCCATATTTTGAAAAACATCCATCGAATTCCCCTCTTTTTATACCAGTATACCACAAAAAAGTGGCTGCCGTACAGACAGCCACTGACATTTTTATGCGTTGGCGTATCCGCCCAGTGCCGCAAGGCTGGGCTTCGGGGTGCGTTCCATCGTTTCGCGGTTCACAGCAATCAGGCCAAAGTTCATGGCATAGCCCTTCTGCCACTCAAAGTTATCCATCAGGCTCCAATGGAAGTAGCCCTTGACGGGGATGCCGTCGGCGATGCAGTTTTGTACGCCGGACAGTGCAGCTTCGATAAACGCCACGCGGCGGGTATCATCGGCGGTAGCAATACCGTTTTCGGTCACCATCAAGTCGCCCTTAAAGTTGGCAGCCACCTTGCGGATGACATTTTCCAGCGCCTGCGGATAGAACTCGTAGTCCATCTGGGTCAGCTCGGCATCCTGCGGGGCGGGCAGCTGGCCCTGCGGGCCGTATTGGGTGCGCGTGTAGTTCTGCACGCCGAGGAAATCATCGTCTTTAATATAAGGAAGATAATGGGTAAATTCTTCTTCCCACGCAGCGGCGGCAAAGGCTTCACCACCCGGCAGAGCTTGCAGGTCATGCAGGGAGAGCGTCAGGCCGACTTTGACATCGGGGCAAATGGCCTTGATGGCTTCTTTTGCGGCCTGATGGGCGCGCATGACGAGCAGGTCACCCTCCGGCGTGCGCTCGCTGACAAAGATTTTCGGCTGCGGGGTGCCGAACACGGCGGCGTTTTCGGCGGCGGCGTACTTCATGTTTTCCATCATCTTCTGGAAGTTCATACCCACCTGCACGCTGCCCTCGGCGGATTTGCCCGTGTTGGCGGCGGCCTTGGCAGCCTGCTCTGCCATCAGGCGGAACCGCTTGGAGATTGCCGCCAGCTGCAAGCCCATATTGGCCTCATTGATGGTGCAAACATAAGAAAGCTCGCTGCCCAGCTGCCGCATCACATAGCCGGCATAGCGCTTGAAGTATTCGACCGTGGATTCTGCTTCCCAGCCGCCCTTGGCAATCAGCCACTTGGGGCTGGTGAAGTGCAGCAGCGTCACAACGGGTTCCACCCCGTGCGCCTTGCAGCAGGCAATGACCTTACGGTAATGCTCAATTTCAGCAGGGTCGAACTTGCCCTCCTCCGGCTCGATGCGCGCCCACTCGATGGAAAAGCGATAGGCGTTCAGCCCGGCGTCTGCCAACAGCTTGATGTCCTCTTCATACCTGTTATAATGGTCACAGGCGATGCCGCTCGGCTCGGCAAAGCTGGTGTGGGGCAGCTGCTCCTGCGCCCAGTAGTCGGAATGGATGTTGTTGCCCTCGACCTGATGGGCGGCAGTGGCCGCGCCCACAAAAAAGCCTTTTTCAAATTTCTGCATGATTTTCTCCTTACCTGTGCTGTCTAAAACAAATCAAGAAACCTCTATACCTGTATCATAGCACAGCAAGCGCAAGCTATAAGTGTATTTTTTAGCAAAACGGGGCAATATTTCGTGTATGTCGGAAAAATGCGCGAATTTTTGTTCCTCACCTGCTGATTTTTACCCCCTGCTGCTTTTTTGTTTCTGGTATAGTGGTGTCAGTGCGAAAAAACACTGCGGAATTATTCTAGGAGGAAAACAAAATGTTCAAAAAGAAACCCACTGCTTCAGAAGTTGACGGCGTACAATACCGCCGCGCCAAGCTTTGGCAAATCATCTGCTATGCCTGCAACGGCCTTGTCGGCATGAGCGTCTACTCTCTCATCGGCATGGCGAGCTATTCCGCCAGCATCGGCTACGGCATCACGACTGCTGCCGTCGGTATTATCCTGACCTGCTCCCGTATTCTGGACGGCATCACCGATCCCCTGCTTGCCTTTGTGTATGACCGCGTCAACACCAGGTTCGGCAAGCTGCGCATCCTGATGGTTACCGGCTTCCTGATCGAGGCGCTCGCCCTCTACGGAATGTTCACCGGCTTCTCGTCCAAGGGGCTGGGCCTGCCGGTGTTTGCCCTGCTGTACATTGTTTACATCATCGGCTACACCATCACCAACATGACTGCGCAGACCATTCCCGCCATCATGACGAATGATCCGCGCCAGCGCCCGACCATCGGCGTCTGGACCACGGTATTCAACTACATGGTTCCCATGGCTATGTCCATGGTTCTGAATGTTGTGCTGCTGCCCAAGTGCGGTGGCAGCTACAACCAGGCATTTCTGACTGCCGCCTGCAATATCACCCTGATCGTTGCCGCCATCGGCACCCTGCTGGTCTGCCTCGGCGTTTCCGCTTTCGATAAGCCCGAGAACTTTGTCGGCACCAAAAAGTCCGAACCGCTGAAGATGGCGGATGTTGTGGAGGTTCTGAAGCACAACAAGCCCCTGCAGTGCTACATTGCCTCCAATGCTTCTGATAAGCTGGCCCAGCAGGTCGGCAGCCAGGCCATCATCGGCACACTTCTCAGCGGCATTATCATCGGCAACATGGGTCTTGCCACGATTCTGTCTGTTATCAGCATGATCCCGTCCATCTTCTTTGCCGCGTTCGGTGCCAAGTATGTCGGCAAGCACGGCAGCAAAAAGGGCATTGTCAACTTTACCTACATCAGCATGGTCATCACCGCTGTTCTGGTCGTGTTCTTCATTGTCATTGACCCCAAGCAGATCGGCGTCATGGGCAGCCCGGCCATGATCATTTATGTGCTGCTGCGCCTTCTGCAGAACGGCTCCAACATGTGCATCACCACCTCTAACACCTCGTACATGGCGGATGCCATTGACTTTGAGCTGGACCGCAGCGGGCGTTATATTCCCGCCGTTGTCTCCGGCACCTACAGCCTGGTCGATAAGCTCATCACCTCTTTTGCTGCTGTGATTGCTACCGGCGCTGTTGCGCTGCTGGGCTACACCACCACGATGCCCCAGCCCACGGATCCTTCCACCCCGGCCATCTTCTGGATGACCATGGTGCTCATGTTCGGTCTGCCTATCATCGGCTGGATCATTACGCTGGTTGCCATGCGCAGCTGCCCGCTGACCAAGGAAGAAATGGTCAACGTCCAAAAACGCATTGCCGAGAAAAAGGCTGCCGCGCAGTCTGAGTTCTATAAAGAACAGCTTCAGTAAGCCCATCCCACAAAAGCCGAAAGGGTTTGCAGCCCTTTCGGCTCTTTGAAGTTAAAACCACACATAAGGAGTCATTCTATGAGCAAAGCAATTCTGTTGAACACCGGTTGGACTTTTACCAAGGAAGGTCATGACGAGCCGGTCACCCTGCCCCACACTTGGAACGCTGTGGACGGTCAGGACGGCGGCAACGACTACTACCGCGGCACCTGCCGCTACACCCGTACACTGGAGAAACCGGAGCTGCCCGACGGCGGGCGCGCGGTTCTGCAGTTTGACGGCGTAGCTATGACTGCAGTTGTCAGCCTGAACGGTGAGAAAGTGGCCGAGCACAAGGGCGGCTACTCCACCTTCCGCGTGGACATCACCGATGCCCTGCACGACGGCGCAAATGAGTTGATGGTTTCCGTTGACAACAGCGACAACGATACCGTCTACCCGCAGAAGGCCGACTTCACCTTCTACGGCGGCATTTACCGCGATGTAACGCTGCATGTTGTGCCCGCTGCTCACTTTGCCCTTGCCGAAAACGGCGCGGTACCTGTCAAAGTAACGCCTGTTGTAACGGACCTTACCGAGCGCCGCTGCGAGGTGACGGTTGAGGCGTTCGTTGTCGGCGCACAGAGCGTCAACTTCACGCTGGATGGCCAGCAGACGAGCGCTGCCGTCAAGGACGGCACTGCCAAGGCTGTGTTCACGCTCGAGCACGCCCACCTGTGGGACGGCCTTGACGACCCGTACCTTTACACTATGACTGCACGGCTGGACAACGGTGAGACCGCGACCACCCGCTTCGGTTGCCGCAAGTTTGAAATCGACCCGCAAAAGGGCTTTATTTTGAACGGGCGTGAATATCCTCTGCGCGGTGTTTCCCGCCATCAGGACCGCAAGGGTGCGGGCGTAGCCATTACCAAAGAGATGATGGAAGAGGATATGGCGCTGATTCTGGAAATGGGCGCCAACACCATCCGTCTTGCCCACTACCAGCACGCGCAGGCGTTCTACGACCTGTGCGATGAAAAGGGTCTTGTCATCTGGGCGGAAATTCCCTACATCACGATGCACATGCACAATGGCCGCGCCAACACGCTGACCCAGATGGAAGAACTCATCGTGCAGAACTACAACCACCCCTGCATTGCCGTATGGGGGCTGTCCAATGAGATTACCGCCGCGTCGGCTGTCAATGAGGAGCTGCTGGAAAACCACCGCGCCCTCAACGATTTGGCACACAAGCTCGACCCGACCCGCCCGACCACGATGGCGAATGTCTTTATGCTGGAGATTACCAGCCCAATTCTGGAAATCCCCGATGTGAACAGCTATAACCTGTATTTTGGCTGGTACTTGGGCGAACTGGACCAGAACGACGACTTTTTTGACACCTACCACGCCAAATACCCCGACCGCTGCATCGGTTTTTCGGAGTACGGCGCAGACGCCAACCCCGCCTACCAGAGCGCCCACCCCGAAAAGGGCGACTACACCGAAACCTACCAGTGCGTCTACCACGAACATATGGCAAAAATGATTGCTGACCGCCCGTGGCTGTGGGCGACCCATGTCTGGAATATGTTCGACTTTGCCGCCGACGGACGCGACGAGGGCGGCAAAAACGGCGAGAACCAGAAGGGACTTGTCACCTTTGACCGCAAAATTAAGAAGGATGCCTTCTACCTGTACAAGGCATATTGGAGCAAGCAGCCCTTTGTGCATACTTGCGGCAGCCGCTATGTAGACCGCACCGAGGACGTGACCGAAATCAAGGTTTACTCCAACCTGCCGGAGGTTTCGCTGTACAAGGACGGGCACTTAGTTGAAAGCAAAAAAGGCGATAAAGTGTTTGTTTTCAATGTACCCATCACCGGCAAGCACAGCATTGAGGCCCGCGCGGGGGCGTATTCCAGCGTAATTTTGGTCAACAAGGCTGCCGAGCCGAACCCTGCCTACGCGATGTCCAACCGTCAGGTCGTGAACAACTGGTTTGACGGCGAGCTGGACGAAACCTGCTGGAGCGTCAAGGACAATATGGCCGCAGCCATGGCAGACGCTAAGGTGGGACCCGTCTTGAAAGCCATCACCGACAAGGCGGCTGCCGCTCGCGGTGATGTAGCCGCCGCCGTCAAGGACAACCCCGCGCTGGTTGCCATGATGGAGCGCGCCATGCAGCGTATGACCGTGGAGGGTATGCTCAAGCAGGCAGGCGCAGATGCCGAGAGCATCAAGCAGCTGAACCGCGTTTTGCAGGGCATTAAAAAGGATGTGTAATACGATGAAAACCTACTGCAACCCCTTGGATTTGGGCTACCGCTACCAGCACATGAAGGAAGGCCCGCGCGTGGCGGGCTTCCGCGAGGGCGCAGACCCGACACTGGTCTACTTTAAAAATAAATATTATCTGTTCGTCTCGATGTCGGCGGGGTTCTGGTATTCTGACGACCTGCTGCACTGGGACTTCCACGCCGACCCCGATTTGCTGATTTACGACTACGCACCCGACGTGCGCCAGGTCGGCGGGTATCTCTATTTTTCTGCCAGCCGCAAGGGCCGCAACTGCCCGATCCTGCGCACCTCCGACCCGCTGACGGAGCCGTTTACCGAGGTCAGCGCCCCGTTCGACTTCTGGGACCCCGATATGTTCTGCGATGACGACGGCCGCGTGTACTTTTACTGGGGCTGCTCCAACATGTCCCCCATCTGGGGCGTGGAGCTTGACCCCGAAGCCATGACGCCCATTGGGGAAAAGAAAGAACTGATTTTCGGCCGTGAAAAAGAGCTTGGCTATGAGCGCCCCGGCAACAACGGTATTGTGGATAAAGAGAGCAGCGTGCTTTACAAGTCCATGAAGCCGTTCTATAACGAAGCAACCGGCAAGCTGGAGCTGCCGCCCCAGATGGCGCAGATACCGGGGCTGAACGCCGAGGCACTGACCGCTATGTTTCACGCCGTCGACAAGCCCTACATTGAGGGCGCGTTTATGACAAAGCACGACGGAACGTACTATTTGCAGTATGCCTGCCCCGGCACACAGTACAACACCTACGCCGACGGCGTGTACACGTCCAAGTCCCCGCTGGGTCCGTTCACCCTGCAAGCGTCCAACCCGTTTTCCTCCAAGCCGGGCGGTTTTATGACGGGTGCGGGACACGGCAGCACCATTGCCGACAAGTACGGCAACTACTGGCACGCGTCCACGATGCGCATTTCGGTCAACCACGACTTTGAGCGCCGCGTGGGGCTGTTTCCTGCCGGGTTTGATGCAGACGGCGTGCTGTACTGCAACCAGAATTTTGCCGACTACCCGCACGAAATTCCGGCTGGCAAATTGGATGCCGCCGCGCAAGCCCCGCAATGGATGCTGTTAAGCTATCGCAAGGCGGTGACCGCATCCTCCACCGCAACGGGCAGCGCCCCGGCAAACGCCGTGGACGAGGACTGCCGCCGCTGGTGGAGCGCAGGCAGCGACCAGCCCGGCGAGTGGCTGTGCGTGGACTTGGGCAAAGACTCTGATGTGCGCGCGGTTCAGGTCAATCTGGCGGACGAAGCGCTTGTGGTGGATTTCCCTGCTGACAGCTACGGCGACGACCGCAAGACCCGCCACATCGAAACCCGCCCACAGATTTCGCATTACACCGTCGAAACCAGCTTGGACGGCAAGGCATGGACGCTGCGCGAGGATGTCGCCTGCGAATGCTCCAACGGCTATTATGAATATGTCGATGGCATCCGCGCACGGTATATCCGCGTGACGGGCGGCGAGCTGCCCTACGGTCAGACCCTGCGCATCAGCGGGCTGCGTGTATTCGGCAACGGCGAGGGTGACCGCCCTGCCCAAGCCGACGCCAAAGCCGTGCGCGTGGATGCGCTGGACGGCAAAATCAGCTGGCAGCACCTTGAAAACGTGCAGGGCTGCAATGTGCGTTACGGCATTGCACCGGATAAGCTCTACCAAAGCTGGCTGGTCTATGATGCTGACGAGGTCACGCTTCCCACGCTGATGGCCGGGCAGACCTATTATATCTGCGTGGACAGCTTCAACGAAAGCGGCATCACAACGGGAAAAATCATCAAGATGGAGGGCTGAACCATGCCCACAAAGGCAGTCCAGCAATTTATGCTGGGAACCGTTTTAAGCAACGAAAACGAGGCACGGCAGACGCTTGCCGCCATGAAAGCCGCAGGCTATGACGGCATTGAGCTGTGCGGGTTTATGATCCACCCCATCGGCTTTATGGTGCGGCTGCTGACCAAGGCGGCGGGTATGCCCGTGGGCAAGGGCGGCAATCTCGACTGGCACGCTTTGGTCAAAGAAGCGGGGCTGCAGGTCGTCAGCCTGCACACCGATTTGGGCAGTCTGGAGCGCGATGCCAAAGCGGTGGCGGACGAAGCCAAAAGCTTTGGCACTAAGTATGTCGTTATTACCGGAATGTATCGCTTTGATTACGGCGATGAAGCCACGATGCACGACCTTGCCGCACGGCTGAACAAGGCGGGTGAGGCGCTGAAGGCCGAGGGCGTGGAGCTTTTGTACCACAACCACAACTGTGAGCTGCGTCATGTCAACGCCGAAAAGCGTGCCTACGACATTTTGCTGGAGGAAACCGACCCGCAGTTCGTCAACTTTGAGTTTGACAGCTACTGGTTTACCGAGGGCGGCGCCAACGCCCTTGCGTGGATGCAGCGTCTGGGGACCCGCATGAAGCTGTGGCATATCAACGACCGCGGCACCCGTATTTCGGGCAGCGCCGTGACGCCGATTCTGAAAACCGACAGCATGGAGCTGGGTACCGGCAATATGGATCTCGACAGCCTGATGGCACAGGCGCTTACTATCGGCGTAGATGCCGTGATTTTGGAAAGCCACCGCAACTGGGTGGATAACTCCCCCATAAAGAGTTTGCAACTCAGCGCCGAATATCTCAAACAGCATGGCTAAACCGCAATCCCCTGCCCGAAAGGACAGGGGATTTGCTTTTCCTGCGTTGAAACCCGGTTTTTTGTGTGATATACTTAGGGCAGAAAATCGGAATTATGAAAGAAGGAAAAAGTAATGGATGAACAGAAAAAAATGTTTACGAATAAATCAGTTACACTTTTTTTAGTAATAGTCATTTCAGTTAGTGCAATATTCGAAACGATAGTTATTGCACTAAGAGCTATGGGGTTAGCTGTTTTTTTAATGTGGGTTCCCACAATAGCGGCAATAATTGCAGGATGTATATCGCAGAAAGAAAGTAACGGAAAAATATCATTCAAAAAATTACTTCAGAGTATTGGATTTCAGAAGACATCAATTAAATGGATACTATTATCTTGTTTAATTCCGGCAGTTTACATAGGAATACCATATGTGCTTTTTTGGATTGCTTTTCCCAATAGTTTAGATATGAGTAAAGCATCCGTCATTCAGTTGGTTCTTATGTCTGTTGTTGGGATTTTCATAGGCTTGATTACAGCTATCGGTGAGGAAATTGGGTGGAGAGGTTATTTAGTTCCAGCTACCTTAGAAAGAGTAGGAATAAAAAAGGCACTAATATATACTTCTATATTTTGGGGTGTATGGCACTTGCCTATTCTTATATCAGGTCTGTATATGCCGGGAACTCCCGCATGGTATTCTGTTCCGGCTTTTCTTTTTATGATTATACCTGTTGGAATGATTTACGGAATAATAACGATAAAAACAAAAAGTATTTGGCCTGCTATCTTTTTGCATGCAGCTCATAATACTTTTGACCAGTTGATTTTTGGAACAGTAACCGTTGCTAATAACAAAATGTTTTTTGTGAGTGAAACAGGTATATTTACTATTATTTTTGCATGGATCGTAGCTGTTTTTCTTTATAAAAAATGCAATGACTAAATGGTAATTTATAGATTAGGATTACCCTATTACAAAGAATTTGACAATTTCCAGTTTATCAAAAACAGCGCCTGCCCTGCCGTAAGTTTTACGGCAGGGCAGGCGTTTTCCTCTTATACTGTGTGCTTTCCGGGGGCAAGGGTCAGCTTGCGTCCGTCGGGCAGGGTAATGTCTGCCGTCAGGTTGGCGGGGATCTCAAACTCATAGGTCACCGCGTCGCCGTCATACTGCCAGCCGCTTACAATGCGGCCTGCCGGGGAATCGTAGGCAGCCTTTGCCCAGCCCAGCGATTTGTCAGGCGTCGGGGCAATCGTCAGTGTACCGTCCTCGTAATGTATGCCGCACACGCCGCCGAACAGCCAGCCGCAAATCGCGCCGTAGCTGTAATGGTTCAACGAATCGTGCGGCTTGCCGTTTTCGTCAATGCCCGTCCAGGTTTCCCAAACGGTCGTGGCGCCCTTGCCGACCTCGTACAGCCAGCCGGGGGCGTCGGGCTGCAAAAGCAGCTTGTAGGCAGTGTCCGCATAGCCGTATTTTGCCAGCACATCGCACAAAAATGGCGTGGACAAAAAGCCCGTGTTCAGGTGGCAGCCGTTCTCGATGACCATTTGGTTCAGCGTTTCGGCGGCGGCTTTGCTTTCGTCCTCACCCAGCAGGGCAAAGGCAATGGCGCGGACATACTCGCACTGGCGGTCGGACGTGATCACGCCGTTGTCGGTGAATGCCGCGCGGTAGGCTTTTACCGCGTTGGCAGCGGTGCCGCGGTAGTTGGCGGCATCCTCGGCCTTGCCTAAGCGCTCGGCCACTTCTGCCAGCAAGCGCCCGGAGTATGCCAGATACGCCGTACCCACGCTCTTGCGCGGGTTCATCATCGCCTGCATGGGGGTGATGCCCGGCTCGCACCATTCGCCGTAGTCCATGCCGTTTAAAACGGTGAACTTGGCGTAATCGCCGCCCTGCTGCTCGGCAG
>OIXL01000951.1_pt1 | contig 12450 bp, 8 predicted proteins | sample 1587761 | NCBI WGS metagenome assembly OIXL01 (sample SAMN03283246) | human gut metagenome | biome: human-associated habitat; material: feces | host: Homo sapiens | place: Peru | collected 2012 | reverse complement strand
CATCTGTCCATTCGATTTGGCGGAGCATCAGGGAGTCGAACCCTGGCACCGGTCTCCCGGCCTATCGCATTTCGAGTGCGACCTCTTACGACCACTTGAGTAATGCTCCAGATATTAAATTCTTAGAATGCTCTGTGCATTCTGGGAAAACTTTGGAGAGAATTTCAGGAGAGAACGACCGAAAATCGTTCGCTCTCGAAGCCGGAAAACCCGCATGAAACCTAGCAAAACCGGAAAACCACTTCCAAAAAGCCAGTTAGATTTCGAGTCGTTCTCGTTACGACCGCTTCGATACATCTCCATATTTAGCCTTTATAGTATAGCAAAAAAGCGATTTTCCGTCAACTGTTTTTCGGACGGAGAACCGCCCCCGGCGCGTGCGGAAAAGCGGTTCCGCACGCGTTTTTTTGCGGTGCGGGGCCGGGCTGCCGGCTTGCGGATGCCTGCGGTTCCGGCGCAGAGGGGCTATCTTTTTTGCTGCATTTCCGCTATAATAAAAGGGCGATCGTTCAATTTTGAAATAAGAGAGGTTTTTTCCAATGGCGCAGGCAAGGCAGGATATGGGCACCGGCAGCGTGAAAAAGCGGATGCTGCAGCTGATGATCCCCGCGGTGGTGGCACAGGTGGTGAACCTGCTGTACAACATCGTAGACCGCATTTACATCGGGCACATTGAGGGCATCGGCGCGGCGGCGCTGACCGGCGTAGGGCTGTTCACGCCCATCCTGATGCTGCTGAACGCCTTTGCCATGCTGGTGGGTGCCGGCGGTGCACCGCGCACCGCCATCGCACTGGGGCAGGGGGACCGGCAGCAGGCCGAAAAGATCATCTCCAACAGCTTTACGGTGCTGCTGGCCTTCGCGGCCGTGCTGACGGTCGGGTTCTACGCCGGGGCGCCGGGGCTGCTGCGGCTGTTCGGCGCCAGCGACGCCACCTTGCCGTATGCGCTGAGCTACAGCCGCATTTACATCCTCGGCGCGGTGTTCGTGCTGCTGGTGCTGGGCATGAATCCCTTTATCACGACCCAGGGCTTTGCCAAAACCAGTATGCTCACCACCGTCATCGGTGCGGTAATCAACATCATTCTGGACCCCATCCTCATCTTCGGGTTCGGGCTGGGCGTGCGGGGCGCGGCCATTGCCACAGTGCTCAGTCAGGCCGTGGGCGCTGTGTGGATTCTGAAATTCCTCACCGGCTCCAAAACCATCCTGCACCTCCGCCGGGACTTTCTCCGCCCGGAGAAAGCGGTCATCCTGCCGGTGCTGGCGCTGGGCATTTCGTCTTTTGTCATGCTTTCCACCGAGAGCCTGCTGTCCATCAGTTTCAGTTCCAGTCTGGCGCGGTACGGCGGCGATGTGGCCGTAGGTGCCATGACCGTCATCACCAGCGCATCCCAGCTGTGCACCCTGCCCATTCAGGGCGTGTGTCAGGGCGGTCAGCCCGTGATGAGCTTCAACTTCGGCGCGGGCAAAAAGCCCCGCGTCAAGGAAGCCTTCCGCTTTCAGCTGACCCTGTGCGGCGGTTACACCTGCGGGTTCTGGCTTTTGATGATGCTGGCACCCGGGGCCGTGGCAGGCATCTTCACCTCGGACAGTGCGCTCATCTCCTACACCACATGGGCCATGCGCATTTACATGGCGGGCATTTTTGCCATGGGCTTCCAGATCGCCTGCCAGCAGAGCTTTATGGCGCTGGGGCAGGCGAAGGTCAGCCTGCTGCTGGCCTGCCTGCGCAAGATCATCCTGTTGATCCCGCTCATCTTCATCCTGCCGCACGTCGTCTCCGATCCGGTGTTCGGCGTGTTTCTGGCCGAGCCGGTCAGCGACATTCTGGCGGCAACCATCACCACCATCACCTTCTTTGCCCGGTTCGACAAAATTCTGGACGCGGGCGCGGCAAAGGTCTGAGCTTTTCCGCGCCGGTTTTGCCTGAAATCCTTCGGCATTCCGCATAATTTCTTTGTAAAATTTGTGCAGTTTTGATGAAAAATACAATTTCCCCTCATTTTCGGCACTTTGCTGCTTGAGCTTTACCCCCCCCCCCCCCCGAATTATAATACAGTCAAAGATGTGTTTTTTCCGCTGCGGCTGCTTTTGCAGAGCGGGAAAGGCGCATCCGAGAACGGGATAAAGTAAGAGAATAACTTTTGGGGGGATTCCAATGAGAAAGAACAACAAGATGGCACTGCGGGTGCTTTCCACCGCAACGTTTCTGGCAATGGTCTCTTCCATCGCCACGGCGGCTTTTGCGGACACTTACGATTTGAACAAGGGCAGTGTGACGGTGGAGACCAAAGATGACGGCTATACCTATGTGACGCAGGAGGACACAGAGACGGGCGGCTACGCCCAAAATAGCAAGGGCGATACTTTGAACGGTACTTATAAGGACACGGACCCGAACGGCGTCACCATTACCAGCAACGGCGAGAAAACCGAAAACACCATCACAGTGGATACGGCTAAGGACAAGACCACCAATGTGACCCTGCAGGATGTGAACATTCAGAAGGACCAGTGGGGCGGCGGAGATGCCGCAATGACCATCAAAGGAGCGGGCCACACTGAAATCGAACTGAATGGGGATAACACGCTCATCAGCGGAAACCGTCATGCAGGTCTGGAAAAAGCCGATGATGTAAGTCATGGTTCCCTGACCATCAAGGATGATCTGAACAACGACGGCACCAAAAAAGAAAAAGACGAGTCCGGTTATTCTACCGGCGGCGATATCGGGACCTTAAAAGCTGCCGGTGGCTATGACGGTGCTGGCATCGGCGGGCGTAAGAATGAAGCTGGCGAAACTGATACGACCTGTACGAGCACTTCCGATATCACCATAACAGGCGGTCAGATCAAGGCGGGATCCCTCAACGAGACGAATAAGGAATATCCGCAGACGGAACAAGGCGGTGCCGGCATCGGCGGCGCTTCCGATTACGGCAATGCCACCAATATCACCATCACCGGCAATGCTGATGTATCTGCTGCGGGCGGCTACTATGCAGCCGGGATCGGCGGCGGCGAATACGGCAATGCCACCAACATCACCATTTCCGGCAACGCCAAGGTCACTGCAGCCGGTTCAAACTCCGGCGGTGCTGGAATTGGCGGCGGTGACGACGGCGTAGGCAAAAACATCCGCATTACCGACCATGCCGATGTAACCGCCTACGGCGGAAATCAGGGGGCCGGAATTGGCGGTGGCACTTCCTGCGGCGGCTCTGTGGAAATTTCCGGCAACGCGAAGGTCTTCGCCATGGGCGCTAACGGCGGTGCCGGGATCGGCTCCGGCGAGAAATGCCGTAGCAACAATCCGGAATTAGTGGATACCAGCGTCACCATCTCCGAAAACGCTGAGGTGACGGCTGTCGGCTCCTACGGAGCAGCAGCGATCGGAACCGGACTTTTTTGCCCGCAGGGGAAAACAACGGTCACCATTACCGGTGGTACGGTAACTGCTATTGGCGGAGAATCCGACATTAAATACGGGAATGGCTACTGCTTCAAAACGCTTGCATCTGCCATCGGCGGCGGCACCAGCTCCTTCAACCCCGACAAAGTGCAGGATGTCACCGTTACCATCAACGGCACCACGGGCAACACCACCGTCAATGCCTCCTGCTGGCTGGATCAGGAAAGCGCCATCAGTACCGGTGAGGGTGCTGCCGATATCATCGGCTATGACAAAGACGGAAAATCTCCCTTCGGCGAAGACGGCAGCGTCATTGTCCGGATGTATAACCACGGTTCGTATACTACGGAACATGGTTCTATCAGCAAATATGGGGGGGATTTGACCGGTTACACCCTCGGCACCCTTTACCAGACCGTCCACAACCGCAAGTACATGGACGAGAACCCCGACAAGGACCCCGACATTAACACCAAAGACCTGAAGGACGAGGACCTGCACAACTGGCAGCTGGTGGGCAAAGTCGTAGAGCCTACTACCGAAAAGGACGGCTACGCCGACTACATCTGCTCCATCGACAAGTGCGGGCAGACCAAGCATGTGGTGCTGCCCAAAATCGTGCCTGACACGCCCAGCACCCCGGAAACTCCGGACACGCCTGACACGCCCAGCACCCCTGTGACCCCGGATGCTCCGGTGCAGGATGTCACCCCGGGCACGGCTGACACCACCCCGGCAGACGGCACTGTGCTGCCGGGCAACGTGCAGAACCCTGATGTTCTGGACGCAAAACCCGAGGACGCACCTGTGACCCCGGCCAACGCTGTGAACCCGGCCGTGCAGAACGCTAAAGCCCTGCCCCAGACCGGCTCCAACTGGCTGGCTGTGCTGGGCACGGCCCTGAGCGGCGCGTTCCTGATGGCGGCAGGTTTCTTCCTCGACCGCAAGCGCGGCGAAAACCGCTGAACTCTGATGCCGCGCGGATACCGCAAGTCCGCATGACATAAATATCCCCAAAACCCGAAAAGGCCGGGCGCACATTTGTGCGCCCGGCCTTTTCCGCGCCGAAGTTTCCATTTTTTGCGCGCTGTGCACAATTTTTTGATGCAAAATCGTGCAAAACAGAAATCTTTCGAAATTACTGTTGACAATTTTATGAACAAAATGTTATACTATCGACACAAATTGAGTACGCTTTTCGGGCTTGTTACTGTTCGGCAGGCAAAACCTGATATTATGCTTGGGGCTGAGGTGTCGGCATCAGGCATAATGTCAGGTTTATTTTTTTGCCCGGACGGCCGCCGGCCCAGCCTTGGATGGAAAGAGGAAGAACGCCCATGAACGGGGAACAGCTTTGGATCAAAAATGTCATCAACAACAATACGGTCTGCGCTGTCAACGAGCGCGGGCAGGAGCGCATCCTGTTCGGACGCGGCATCGGCTTCAAACAAAAGCCCGGGCAGAGCGTGGATCTGACGGCCGTCGTCAAGGAGTTCGTACCCAAGAACAAGGCCATCGGCACCCAGCGCTACTCGCTGCTGGCCGACATGCCGCAGGTCTATCTGGAAATTGCCGAAGGCATCCTGAAAAAGCATCAGGAGCTGGTGCACAGCGAGCTGGACGAGGGCGTGTTCCTGAATCTGGTGGACCACATCAGCTTTGCCGTCGCGCGGCTGAAAAAGGGCATCGGCTTCCAGAACACCCTGCTCAGCGAGATCAAGGCCTTTTACCCGCAGGAGTATGAGACCGCGCAGTACGGCCTGCAGCTCATCAAGGAAAAGACCGGCTTTCAGCTCCCGCCCGAGGAAGCAGGCGCCATTGCCATGCATCTCGTCAACGGCGAGCTGCAGTATGGCGATCTGAATCAGGCCGCCAAAACGCTGGAACTGATTCAAAAAATCACCGCCATCGTGCGCAGTTACTCCGATGCGGCACTGAACGAGGAGGACATGCACTATGTCCGCTTCGTCACCCACCTCAAGTTTTTTGCACAGCGTCTGTTCAAGGATGAGATGCTGGACAGCAACGACCGCTTCCTGCACGACATGGTAAAAAGCCAGTACGCCGAGGAATACCGCTGCGCCGAGCGCATCGCCTCCATGATCTGGCAGGAGTACACCATCGCCATCCCGGAAGAGGAAATGATGTATCTGACGGTGTATATCCGCCGCATCACCAAACCCGAAGACTGACCCCCATCTCCCGCCGGGCGGCTGCAGCGCCCCGAAGGAGATGTGCGTCTGTTTTATAGATCTCTTATGTTTTTCACACTGTTTCTAAGGAGGAAACACTTTATGGATTACCAGAAGACCGCCGCCGAGATCCTGCGGCTGGTGGGCGGCAAGGACAACGTTGCCACCGTGACCCACTGCATGACCCGGCTCCGCTTCACTCTCAAGGACCGCAAGCTCGCTCAGGTGGAGGAGCTGAAAAAGCTCTCCGGCGTGCAGGGCGTCGTGACCAAGAACGGCCAGTTCCAGATCGTCATCGGCACCGACGTGGGCAACCTGTGCGACGCCATCCAGAAGCTGGGCAACTTCAAGGACGATGCCGCTGCCGAGCAGCAGGGCGAAAAGAGCGATAACCTCATCATGCGCTTCTTCGGCACCCTGACCGCCATCTTCCAGCCGGTCATCCCCGCGCTGGCCGGTTCCGGTATGATCAAGGCTCTGCTGGCGCTGCTGGTGGCCACCCATGTCATCAGCAACGGCTCCCAGACCTACGCCATCTTCTACGCCTTCGGCGATGCGCTGTTCAGCTTCATGCCCTTCATTCTGGCATACTCCGCTGCCAAGCACTTCGCCTGCAACCCCTACATCAGCGCCACGCTGGCCGGTGTGCTGCTGCACGCCAGCTTTACCGCGCTGAACACCGGCGACCCGGTGCTGCTGTTCGGCTTCATCCCGGTCACCATGGTGTCCTACGGCGGTTCTGTCGTGCCCATCCTGCTGATCGTCTGGGTGCAGAGCAAGATCGAGCCATGGGCCAACAAGATCTCGCCCAAGGCCGTCAAGATCTTCCTCGCTCCCATGATCACCATCATCGCTACCGGCATCATCGGTGTGGTCATCGCCGGCCCTCTGGGCAACCTCGTGGGTCAGGTGCTGGCCATCGGCTTCAACTGGCTGAACGACTACGCCGGCTGGGTCATCCCCATGCTGATGGGTGCGCTGTGCCCCTTCTTCGTCATGACCGGTATGCACTACTGCTTTGCGCCCATCCAGACCATCCAGTACGCAACGCTTGGCTACGGCACCATTCTGGGACCTGGTATGCTGGCTTCCAACATTGCACAGGGCACCGCTTCTCTGATGGTCGGCCTGCGCACCAAGAATAAGAACCTGAAGGAGCTGTCCCTGTCCTCCGGCTTCACCGCTCTGATGGGCATCACCGAGCCGGCTCTGTACGGCGTCAACCTGAAGCTGAAGAAGCCCCTGTACGCTGCTGTCATCGGCGGCGGCGCGGCCGGTCTGCACACCTATTCTTCCACCACCGCCGGCCTGCTGGCTCTGCCCGTGTACATCGGCGGCGACGGCTTCGGCAACGTGATCAACGCCGTCATCACCATCATCATCTCCATGGTCGTCACCGCTGCGGCCACCATCGTCATCGGCTTCGATGACCCCGCCGAAGGGAACGCCGAGCCTGCCGCTCCCGCACAGGAGGCTGTTCCCGCTTCCGCCGAACAGGGCGGCAAGATCGTCATCGCTTCTCCCGTCAAGGGCGAGGTCGTGGCTCTGGAGAGCGTCAAGGACGAGGCTTTTTCCAGCCATGTCCTGGGTCAGGGCGCAGCCGTGATCCCCGCTGAAGGCCGCATCTGCGCCCCTGTGGACGCTGTTGTGGAGTCCGTTGCGGATGCCGGCCACGCCATCGGCCTGCACACCGCCGACGGTGCCGACCTGCTGATCCACATCGGCATGGACACCGTGGAGCTGGGCGGCAAGGGCTTTGACGTAAAGGTCAGGACCGGCGACGCCGTGAAGAAGGGTCAGGAGCTGATTTGCTTTGATCTGGACGCCATCAAGAAGGCAGGTTACGAGACCGTGACCCCCATCGTCGTGACCAATCCCGACGACTTCCTGGATGTGGTTTCCGCCAAGAGCGGCAATGTTTCCGCCGGCGACACCCTGATCACTGTGCTGAAGCGCAGCTGATAAAACAAGCCTTTCTCCATCACACATTCCCATAAAAAATGGACGTCTGCCGGCCTGCAGACGTCCATTTTTTGTTTCTGTTCTTACTTTCCCGCCAGCAGAATGGCCAGCACGGCTTTCTGCACGTGCAGGCGGTTCTCGGCTTCGTCGAAGATCTCCGGCGCGTGCTGCTCGAACACGGCAGTGGAGATCTCCTCACCCCGGTGAGCGGGCAGGCAGTGCAGCACCATGGCATCCGGCTTTGCTGCTTCCAGCAGCTTGCCGGTGAGCTGGTAGCCCACGAAATCCCGCAGGCGCTGTTCACTTTCCGGCGTACCGGGGGCAGCGGTGTTCCACACGGCGGTGGCCACCACATCGGCATCCCGCACACCCTCGGCGGGGTCGGCGGTCAGGTGGAACTGGCTGCCGTACTTGCGGGCGAACATCAGCACATCCGCCGCCGGGCGGTAGCTCTCCGGGCAGACGCAGGTCACCTGCATCCCGGCCAGCAGGCCGCCCACAATAAGGCTGTTGGCCATGCTGCTGCCGTCGCCCACAAAGCAGAGCTTCTGGCCTGCCAGCGTGCCCCGGTGCTCCCGGATGGTCATCAGGTCGGCCAGCACCTGGCAGGGGTGGGCATAATCGGTCAGGCCGTTGATGACCGGCACCCCGGCCAGCTCGGCGAACTCTTCGAGGTCGCGCTGGCGGTAGGTGCGCCAGACCACGCAGTCGTAGTAGCGGCCCAGCACCCGGGCGGTGTCCTTGAGGGGTTCGCCCCGGCCGGCCTGCAGCTCGGAAGTGTTCATGTAGTTGCCAAGGCCGCCCATCTGGTACACCCCCACCTCAAAGCTGGTGCGGGTGCGGGTGGATGCCTTGGAGAACAGCAGCGCCACGCTCTTGCCTGCCAGCAGCGGGGCAGTGCCGCCCAGCTTCTGCTGTGCCTTGAGTTGGCCGGCCACATCGAGGATATGGATCAGCTCGGCAGGGGAGAGGTCGCTCATTTTCAGCAGATTTTTCATGCCTGCTCCTTCGGAGCCGCCGGCTCCATCTTGCGCAGCACATCGCCCAGAATGTCCAGTGCCATCTCCACTTCATGGGCGCTGAGGGTCAGCGGAGGCAGCAGGCGCAGGCGGGTCTTGGCGGTCAGCACCAGCAGACCGGCTTCGCGGCAGGCAGCCAGCACATCGGCGGCCTTGACGTCGTAGAACTCGATGCCCACCATCAGGCCGATGCCGGAGATGCTCTTGACGTGGGGCAGCTTTGCCAGACCGGCGCGCAGCTGTACGGCGCGCTCGTTGACGTTGGCAAGGAAGCTCTGATCCATGCGGTCCACCACCACGTTGGCACCGGCGCAGACCACCGGGTTGCCGCCGAAGGTGGAACCGTGGGTTCCGGGGCCCATGCCCTCGGCGACCTTTTCGCTCAGCAGCACCGCACCGATGGGCAGGCCGCCGCCCAGACCCTTGGCCAGCGTGACCACATCCGGCTTGAGGTTGTAGTGCTCGCAGCACAGGAAGGTGCCGGTGCGGCCCACACCGGTCTGCACCTCGTCCACGATGAGGACAAGGTCTTTCTCGTCGCAGAGCTTGCGCACGGCCTGCACATAATCCGGTTCCAGCGCCATGACGCCGCCCTCGCCCTGGATCAGCTCCAGCATGACGGCGCAGGTGTGGCGATCCACCAGCTCTTCCAGCGCTTCGATATCGCCCGCCGGGGCGTACACAAAGCCCTCGTTGAAGGGGCCGAAATAGTTGTGGAACACCTCCTGACCGGTGGCGGTCAGGGTGGCGATGGTGCGGCCGTGGAAGCTGTTGACCAGCGTGATGACCGTGGTGCGATCCTTGTCGTAATGATCCACACTGTACTTACGGGCGGCCTTGATGGCGCCCTCGTTGGCCTCGGCACCGGAGTTGCCGAAGAAAACCTTACTCATGCCGGTGCGCTTGCACAGCTTTTTGGCCAGCTTGCCGCAGGGGGCAGTATAGTACAGGTTGGAGGTGTGCTGCAGCTTGTGAGCCTGTTCGGACACGGCCTCGGCCCAGGTCAGGTCGCAGTAACCCAGACTGTTGACGCCGATGCCGCTGGTGAAATCGAGATACTGCTGCCCCTCGGGGCCGACGGCGTGCAGGCCGTGGCCTTTTTCCAGCGCGATGGGGTTGCGGTTATAGGTGTGCAGAACATATTCGTTGTCCCGCTTGATGACCTTTTCGGAATCCATAGATATACCTCCTGTCGGGTGGAGAAGGCTTCCCCATCGGGGGAAGGCTTTTTACGCTTCTATTATAAGCGCATCTGTCTGTTTCCGCAATGCTTATTCGCGGTGGCTGCGGCGGTAGAAGCGGGTGCCGGAGCCGCGGTTGGAGAACAGCTCCAGCAGGATGGAGTGGGGCACACGGCCGTCGATGATGACAGCCTCGTGCACGCCCTGATAGATGGCGTCGGCCATGCCGCCGATCTTGGGGATCATGCCGCCTGCAATGATGCCGGCGGACTTGTAGCCCTCGATCTCGGACACCTCCACCTCGGGGATGAGGGTGCTTTCGTCGTCCTTGTCCCGCAGCAGGCCTGCGATATCGGTCATGGACACCAGCTTTTCGGCCTTGAGGGCAATGGCGATCTGGGCTGCGGCCGTGTCCGCGTTGACGTTGTAGGCCTGACCCAGATCATCCATGCCCACCGTGGCGATGACCGGGATGAACCCGCCGTCCAGCAGGCTGGCGATCAGGGTCGCATCCACATGGACGATCTCGCCCACATGACCCAGCTGAGGATCCAGCTCGGTGCAGCGCAGCATCTGGCCGTCCATGCCGCACAGGCCGACACCGCGGCCCCGCAGCTTTGCCACCAGATCCTTATTCACCTTACCGGCCAGCACCTGCTGCACGATCTCCATGGTGGCATCATCGGTCACCCGCAGACCGTTGGCGAAATGGCTCTCCACGCCCACTTTCTTGAGCATCTCGTTGATGGCCGGGCCGCCGCCGTGCACCAGCACAACGCGCACGCCCAGCAGCGTCAGGGTGACCAGATCATTCATAACGGCGTTCTTGAGTTCTTCGTTGATCATGGCGTTGCCGCCGTACTTCACGACCATGGTCTTTCCGTGATACTTCTGGATGTAGGGTGTCGCCTCGGAAAAAAGGCGCGCCATTTCTTCGTTTTTCATGTTTGATTGCTCCTATCAGGTGCGGTAATCGCCGTTGATCTTGACGTAATCGTAGGTCAGGTCGCAGCCCCATGCCTTGGCGCTGGCGTCGCCCGTGCCCATATCAACCTTGACCAGCACATCGTGCTCGGCCAGAACTTTGGCGGCTTCGTCCTCGCTGTAGGGGTGGTAGGCGGCATTCTCGCACACATACACCTCACCAGCCTTGCTGGACAGCCAGACGCACACCTTGTCGATGGAGAAATCGCCGGGGGTATAGCCGATGGCGCACAGGATGCGTCCCCAGTTGGCGTCGCGGCCGAACACAGCGGCCTTGAACAGGTTGGAGCACACCACACTGCGGCTCACGGCGCGGGCGGTCTTCAGGTCGGGGGCGTGGGTCACTTCGCAGGTGATGAGGTGGGTAGCGCCCTCGCCGTCGCCGGCGTGCTCGGCGCACATATGCTCGGCAATGGCGGTCAGGGCGGCGACAAATGCGTGATAGTCCTCGTTTTCCTCGCAGATCTCAGGGTTGCCGGCAAGGCCGGACGCCATGATGATGAGGGTATCATTGGTGGAGGTGTCCAGATCTACGCTCATCTGGTTGTAGGTGCCGGGCACCACGGTCTTGAGCGCCTTTTCCAGCAGAACAGGGGACACCGCCGCATCGGTGGTGTAGAAGGCCAGCATGGTGGCCATGTTGGGGGCGATCATACCGCTGCCCTTGCCGATGGCACCCACGGTGCAGGTCTTGCCGCCCAGCTCAAACTGAATGGCGTATTCCTTCTTGTGGGTATCGGTGGTCATGATGGCGGTGGCGGCATCGTTGCTGCCCTGCTCAGAAGCGGCCAGCTTAGCCGCTGCGGCAGGGATGCCCCGGGCAAACGGGTCGATGACCATGGGCTGGCCGATGACGCCGGTGGAAGCGGGCAGAACGTCCTGCGGGTCGATGCCGAGGGTCTTGCCCACGATGTCGCAGCACTCTTCGGCCAGAGCGACGCCGTTGGCGGCGCAGGTGTTGGCGTTGCCGCTGTTCACAAGGATCGCCTGTGCATAGCCGTCCTTCAGGTGTGCGCGGTCCACCTTGATGGGCGCACCGCAGACCTTGTTGGTGGTGTAGACACCGGCGGCGGCGCAGCGCACCTCTGCCTTGATGAGTGCCAGATCGTATTTTTCGGTATGGTTTGCGCGGATGCCGCAGTTCACGCCGGCGGCTGCAAATCCCTTGGGCGCGCAGATGCCGCCCGCAACTTCTTTGTACTGCATAAAGATTCTCCTTTCCCACAAAGAAACTCTTTTCACGCAAACAGGCTCGCCCTCTCAGGCTCACATACGTTCGCCAGCTCTCCCAAAGGGAGAGCCCTTGGCAGTCCACGCAGACTTCATCTCTTTGCCAAGGCCTCTCCCTTTGGGAGAGGTGGATTTGCGCAGCAAAGACGGAGAGGGCGAGGACGCTGCCCGTATGCGATACAAGTTTATTCCAACCCTTCGGTCTCCGGCAGACCCAGCATCAGGTTCATGCACTGGACTGCTGCGCCGGAGGAGCCCTTGCCCAGATTGTCAAACACAGACACCAGCATCATCTGGTCACCGGCCGCGTTCATGGTCAGGTACAGCTCCATGCGGTCGGTGCCGGCCATGGCGTTCGAGTACAGGCCGTTCTCCGGCAGGGTCTCGTTCAGCCCGTGCACCTTGATGGTGGCGGCGTCCTTATAGTACCCGGCAATGCCTGCAGCCACCTGTTCGGCGGTGGTGCCC